>Ga0185299_10001088_pt1 | contig 59330 bp, 46 predicted proteins | sample PaiPotPPA55metaG_FD_128002 | JGI IMG/M metagenome (GOLD analysis project Ga0185299, IMG submission 128002) | Iron sulfur acid spring bacterial and archeal communities from Banff, Canada, to study Microbial Dark Matter (Phase II) - Paint Pots PPA... ... | reverse complement strand
AGTCCTTCCAACTGCGAAGGGGCTGACCTGAGTCGGTCCTTGGCCATCAAAAACCCCCGTGGAAAACTTCCGACAGCGGGTCAATTCCTGCTGTCGCCAGGGGGTCAATTCTTCATGTCGCCCGACAAGCGGAGCCCGGAATCCATAACCACAGGCCGTGCAGTGATGAAAGCGGTTAGGCTGCGGTGGCACACATCACTGCTTGGGGTTATGGATTCCGGGCTCGCAGGCAAATCGGCCGGCCGATTTTCCTGCGCCCCGGAATGACGTCGAGGGGCAACTTGCGACGCAGTACCCCTAGCCCGTCATTCCGGGGCCGCGAGTGCTCGGATCGGCGCTTCGCGCCGTCCGAGTGCGAGCGGAGCCCGGAATCCATAACCACAGGCCGTGCAGTGAGGAATGCGATTACGCTGCGGTGGCACACATCACTGTTTGGGATTATGGATTCCGGGCTCGCAGGCAAATCGGCACGGCCGATTTTCCTGCGCCCCGGAATGACGCCGAGGGGCAAACTTGCGACGCAGTGCCATCAAGCCGATTCACGCTGCCAATGAACCACGCGGTGGCGCAGAAACAGGACGGCCTGATCGAGCGCAAGGCCGCAGATCCCGATCACGACGATCGCGGCGTAGACATTGGCGAAATGAAACCGCGTGCTCCAGATCGTGATGTAGTAACCCAGCCCGATTGAATCGCCGATCATCTCGGTGATTACGACCACAACGATGGCGACGGGAAGCGCGATGCGCAGCCCGGAAAAAATGCTCGGCATCGATGCAGGAACAATCACGCGCCTGAGAATCGTCATCCGGCTTGCGCCGCAATTCTGTGCGCTCCAGATCAGCCGCGTCTGGACGCCGCTGAAGCCGAAATAGCAGGTCACCACGATGGGATAGAGGCACTCGAGGAAGGTAAACGCAATCTTCGATGGCGTCCCGATCCCGAAGATATAGGTGAAGACGGGAAACAGCGCGATCTTCGGAACCGGATAGCCGATGAAGAAAATCGGCTCGAACAGGTTTCCGATCAGGGACGAGCGCGCCATTGCCGCAGCGAACGGGATACCGATGAGAGCGGCAAGCAGAAATCCGGTCAGCGCACGGGAGATCGTCACGGCGGCGTGATAGACGAGCGCGCCGTTGGCGGTCTCGCCCATGAGCGCGCTCCAGACCGCGTCTGGTCCAGGCAGCAGGCGAGATTGCACCAGCCCGCTCGCGACGGCTGCCTCCCACAGGAGCAACAGCAGCGGGATGGAATACCAGCGGCCGACAATGGCTCGCAGCTCGGCCGTCATCGCATCACCTGCTCCTCGGTTCCGATCATCTGGCCCTTCAAAGCCCGGTGCCGAATGGCCAGCAGAAGCCGGTCGGCGAGAAATCCCAGCACGGCGAAGCAAGCGATGCCGCCGAACATCAGATCGAACCGCACCCACTCCTCGCCATAGGAAATGAGAGTGCCGAGCCCCGCCTTGGATCCGATCAGCTCGGCTGCGAACAGCACCACGAACGCATGCGCCAAACCGATGCGGATGCCGGCGAAGAGCTGCGGTGCCGACGCCGGGATGATGACCCGGAAGAACACCGTTCTGGGCGGCGCTCCCATGTTTTGAGCCGTCCAGATCAAAAGCTTGCTCACCGCCAGGACCGCGTGGCGCGAGGCGATGAACACGGGAAAGAAGCAGGATACGGCAATGATCGCGATCTTCGACCCGTGCCCCAGCCCGAAAAGCAGCAGAAAAATCGGCAGGAACGCGATCTTCGGTATGGAGTAGAGAAAGGACACCAACGGATCGAAGAAATGGCGGACAGCAGGAACGACGCCTGCGGCAAGCCCGGCCAGGACACCGGCTCCGGTGCCGAGGATAAACCCGGCCGCCACCCGATAAAGGCTCGCGAGAAGCGCGGTGAAGAGCTCTCCCGTCCGCGCCATTTCCCACAAGCCCATGACGATGGCGCTGGGGGTGGAGAGATAGCGCGGCAGCATGCCGGCGCCGCCGAGGAGCTGCCAAAGGACGAGGACGAGAACCGGCACGATCCAGTTCTGTACCGTGACCCAGTTGATCCTCATGCTTCTTCCATGGCCCGGGCCTTGAGCACCTCCTCGCGCAGCAGATCCCAGATCTGCACGCGCAGCGAAAGATATTCCTGTGATTTGCGGTAATCACCGGAACGGTTCACATCGGGGATTGCGAAATCGGCCTTGATCCGGCCCGGCCTCGCGGTGAACACGATCACGCGCGTGGCGAGATAAATGGCCTCATCGATGTCATGGGTGACGAACAGCGCCGTCTTGCGGGAGCGGCGCCAGATCGATTGCAGCTCCTCCTGCAGCAGCTCGCGCGTCTGGGAGTCAAGGGCGCCGAAAGGCTCATCCATCAGCATCACTTCGGGATCGAGCGCAAACAATCGCGCAAGCGCGACCCGCTGCTTCATGCCGCCGCTCAGCTGCCCGGGGTAGAGATCGGCGAATCGGGAGAGGTGCACAAGGTCGAGATACTGGCTCGCTCTGACGAAGCGCTCACGTTTCGGCAAGCCCTTCATCTCCAGCGGCCAGGCGACGTTCTCGATAGCGGTGAGCCAGGGAAAGAGCGAGAGCTCCTGAAACATCATGCCGCGATCGGGTCCGGGACCTCCGATGGGGAGCCCCTGGAGGCGGACCTCGCCGCTGGTGATGGGCTCAAAGCCCCCGAGGATATGCAGAAACGTGCTTTTGCCGCAGCCCGAAGGTCCGACGATGGAGACGAACTCGTACTCGTCGATCGACAGCGACAGATCGTCTATCGCGGTGATGGTGCGGTTGTCCCCGATGAAAGTCTTGTCGAGGTGTTTCACCTCCAGCAGCGGCATCGCCGGTTTTCACCGTGTTCTCATTTGAGCGGCAATCGGGATCAGAGGAGCGCGCTTGCGCGCGCGTCTCGAATCCTCGTCCTGAGGAGCGCCGCCTTCGGCGGCGCGTCTCGAAGGACGGCCACAGGCGAGAGCGGGCCAGCGTCCATCCTTCGAGACGGGCGCATGCAGGCATGCGCCCTCCTCAGGATGAGGTCTGCGGGTTTAAGCTCCTTCTGCTCGCTTCCGATTGGTTTCATGGAATCGATCAACCTCGTCCTGAGGAGCGCCGCCTTCGGCGGCGCGTCTCGAAGGACGGCCACAAGCGAGATCGGGCCAGCGTCCATCCTTCGAGACGGGCGCATGCAGGCATGCGCCCTCCTCAGGATGAGGTCACGGGCGCATGCAGGCATGCGCCCTCCTCAGGATGAGGTCTGCGGGTTTAAGCTCCTTCTGCTCGCTTCCGATTGGTTTCATGGAATCGATCTACTATGTGCCGGGAGCAGTCTCGCTGGACCAAGGCGATAGTAGCCAGTATCGTCTAATTGCCAAGTCCATCACCGCGAACGCTCTCAGGGCGCCGCAGGATCGCAAGCATGAAGGCAATGACCCCGGAAGGTGTGCGGGCTCTGGTTCAGCCCGGCCGAGTGCACCGGCGGCTTTACACCGATCCCGATATTTTCGAGCTCGAGCTCGAGCGCATTTTCGGCTCGGCGTGGATTTACGTCGGGCATGAAAGCCAGGTGAAGAGCCCGGGCGACTTTGTAGCCACCCGGATCGGACGCAAACCGCTGCTCCTGGTACGCGGCGCCGAGGGAAAGCTGCGGTTGCTGCACAACCAGTGCGCCCATCGCGGCGCGATGGTCGTCGCCTCCGAGCAGGGCCACTCGTCGGAATTGCGTTGCTGCTATCACGGCTGGACGTATCACCTGGATGGCCGGCTCAAGGCCGCACCCCTCCTGCACGGATATCCCGCGCATCTGGATGCGAAGAGTCCCAATGTCGGCATGGCTCGCGTGCCGCGGGTGGCCAGCTATCGCGGTTTCGTATTCGGCAGCCTGACTTGCGAGGGTCCGAGCCTGGAGGACTATCTCGGCTACATGACAACCTCGCTCGACGACATGGTGGATCGGGCGCCCGATGGCGCGCTCGAGGTCGCGGGTGGCGTTTTCAAGCACACGTATAAAGGCAACTGGAAGCTTTACCTTGAGAATCTCTGTGACGCCGCTCACCCCTTGTTTACCCATCAGTCGTCGATCGATGCCGCTCAGCAGCAGTCGGACGCGGTGCACTCGGATGGATCGGGCGAGATAGCGATCCGTCAGATGCGCCAGAATGGAGCCCCATACAGCTTCTGGGAAGCCAATGTGGGAATCTGGGCTTACCCCAACGGCCACAGCTTTCTCGGCGATTACCACGATGATGCGAAGCTCGTGGCCGCATTGAACGATCCGGTCTTTCGCGAATACATCGCCGCCATGGAAGCAAAGAAGGGCAAGGAGAGAACAAAAAAAATACTCGAGGTGCGGCGCTGGAACAGCAACGTCTATCCCAACCTGTCTTTCATGAGCCAATTCCAGCAGCTGCGCGTGGTTCACCCGATGGCCGTGAACGAAACCGTCGTCCACACCTATTGTTACCGCCTCCAGGGGGCTCCGGCGCGCATGTTCGAGAATACCATCGGCTTCGCCAATGTGGTCAATGGTACCGGCTCGCTCGTCCTCACCGATGACCTGGAGATCTACAATCGGATCGGGATTGGCCTCTTAAGCGCAGGCCCCGAATGGATCGAGATAGGCAGAGGGTATCAGACCGACGCGACAGCCGAGCACGGTGGCCGTCGCGGCAAGAACTCGACCAGCGAAGTCTACATTCGCAACATGTTCGATGCCTGGCTTGGATACATGGCGGGTGAAAGCGGATTGCCGTCTGCTCGCCCCCGTGGCCCTCGGATTGTCGCCGAGATGAATCGATGATTGTCACGCAACGGACATCGCATTCTGATCCACTGTCTCAAACCGGGGCGCGACCGGCGCGGCTCGATGCCTTCGCATGCGAGCAGTTCCTCGTTCACGAAGCGCGACTGCTGGACGAAGCCCGGTTTGACGAGTGGTTGAACCTGTTCACGCCGGATGCCTGGTATTGGGTGCCTTCGGAACCCAATCAGACCAGTCCTCGCGACACGGTTTCGTTGATTTATGACGATCGCCGCCTGCTCGAAACCCGGGTGCGCAGGCTTGCGAGCCCGCGGATCTATTCCCAGGAGCCGCGATCGCGGACCAGCCGGATTGTCGCAAACGTCACGCTGGAGGACGTCGCGACGGACGGCTCCGCCGCTACGGTGCGCTCAAAGTTTCAGCTGTTGGAGTATCGCAGAGAGACTCAAAGGATATTCGGCGGCACGTGCTTTCATCGGCTTGTTCAGAGCGGCCGCGGCATGCAAATTGCTTGGAAGCGGGTGGACCTCGTCAATTGCGATGCACCGCATGAAGGGTTGGTCGTGCCGTTTTGAAGCATTTGCGTGCGTTGCTGCGCCTTAGCCGAGCACGTCCAGCGTCGTGCGTGACGGAAGGGATTTGTATGGAAGGCCATCGGGCGGGGCTCTTTCTCAGGTCGGTTGCTCTTGGCGCCTTTGCTGCAGCATTCGCTGTCGCACACCTCGCGATCATGCGGCCCGCCTCGGCGGCGGAGAGCGTAACCTACCTGTTTCCGGCGCCTCCCAGCCTGCCCGCATTCGCCCCGATTCGTCTCGCCAAGGGAAAGGGGTATTTCGCGGAAGCGGGGATCGACGTGAACTTCGCGATGGGCAGGGGCGGCGTCGATGTTGCAAAGCAGGTGGGAGCGGGTAACGCTCCCCTGGGCGGCATTGTTGCGGATGGCCCCATCATGGTCCGGCAGAACGGGGTCCCCATCAAGATCGTGGCGATATTCGGCGGGCGAGGATTCATGCAGCTCGTCGTCCGCGAGGACTCCGGGATCGAGACGCCTGCGGACCTCAAGGGCAAGACCATCTCCGTGATGTCCTTTCAGGACACGACGTACTATGCGCTGCTCGGACTGCTGGCGAGCGTCGGGCTGACCCAGGACGATTTGAGCATCCAGGCTGCGGGGCCCACAGGGGTGTGGGAGTTCGTGGCAACCGGCAAGTCGGCCGGAATGGCCGGGGTCCCTGACTGGATACCGCCGGTGCAGGCCGCCGGCGTAAAGGTCAGGGTGATCCCGAGCGACGAGTTTTTCCCGCACATGGCGCAAGGTATCGCGGTATCGGATCAAGTCCTCAAGGAGAAGCCCGAGCTTGTGCATCGCTTCGTCAAAGCGGCGCTGCACGGGATGAAGGACATCATGGACGATCCGAGCAAGGCTGCCGATGACTTCGTCAACTTCGTTCCGGAATGGAAGGGCAAGGAAGGTGCAGTAAAGGCAACGCTCGCGTATTACGCGACCCTGGTCTATCCCGGTCAGCGACAGCTCGGGGAGATCAATGCGGAGCGTCTCGCCAAATTGCAGGACTTCTATCTGGCGAAGGGAATCATTCAACGCAGCACGCCAGTCGAGGAGCTATACAGCAACGCGTTCATCAAGTAACGAGCGCCGTGATGTCGCTCCGACCCACAGCTTAAATTCAGCTGCTAACGGAACCGTTCTGCCGACGAGTGACTTTCCGGAGAGCTTCCCGCGTTCTCACCAATCCGCCGCCAGGTCTTCACATTCATGGAAACGCTGCTCGTCAAGATCTTTGCGACTGCGCTCACGCTTAGTCAGGTGACGACGGCGCCGGAGGCGATTACCACCCGGTTCGATCGGGAGGCGGACCAGCCCAGAGTGGCGGCGCTGTTGCGGGCGGGCTGCACCCATATTCGCAAAGCCTTCGACATCGAGGATATCAACCTCGACGATCTCATCGCCACCGCCATGGACGACCCCCAGGCGATAGGCGACAGCAAGGCGTTCCGCGGCATCAATTTTGCCGATCTGCTCACCGCGTATCGCGAGTTCTGCAAGAACGAGCAGGTGCCGACGCCGGCGGTCGACCTCGCCGATGTGATCGATTTCTACAACAAGGCGCTCACCGATCTGCCCGATCACACCAAGCTCAAGGGCCTCAAGCTTCCCGGAGCGAGCGTGGTGCTCGACCGCAAGGGGGAGCGCTTTGCCGAGGTATTCGAGGAGAACCAGCGCCGGGTCTGGGTGGTGCTCGCCGACATTCCCGAGCATGTGCAGAAGGCGTTCGTCGCGGCTGAGGACAAGCGCTTCTATGAGCACAAGGGCATCGACGAACGCGGGCTGATCCGGGCGTTCATTGCCAATCTCGCCAATTCCGGCCACCCGCAGGGGGGCTCGACCATCACCCAGCAAGTGGTCAAGAACCTCCTGGTGGGGGAAGAGCTCACCTATGAGCGCAAGATCCGCGAGATGGTGGTGGCCTCGCGGGTGGAGCACACGCTGAGCAAGGCGGAGATTCTCGAGCTTTATCTCAACTCGGTCTATGTCGGGCGGGGAGCATGGGGGATCGAGCTTGCGGCGCGCAGCTACTTTGGAAAGACCGCCAAGGACCTCACCCTGGAAGAGGGTGCGCTGCTGGCCGGGCTGGTCAAGGGGCCGAACTATTTTTCTCCCGACCGGCATCCCGGACGCGCGCAGGAGCGCCTGGCCTATGTGCTGAGCCGACTGCGTGAGGACGGGGTCATTCCCGCGGGCAAGGGATCAAGCCGGCGGTTGCCGGCGCTGCCGACCATGGTGGCGTACGAACGCCCGCACCGGGATATCGGTTTTCATTTTGTCGATCAGGTTGCGCGCGAAGCGCAGTCGGTTGCGGGCATCGAAGCGATTACCGCCAATTCCTACACGGTGCGCTCGACCATCAGCCCGTCACTGCAGCGGGCGACCGAGGAGGCGCTGCAGGAAGGGCTATGGCGCTATGAGCGCGACGCCGGGCGGCTGCAATTCCGCGGCCCAGAGGCGAGCCTGGCCAAAGCGGTCCAGCGGCTCGAGGCACAGAGGACGACGGACGACAAGAAACCAGCTTGGCAGGAAGCGCTCGCGAATGCGCGGCTGCCTCTCTACGACGTGCACTGGACCCCCGCCGTGTTGGTTGAGAAGCCCACCGGGAAGAAGGGGGAGAGGTGGCGGGTCGGGCTTGTGGACGGGCGAATCCTGCCGCTTTCGCTCGACAACGGCCTCGCCCAACGCAAGCTTGCGCTCTACGACGTGATCCTCGTCCGGGTTGTGGAGGGCGGCGGCAAGAACAAGGGGGCAGCACGGGCGGAGCTGCGGGTGCGACCCGTGGTCCAGGGCACTGTCGTGGCGCTGGAGAACAAGACCGGGCGCATCCTCGCCATGGCGGGGGGGTTCTCGTATCCATTGAGCCAGCTCAACCGGGCGACGCAAGCGGTGCGCCAGCCGGGCTCTGCGATCAAGCCGTTGAGCTACCTCGCCGCGCTCGGCAAAGGGCTGCAGCCCAACACCCTTGTCGAGGACGACGAGATCACGCTCCCACCCATTGGCGGGGGCCGGGATTCCTGGACACCGAAAAACTACGACGGCAGCTCAGGCGACACGCTCACTTTGCGCCGTGCGATCGAGAACTCGCGCAATCTCGCTACGGTGCACCTTCTTGATGGCGGCATCGAGAAAAAGCCGGAGGCAAGCCTCAATCGGCTGTGCGATCTCGCTCTCGAAGCCCAAATCTACCGCGAGTGCGTGCGGTACTATCCTTTCGTGCTCGGCGCCGAGCCCGTACGCCCCATCGACCTTGCCGCGTTCTATGCAGCCATAGCCAACGAGGGGACGCGCCCCATTCCCTATGTTGTTGAAGAGATCGACCGCGACGGAGAACCGATCTATCGTCATCAGTCCGCAAACGTGCCGATAACGTCGGTAGACCACGCCGCCTTCTACCAGCTCAAAAGCATGATGCAGGGGGTTTTGGCGCGCGGAACGGCGCGCTCAATCGCCCACCTCGCGCCATATGTCGCAGGAAAGACCGGCACCTCCGACGATGAGAACGACGCGTGGTTCGTAGGATTTACCAACGATGTCACCGTCGCGGTTTGGGTCGGCTATGACAACGCCGGCGGCAAGCGCCGCACCCTGGGCGGCGGATCAACCGGCGGCCACGTGGCCGTTCCTATTTTCGAGTCGGTAATTCAGGCGTCATGGGCTCATGTTGCGCCGAAAACCGCACTTGCACCGCCTTCGCCGGAGGCAAGGCGTCAGCTCACCTGCCAGTCGGTTGACCTTGACTCGGGCGAGGTGCAGCGCCGGGGCGGGATCACGGAATGTTTTCGGATCGACCGGCGCGGAAAAATCGTCGATACCCAGTACCGTCTGCTTTCCCATCAGAGCGCTTTCGCGAAGCACGGTGATGACGACGACGAAGACCGGCCGGTCCGCTCGCGTAGAAGAGAGCGAGCCGATTCGGACGACAGACCAGCGCGGGCACGAAGGGCGCACGTAGAAAGGGGATGGCAGTGGTACGGGCAACGCGAGTGGCGGCCCTCACCATGGGGACAAGTGTTCTTCTGGGGGCGCTAGATCGCGTTGGGAGAAAGAACGAGGGTAGACAACTAAAGCGGCCTCTGCGGCAAGTGCGCCGATACACGTTGCGGCAGCGACGAGCGTGGCAGCCGCAATCGAATTGTCTGCCGTTGCGTGGGGCGGGATTAAAACCCGCCCCAAATTGTCATTTCAGCACTACGACGGTCGCGCCGATTTTGACCCGGTTGTAGAGGTCGATCACGTCCTCGTTGGTCAACCGAATGCAGCCGGAAGTCGCGGAGGTGCCGATGGTGTGCGGCTCGTTCGAGCCATGGATGCGATACATTGTATCGCCGAGGTACATTGCCCGCGCTCCGAGCGGATTGGCCGGGCCACCACGCATGTGATGGGGCAGATCGGGCCGCCGCCGCAGCATTTCGACGGGCGGGTTCCAGTCCGGCCATTCCCGCTTGTCGGTAATCGTCGAGACTCCGCTCCAGGTGAAGCCATCGCGACCGACGCCGATGCCGTATCGCATCGCCTGACCCTTGCCGAGAACGAGATAGAGCCGCCGCTCGTGCGTCGACACCACGATTGTGCCCGGCTCGTATTTGCTGGGAAAGCTCACGATGGTCCTCGGCACTGCCGTGAACATCGCCAGGAAATTCGACATCGGATAGTAGCCAGGATCGGCGTTGGCGCAGGTCGCAACCAAAAGACCGGTGGCGCAGACCGCTCCTGCGAGGAAGCGCGAGACCATGGGAAGCCCTCGTATTTGGTGGTTCACGAACTACGTTGAGCTCATGCGAACATACTCGGCGCGTGCTTTTTGTCGATGGAAAGCCGTTCGCTTGCTGCAAAATTGCCAAGCGCTGTTGCGGAAATGCCGCGCACCCTTTGGACACTTGTGGGCAGCGCGAATCCAAACGCCTACAACCAGCAACACGAAACTTCGGGCCTCGAACTAGTGCTGAAAAGCCACACTTCGCATCCAAAATGGGCCAGCATCGCACTCTCAGCGCGACTGTCGCCGAGGTGCCGCAAACTCCAGCGACATGGGAACCCATTTACAGCTGATCCGGTTAACCAAGTTTCACCACGAAATGTTCACCCTAGTGCTGAGCGCTGGTGCTATCGTACCTGAAATAGGCGTCCACTTTCATTCCCACCGCAAGCGGACCAGGGTCGGCCAAGTCGATAAAGACCTCGACCACATCGATATCGGTTTGATTACGCTGCCCGCGTGAACCGGTCCGCGACGGCTCCACGATTGGAGCTATGAACGACACGGTCCCGGGAAGCTCGCGGCCTCGAAAAGCTTCGGGGCGCACGGAAACCGTCTGACCGATCTTGATTTCCCCGTAGTCTCGTTCGTCGAGCTCCGCTCGCACACGTAGGGCTGACACATCGCCTAATAACACCAGAGGCTGTGGCGAGGATGGCGATGCCATCTCTCCACGCTTGCCGTTGACCTGCAGGACTGTTCCAGCGATCGGCGCCCGGATCGTCAGTTTTTGGATTGTCGCTTGCGCCGCCCAGAGCTCTGCCCGCGTGACGTTGAGCTGGCCTTCGGCCTGGGTGGGCAGGGGCGTGGTGGGGTCGGCCTCGAGCTTGCGCAGATCGGCTTTCCGCTGGTTCAAATCGTCCTTGGCTCGCGAGAGTGCCGAGCGTGCGGAATCGAGATCGGCTTCCGAAGCACGGCCGGCACGCTTCTCCAGAGCTGTCCGGTCAAAAGCGGCCCCCGCGTCCAGCACGGCCTGCTCCCCGCCGGCAACAGCATCTTCTGCTTTGCGTCTATCCGCCGCCCGGCTCGACGGCGCCTGGTCGTCGCGCGCGCGCTTGCGCATGGCGATCTGCGCTTCAGTACTTGCCATGCGCGCATACGGCTCCGGGTCGTGAAGCCGCACAAGCGGCTCACTGGTTGAGACCTTGTCGCCTGCCTTGACGAGAACCTCCGCGATGACATCGGGCATAGGAGCCGCCACCTTGATTTCTCCGGAGATCGGCTCCACGCGCCCGGGAGCCACCGCCTGCCACCGCCTATCATCCGCCGGTTTTGCGCGCGATGCAGGCGCCGTGTCCTCGGCGTGCAGCAGCAGTCCCGAGCCCGCGATGGAACAGGCAACCAGCAGAGTCAAAGCAATCAGAAGCTTTCTATCCTTTACGGCGCCCAATGACGGCACGTTCGACCTCGCTTCTCTTGGAAAATCCCGCACCTCCTCGGTCTTCGCGTACGATATGACCGTCCTCCATGTGAACGACCCGATCGGCGAACGGCAATATACGCGAATCATGCGAGACGACCAGAACGGTACGAGCCGGCTCCTTGGCAATGTCGGCTAGAATGCCCATGATGGCCCGCCCATTCTCACTGTCCAAGGCAGCCGTCGGTTCATCCGCCAGTATTACGGACGCATCCCCGACAATTGCCCGCGCAATGGCGACGCGCTGCTGCTCGCCGCTGCTGAGCTCGAGGGGAAAGGACTTGAGCTTGTGAGGAAGCCCGACGGTCGCCAACGCGTCTTTGGCCTTGGCCAAGGCACGAGCAGAGTTCTCGCCGCGAACATCAAAGACCAGCTGCACATTCTCCGCAGCGGTGAGCGTAGGAAAAAGATGGTACGACTGAAAGACAAACCCAATATGGTCGCGCCGCAGCTTGGCCATCTCCTCGGGGCCGAGGCCTTCAGTCGATTTTCCGCATACCCTGACAGCACCGCTCGTTGACCGCAGCATGCATCCCATTATGGAGAGGAGAGTGGTCTTCCCGCTCCCCGATGGGCCCATGAGAAGGGCCAATTCGCCCCCTGAGAGCGCCAGGCTTATGCCCTTGAGCGCCTGCACCTGCCCCGCGCCGCGGCCCAAGAACTTGACGATGTCGACAGCCTCTGCGAGCGGCCCCGTCATCGCGTAAATACCATCGCCGGATCAATGCGAATGACTTTCACTATCGCTCCAATCGCCGAAAGGACGCACATCACCACCGCCAACGCAAACAAGCCCAGCGTCAATCCCGGCGTCATGGTAATCGGCAATGCCGTCTCGGCCGTTTTTTTGACGATCAGGAACCCGACTGCGCTGGCGACGCAGAATCCTATGACCGCACTGAGCAGTGCCTGGCAGATAATGACCTTGTGAATGTATCTTCCAGATGAGCCGATGGCGCGCAGCGTTGCGAACTCATTGATATGATCCTTGGTGCTGGAATACAGGGTTTGCGCGACAATCACCGTGCCCACAATGATTCCGAGCAGGGCGCCCGCCATCAGCGCGGCGCCCGCGCCTGTTCCGAACAGCCAGAACGAGCGACTGCGATCGCGAAACTCGCTGGGCGTAAGGACCTCGATATCAGGGATGTCGGCTCGCAGGCGGTTGCGAACACGTTCCAGGTCTGCATCCGGGGCAAGGTGCACAAGGAAATAGGTGGCTTTGTTTGCGGACGTACCGGTATAGGCACGCGCGCGCTCAAGCGGCGCAAATACATAGGGCGTGGTGGTAAATGACCGGATACCGCTGGTGAGCGCCATGACTTGCGCCTTCTGGTCGCGAATTTCGGCTCTCGCGCCCAGTCCGGTTACTCCAAGCCGGTCCGAATAGGACCGATCGACGGCAACCGCCCCCGGTATCTCGAGGGACTCAAGACTGCCGGCGACCAGATTCCACGGGGACAAGCCCCCGGATCCGAAAAGCGAGCCTACGACGAACACCGGTGTCGTATTTCCGCTCGGCAATCGCCACTGCGCAAACCCGATTACGACAGGTACAGCTTCCCCAACGCCATCTATGGAAAGTGCGCGAAAGCGTTGTTGCTCGTCCAACTGGGAGGGATCTTCGAAGCACTTCGTGCCAACAGGCATGATCCACAAATCCGCACCCGCATGATCGATCATCGTCGTCACCATGCGAGCGAAGCTCAAATAAAGCCCCATTTGCACGGTCACGAGGATCATGGAAAAGACGATTCCAACGAGAGTGGCCACAAATCGCAAGCGATCGTGGAACAGGTTGCGAGCTGCGAGTGTGAAGACCAACGGCATGAGGAAAATCAAATTTTCTAGGCTGACCTGGAGCCCGCCGGATGGCTCGACTTGACAGGCTGCAGGTGAACGCTGTTCCTGTACGTTATCGCGCCCTGACCAGAACGCGCTCCCTCCCAAGGACTCGCGCGGCCATTCGGAGGCGACAGATGGCCGCCGTCGAAATCCAGCTCAGGACGAGAGTGCCGGCAAAAACGATGGCGCCCTTCATAATCGCAGGGAGTGCAAACCCGAGCATTACGTACTGCAGCCAAATGACAAACACGTAATGCACGAGATATATGCCGTAGGCATTCTCCGAGAGGCTGTCGAGCGCCGGCACACGTCGAATTGCGAACCGGATGAAGACTGCGGCAATAGCAAGTGACATTGCCCCGGATGCCAGCACGAGACCGAAATCGGCCGCAATCTCCAGCCCCGGCACTGCCGTAATCCGTCCCTGCGTCAGCAAAGCGGTGAGAACGATCCAAAGCAGGAATGCGCCAGACGCGCCGGCAACCCAAATGGGCCAGTGCCGCATGAGCATTCCTTCCGATCCGAGCAATCCCCGCTCGACCCCGTATGCTCCGATCCCGAGGCCGGCAAAAAAATACACCATGTAATGCAGCGTGAAGCTCGGCTGCAGCGCGAATGGTCCGTATTGAATCCATTGCCAGGGCCTGAAAAGGGAAGCTAGCGGCATATAGGCGAGCGCCGAGACGCATACCAGTGCGGCAAAGTACCGACCGGGCTGATCGCCGGCCCGTTTGGAAAGGCAGCCCAGGAGCTCGCCGAAATCCGGGGCAAACCGGAAAAGCGCGGCGGCAATGATGTTGAGCACCAGCAGTTGCCACAAGAACCACAACTGGCCAGTTGCCCAAAATGGAAGCGCCCTCCAATGCGCCCAAAATGCGGACCAACTCGGATCAACCGCAGTCACCCGGTAAACCGGGTAATGGGCCACCGGCATCAGCACGAAAACCCCGAGCACGAAGGGGACGCCAAGGCGCAAGCATCGGTCGGAGAGAAACGTCTTTGCCGCTTTGCGCCGCAGACTCGACCAGACAAACAGACCGGAGAGAAAAAACATTAGATGCATCAGATAGACGTATTGCGACGCGCAGAACAGGTCGAAGCCAAACCACCGCTCGCCGTCCAGGATGGGGATTGCCCTCCAGTGATACGGAGGGCTGTCGAAGGGCGCCGGCGAGGCAGGTTGCGAGCCGAGATAGGCGAGAACGGAATGGAAGGCCACGACCAAGAGGATAACGACCGCCCGAAGGTTGCTCAGTGCTAGGCTCGACTTGGACATGTGCTCGCAACCTGTCCGCGATGCTCGCTAATCGCCGGCAAATGCAACGCAATCGGCGCTGACATGGGTTCATCAAAAGGGCCGTCACAATACCAACCTGTCAAGACCTTATCGTCTACTGCGCACTCGGCTTGGCTCGCCGGTACTGCCGTCGCGCTTGAGCATGCGCAAGCTCCGTGTCCGCGAAATGAACATATTTATGGGTGAATGCCCTGTCTCCACCCGATTCAACTGAGGTGCCGACCTTGCGATCATCCCTGAAAGCCCTCCTCCTCACCAGTTTGGCCATGTTTGCGTTCGCCACGTTGCCCAGCCGCGCGGCAGAACCGTCGGTTTCCGGACTCTGGCAGAAGAAGGATGAAGCCAACCGCCCTGTGGGATGGTTTCTGTTTGTGGAGCATAACGGCACGTATGAGGGTGCAATCGCCAAAATGTTTCCGCGTCCGGAAGATGGGCCCAAGCCTCCGATCTGCTCGAGATGCACAGATGACCGCAGAAATGCTCCCCTTCTTGGCTTGTCTCTGGTGCGGGGCATGAAACGGCAGGGATTGCGCTATGTGGACGGCAATATCATCGATCCCCGGGACGGGAAGGTGTACAACGCGATGATGACGCTCAGTCCAGACGGTCAAACACTGACCCTGCGGGGCTATCTCGGCATTCCGCTTCTTGGGATGGACGAGATCTGGCGTCGTCTACCCGACAGTACCATCGCTCAGCTCGATCGGTCGGTCGTAGCCAAATATCTGCCGGCGCACCTCCCGGCTGTTGCTGCCCGGCATCCGGAGAAGGCCAAGGCCAGCGCTGCGGCGCAGTAAGCCGGCTCCCCTTCGCTTAGACATGCCCTGCCGCGGTGCCGCGGGCGACAACCCACACCCGACGGATTGCCGCGGCTCGCGGATTATCGGCTCGAGGACCATTATTTGGAGTTCCTCACAAACGAAAATTTGCCCGAGCTACGCAAGCATTTCGAGAGCTACACCGGGCGGGTGACGAATCCTGGAGACGTCCGCTAGGACAAGGATCGGTTATCCAACGAGTTGTGGCCAGCGGCATTTGCGTTTGAAGTCCTTGCCGGGGGCGAGGCTATTCCATATTGTGGCCTTACTGCCTCCTTCCATTCGTCCAAACTCATCGCCAGTAAAGGCTGGGCGGTCGTTCGGGGGGGTCGGCGATGTTCATCTTATCGTTTATTCGAGGAGTCGTGCGCGGTCTGATCACACGCTACCGGCCGGAGCTGCATTACATGCGCGGCCCCGGCCCAAAATGGATCGAGCGGCACGGCCAAATGGGGCAGTAGGGCGGCGCCGGGCTTCAGCACCCGGCACGCCGTTCCCGGCGCTAGTAAGACCACCCCCCACCTTCCCGTAGCGATATGCAACGGGAGCGAGCGCTTGCAGCAGTACGTGTCAACTGCCGGCTCACGCTTTTGAGCTCGCGGCAATGCCGTTGTGGCTTATTGGCCGAACCATTTATGCCGCAATCAACGTGTTTATTTCCGCGCACGTCGGGGGACGTACGTTGCATTGGCCGCCGCGCCAGAGGCGACGTGGGGTACGAGTGGGGACGTATTGGTTCAGTTGGGGGTCCGCACGATTCCGTTTGGAATCGCTGCGATGTTTTTGACATTAGTCCTTAAATCGGCGGGAACGCAGGCAGGTCCGGCAGATATCGGACCGCCCGGCTCGGGTATTTCCGTTTTCGGGACCATCCATCCTGACATTTTTCGGTTCCGGGTGCCGCTTGGATCAGAGCGCCCGATCGATCGCCTGGAACTGGCAAGCCTGGAGCAGCCAGCCGGTTTAGATGCCACAGACACATCCGGCTCGCCGTGCCGGAGCGCGTCGTTGGACGAGCGTTTTGCCGCTTCTGATGATCGTCCCGCGCTACTCGACAAAGGCATCGCTTCGACCGATGATTGCCACGCATCCTTTGACGAGAGGTTCAGGTCGGCCATGCCGGTGCTTGCGAGTGCCCGGCGATCGCTCCCGGACCGGGATGTCCAGGACCGGCGAGCGGATGCGCCGCTCGTTGCCCGGGTGCTTGCTTCGGCAGCGCAACCGCGCAAAGACGCCCCGTTGCCGGGCGACGACGGGCGCACCGCCATCTACGATATCACAGCGCATACCGTGTATCTGCCGAGTGGCCGCCGGCTAGAAGCCCATTCCGGCCTTGGCGGCCTCATGGACAATCCCCGCCATGTGCACCTGAAGATGCGGGGGCCGACGCCGCCGAATATTTACAGACTCGCTTTGCGCGAGGGAATATTTCATGGGGTTCGCGCCATCCGCCTCAACCCCCTCGACGACGGCAGGATGTACGGTCGAGGCGGCATCCTCGCCCACACCTACATGCTGGGCGCTAACGGTCAGTCGAACGGATGCGTGGCCTTCCGGAACTATCCCGAGTTCCTGGACGCCTTCCGCAAAGGCGAAGTCAGCCGGCTCGCGGTCGTGGACCATCTTGAAAGCCCGCCCGGCAGGCTGGCCGCCGGACAGCTGCCGGAACGGGTGAGAGAGCTGATGAAAGCGACGGATCGCAGCCGCCAGTATGCGGCAGCCGGCGATCACTAACCCAGAACAGCCGGAAGGGTATGCGGCCCACTCGGGCGGCGCGATCACGCTGAGCTTGGCTGATGTTCATGCGGCTGATGCTGGGGTGCCTTTGCCCGGCTTGGAAACGCGGCGGCCTCACGCCTGGCGCGTGCCGACCTGGTCCCGTTCGGTAACCCCTGCATATTCAACCGCAACTCCTGGTCCGCCATTCCTTGCACGGAGCTTGCCCGGGCAGTCAGCCCGAAATTTCCACGCCAGTGTGACGGCCGTCACACTGCAACAGCGGCAAAACCTCTAAGGTTTGCGCACTCAGGAGTCCCTGCCGAGGATATCGGCTCATGGCAAGGAGGATGATCATGTCACGCCTGGGCATCCAAGCTCTCCTTGTGCTCGCAAGCGTAAGTCTGGTCGTTGCGTGCAGCGTTAACTCTGCGGCAGCGGCTATGGACAATTGCGGTCACGTGTACCGGAGGTGCAACGCCAGCTGCAACCAATCCGTTGAACCAAGCAGCACGCTGATGGTGTGCAAAAAGCAATGCGATCTTCGACTTATAGCGTGTGACACGGAGGAAGCAGGCTCGCTCACGCAGGCCCGCGAGGTGCCTACCCGACACTTACCATCGAATGACGACTAATCGCATCAGTTTACGCATTCCGCAGGCACTTGGTTTGGGATATGATGGCCAGGGTTGGAGGCGCGCAAACTGAAATGCCGCGGCCCCGCAAGTGTGCTTGCGGCCGCGATTTGAACCGACGGTGCAATGGCCAAGCCCAACATCCCGGCGAGCAACATCAGCAATATTTTGGATTCGCTGCCGGGCGAGCTGGCGCGCGGATTGTTCGCGCAAGGGCGGCCCTTGTCGCTTGATGCCGATCAAACGTTGTTCTTGGCCGGGGATGAAGGGGACGGGTGTTACCGGGTCGAGGACGGGCTGCTCAAAGCGAGCGTCGCCGCCCCGAACGGCGGCGAACGGATTCTTGCCATTCTCGGGCCCGGGTCGGTGGTAGGCGAGCTGTCAATGATCGACGGCGCGCCGCGTTCTGCTTCCGTTACAGCGTTGCGAGATTCCAAATTATGCTATGTGAGCAAAGCTGATTTTGAGGCCATCGGGAAATCCCGCCCGGAAATCTATCAGCATGTGATGAAGGTGCTGGCGCGCCGCCTCCGCGACACCAACAATGCGCTCGCAGCCTCGAGCTTCCTCACGGTGAAGGGACGAGTGGCCCGTGCACTGCTGAGTCTGGCCGAGGCGTTCGGCAAGGACGTTGGAAGCGGGCGCATTCTCATCCGGCAGAAAGTCAACCAGAGCGATCTGGCGGCAATGGCCGGCATCGCTCGCGAGAATGTGAGCCGCGTGCTCAAGAACTGGAGCGAGCACGGGATGGTGAGCCGCCTCGCGGGCTATTATTGCATCGAGAAGAAAGACGCGATCCAGCGCGAAGCCGAGCCGTGATTTTCTCTACCTGAGCAGTCTGGCATCGGCGGGTATGGCGCGAACACGGTCGCCGTCGCGAAAGAATGCTCCGGCGCGTGCAATGACTGTTTCGCCCTCACTGACACCTTCGCGAATCTCGGCCTGTCCTCTGGTGACGAGCCCGACATTGACGCGCCGCGTCTCCACACGATTGTCCCGGACGACCTGCACCACTGTCCCACCGGCCCCATACAAGACGGCCGATAGCGGGACGGCCGGCCCACAACGCTGCCCGAGGTCAATGATCCCGCGGCCGAAGGCGCCAACGCGCAAGCCCTTGTTGCTCTCGATGGAAAGCCGAACCTGACCCAGCTGCGTGGTCGGATTGATTGCCGCTGAAATCAGCCGGACCTTGCCGGACAACGGCGCGATCCCGATCACCTCGATCTTCGCAGGCTGGTTGGGCGCAAGGGTTTGCAGGGTCTTGACCGGCGTCTCGGCCACGAGCTCCATTTCGCCCCCTTCTGCGATTTGGAAGAGCGGCATCCCCTGCGCGGAGGCCATGGCGCCAACGACCGCCGAGCTGAATGTAACAAGTCCCGCCGCCGGAGCCTGGATCTCGACAGCGCCACCGGGCTGTCCTTCGGGTGGATTGAGTCGGGCCAATACCTGTCCGGAACGCACCGTGTCTCCGGCCTGAACATTGATTTGCGAAATCTGCAAGCCTTCACGGTCCGGCCGCACCAATAGCTCCTTTCTTGGTGCGACTACGCCGGTTACCGAAATCGTATTCTCGAAACAGACGTTCCTGGCCGCTGTCACGGTCACCGCCCGTTCAGATGCATCCCCGGAATCGGCTAGGGCCATGCGCAGCGGCAAGATCAGTGCGATCAATGCATGTGCGGCCACCGCCGCGATGGTCCAGCTCTTTACGTTCGCCCGCTCATCATGATCAATGTCGTCGATCCTCCCCGCGCGGCGGGCCATCAGCTTCGTGCAGAGTTTCGAAGCGAGGTTTATCATTGTGCTGCCCGAGAGGAATCCCCTCCGGATACGGCCAACGCTGATGTCGGGAAATGCGGCGGCTGCCCGCGCCAGCGCAGGACATTGTAGGCAGGCACTGGGCGGTTGAAGCCCTTAAGGGTAAGATCGCCTATCGGAACCGCTTCCACCGAGCCCTCGACCGAGCTGAACGCGCGTTGACTGATCACGATCTGTCCCGCCTGCGCCTCGCTGCACAACCGGGAAGCCAGATTGATCACGCTGCCGATCGCCGTGTATTCGCGCCGATGCTCGAAACCGATTTGTCCGAGGGTCGCATAGCCCGAGGCAATGCCGATCCCGAAACCTAGGACATGGCCTTTGCGACGCCACTCCTTGGCGAGCCGTTCGACAGCTGAACGCATGTCAAGGGCCAGACCCACAGCGCGCTCGGTATGATCGGCACACGGGATCGGATCATTGAAGACGATAATGATCCCGTCCCCAAGGAACCGCTCCAGCGTACCTTCGTAGCGAAAGATGAGCTCGCCAAGGCCCTCATGGTACTCGCGCAGGACCCCCATGACCTCTTCCGGCTCGGTGCTTTCGGTAAAAGCGGTGAAGCCACGCAGATCACAGAACATCACGGTAATGTCACGCCGATGACTGCTCAACTGCGCTTCGGGCGCGTCCGAGGACGCAATCATCTTGGCGACTTGCGGCGCCAGGAACCGCTGCAGGCGGCTCATTCGCTCGATCTCCTGCAGCTGATCCGTGACCCGTTGCTCCAATAGCTGATTCCAACTCGAGAGCTGCTCCGTTTGCTCCTGCAGCTGAGCAGTCTGGACCTGTACCTTATCGTGCAGCTCCTTTATGCGCAGCAACGACTTGACGCGAGCGACCAGAGCAGACTGTTCGACAGGTTTTGTCAGATAATCGTCACCGCCGGCTTCAAGCCCGGCCACGACGTCCCGGGCATCCGACTTCGCAGTGACCAGTATGACGGGTATAAACCGGAGCTGATTGTCCTGTTTCAGCTGCTTGACGACAGAGATCCCGTCCAGCTTCGGCATCATCACATCGAGCAAGACGAGATCGGGCTCGAATTCGCGCACCTTGGCCAGCGCGTCCTCTCCATCGACAGCTGTGACCAGCTCATATCCGTGCGCAGTGAGCCGCACGCGCAGTATTTCCAGGTTCGTAGGATTGTCGTCGACAATCAGGATTCGAGGCGGTGTTCTCAATCCACGAACCTTTCCGGCACTACTTCAGGAACTCACGAACCTTGGCAAGGATTACGCGGGGACTGAACGGTTTTGCCACATACCCGTCGCATCCCGCAGCGCGCGCCTTGGCCTCATCGCCGGACAGAGCATAGGAGGTGACGGCGATGATCGGGATCTCCCGTAGCGCCGGATTGGATTTGATCCGCCGAGTTGCCTCATATCCGTCGACGATAGGAAGCTGGATATCCATGAGAATGAGGTCGGGCTTGCGGTCCGCCGCCATGGCCACGCCCTTTTCCCCATCATTTGCCTCGATCACTTCGAATCCGGAACGTGTCAGCAGGTCGTTCAGAATTCGCCTGTTGTTCTCGGTATCCTCGATGACGAGAATGCGTTTGCTCATGCTGCCTGCCTTTGCTCGCTCGCGCGGATCGGCAACACAATATTGAAAGTAGATCCCGCTCCGAGCGTGGAATGCACGTCGATTTGGCCGCCGTGCGCCTGCACAAGCCGGCGCGAGATCGACAGGCCAAGTCCTGTTCCTCCCTTCTGGCGGGTACTGCTGTTGTCGACCTGCTGAAATTCATCGAAAATGCGTCTCTGATGTTCCAGCGGAATTCCGGGCCCGGTATCCTCGATCTCTATTTTGAAATGATCGCTCACCACGTCGGCTCGGACCTCGACAAAACCGGTGTCCGTGAATTTGATTGCGTTGCCCACAATGTTCAGCAGCACCTGGGTCAGGCGCCGTTCATCGCCATAGCCCAGCGGAAGATCAGGAGGCACGACCGATCTGACCTCTATGCCCTTTGCATGGCCGAGCGAGCCGGTCGAGGCAATCACGCTGTCAACGACAGACTGTATGGAGTAATCGCTGAGCGACAATGTCAGCTGGCCTGCATCGATCTTGGAGATATCAAGAACGTCGTTTATCAAACCCAGGAGATGCTTTCCGTCATTCTGTATGCGGCCGAGCACTTCCATCGCTTCATCCGGGAGAGTGCCATAGAGTCCGTCCGCAAGCAGCTCGGCAAAGCCGAGGATGCCATTGAGCGGCGTGCGCAGCTCGTGGCTCATATTCGCGAAAAATTGCGCCTTGTGAGCATTAGCAATGGCGAGCTCGCGGCCCTTCTGCTCGACTTCCCGGAACAGGCGGGCGTTGTTCATCGCCAGCACCGATTGATGCGCGAAGGTTTGCATCAGGCCAATCGTGCTCGCGGGAAAATCGCCGACGCTTCGCCGCTGCACCATCAGGCCTCCTAAAATCTCGTCCTGTGCGAGCAGCGGGACCACCAATAGCGAATTGAACCCGGCGGCGATAGTGCGATCCCTCAAGGGAAAATCGGCTGCCTCCCGCAAATCCGGAATGGCAATGGCGTGTCCCACCTTTGATGCCATCCCCAGGATACTCCCATCGAGCGTGATGCGGGACGAGCGGATCGTGTCCTGCAAATCCTGGTCGAGAGCGTGGGCTTCCGCCAGCTCGAACACTTTGTGCGACGCGTCATAGCGATAAATCGCTCCCCCATCCGCCTCTGCGAGTTGCACCGCGCGGGTGACAATAGTGGCCAGCACGGACTTGATATCGAGCGACGACGCAACTGCACGGCCTATCTCCTCCAGCGCCTTGAGCTCGCTCACGGACTGGGCGAGCTCACGCGTGCGTTCCTCGACCTTCTGCTCCAGGCGAGTGTACGATTCTCGCAGCTGGCCGGCCATGCGATTGAAATGGTCTGCGAGATCCGCGATCTCATCCCCGGTTCGTACTTCGATACGGTGGCCGAAGTCGCTTGCTTCCAGCTGCTGCGCGCCGAACTGCAGCGCCCTGATGGGAACCACCATATGGCGCGCGAACAGGACGCCCGCGATGACAGCCAGTGCGACACCAAGCGCGAGAAGCAGCGCGGTACGGTCAAGAACCCGGTAGACCGGCTGCAGCGCGGTCGTGCGTGGTTGCTCGAAAAAGACATGCCAGCCGAGAGCAGGAACAGCTGCTGAGGCAGTCAAGACCGAACGGCCGTCCAGGTCATTTCCGAAGGTCAGCGGGCCGCTCTTCTCCTTTGTCACCGCACGGACCTGCGGCAATTCTGCAAAGCTGGTGCCGAGACGTACGTCGGAGTTGGAATGGGCGAGCAAGCGACCGTCAGGCCCGACCACATAGGCATCCAGGTTTTTTCCGATCTGAGTAGGATCGATGAAGCTGGAGACGAATCTGAGGCTTATCTCGGCCACCGTTGAACCGGCATCCCGACCCGAATGCGGCATGGCGATCGAGATAAACGGGTCAAGCCCGTCGAAATACGCCGGTGAGACCCAAATCGGCCGACCTCGCGCGGCGGTGAATCTCGGATTACTGGAATAATCGATCTTGCTCCCCACCACAGGCTCTTCGTTGCGCACGGCTCGCAGCCGTTCTCGGCCCGTGCTGTCGAGCTGGATGAGTCTCTCGATCGCGGGCACCTCGAGCAGCAGCAACAGATAGTCCGACCGTCGCTGATCGATGGTAGTCGCGCTTGCGCGCGTGGCAAAACTGATTTGTCGTTCGATCTCCTCGAGCGATTGTTGAATTCGCCTGGCAACCGCATCGGCCTTGTCCGATTGCGCCTTTGCCAACAGATCGATCGTGTCGTTATACGTGAACCATGTTTCAAGCGCGCCATTCACCGCCAACACGATCACAACCAAGCCAACGAAGGCAACGACATACTTGCCGAAAAGTCCACGCGGACGGACCCAGGCGGTGCGGGAGTCTCCGCTCAACGCAGCCCCATGAGCGACGAGTCGGCCTCGACGGGTTTCACCTTGTCCCCGTCGCGCAACGAGCTGCCCGCATTCGCCACGACCAGATCACCCTCGCTCAGCCCATCACGTATCTCGGTATCGGTATCGGAGTGATATCCGACATGAACCAGCCTCGTTTCGATCACGTCACCATGCACCACCTGCACGCTCGGGCCCTCCGTGCGGTACAGCACCGCCGAGTGTGGAACGGATATTCCGCGGCTGCGATTTGCCTCAATGGTCGCGCGCGCAAACATTCCGACCCGAAGCCGGGGGTCACGCTCCAGGGATATGCGGGCGCGGCCAAGTTGCGTTCTCAGATCGACTGAGCCCGGCACGAGCCGTACCTTGCCCGACAGTTCCCGGCTGTTTTCGATCTCGACTCGAGCGGTCTGTCCTGCCGCCAGCATCGGAATATGGATGCTCGGAACATCGGCTTCGAGCTCGATCTCGTCATCGATGGCGATGCGAAACAGCGGCTCCGCCTGCATCGGCGCGGCAGTGGCTCCCACGACAGCCGTGGTGCGGGTGATGACGCCGGCAGCGGGCGCCTTCAAGATCAGCGTGGCGGGTCGCCGATCCGCGTTGGGATCTGGGCCTGCGGCCGCCTGGCGCGCCAGGCGAGCGAGCGTCTGTCCGGTACTGACCCGGTCCCCCTCGCCTGCGACCACCTCGCTTACCCTGTAGCCTGGATCCAAATACACAACCGCTTCCTCGCGCGGCACCAGAAAACCCGTCACACGGATCTCTGCCGCGAACCATTCCTGGGTTGCCCGAATGACCGAGACTTGCACCGCCGTCGCTGTGCCGCCCTCAGCAGCGCTTGAGTCCGAGGCCGACAGCCCCGCGAAGCCGAGCGTCAGCATCAGCAGAACAGCCGCGCCCATTCGACCAACGCCTTTCATTTGACGCATCCGACGCTTGAGACCATCACCGCAGCTCGCGTACCACTCGAAATCCATTGGCGAAATATCGCACGTCGGTATCATAGCGAAAACGAGCCGTAGAGCGCACCGCCTTGGCCTGACTGTCGTACGCCCCTCCGCGCAACACCCGTAACCGACACTGCCCCGCGTTCCATGCCGACCCGTCGTTCGGGGCACCGCGATAATTGTCATTCCAGCAATCTTCCACCCACTCCGCAACATTGCCGGCAGTGTCGTAAAGCCCGAAGGGGTTCGGTGAGTAAGAGCCTACTTTGGCCGTTTGCTGGCCGCCGCCGGCCCCGCATTCCCGGCAGTTGGCTTGGCGCGACCCGATCTCACGACCCCACCAGTATGGGGTATTCGTTCCAGCTCGCGCGGCATACTCCCATTCTGCTTCGGTCGGAAGCCTGTAGGTCTGGCCAGTTTTTTGCGAGAGCCACGCCACGAATGCCTTGGCATCGGCCCAGCTGACATCCATGACGGGCCGCGGGCCGCGTCCCCACTCGCGATCGTCGGGCTGAGGCTTGCAGCCTTTCTCCTCGACGCACCGATCCCATTGGTCGAATGTCACCTCGTAGCGGCCGATCGCGAACGGCTTTGACATCGTCACGCGGTGCACCGGGTTTTCGTAGTCGGTGTTTGAGCCCATCTCGAATGATCCGGCTCCCACGACCACCATCTCAGGGCATTCGGAGCAATCCCGGAAAACCTCCCCCGGCTTGGCGTCGCTGCGAACGGGCTGGCTGGGGGCTGGGGTTGGAGGAGGCGCGGGCGGTGGGGCGGAGGCAGTCGGGGGCAGCGGCGGAGGGGCCGGTGGCGGAGAGACAGCGGGGGGAGCAGGTGGGGGCGGAGTTGGAGCTGGAATCGTGGAGGCCGATCGCGACGCACCGAAATAGAACTCATCGACCAGCGAAGAAGCTACCCAGGGCACCTGCTCGTTGTTGGTCGCCCGAGAAACACCGATGCGTGCTCGGTTGAATACCTCCTCGGCCGTCAAATTTGGCACTCGCAGCTCCTTTGTGAGCTCCGTGACAAACACACTGTTGACGCCGTTTCCCTCATTGATCACCTTACCTGGAGCAGCGGAGTAGATCACGAGGGTACCTTCCGGCGCGTCAATGACGGCGAGTCCAGCGGGAGAGGCACGAAAGCGGCGCTCGAAGGGGTTGCGTCGTGCGCCGTCGAGGATGGCGATTTTTACTTTTGCGCCTCTGCGGTTCATCTCCGCCAACGTGTTGTCGAGGCTAATTCCCTCGCGCCGCAGATCTGCTTCGTTCCATACCTGCGCGTTGACAGGGATCAGATAGGTCTGCCTCCCCGTCTGAATGCCATAGCCGCTGAAGTAGAAGAGCGCTGCTGAGCCGGCTCGAATCTTACCCATGAAGGAATCAAGGGCGCGCTGCATGTCCTCCTTGCCGAGGTTTTCCTTGAGATCCACTTCAAAGTCGTCGCGGCGCAGCTCTTCTGCGATGGTGCGGGCATCTCGGATCGTGGTCGACAGCGGGGTGCTTGCATCGGGATAGGCCGCGTTCCCGATGACAAGCGCTACGCGGCCGGGTCGTTGTTGTGCCTGCGCGCCGCCTGCCAGCGCCGCGCAAAACATCAGGCCCATCCACAACAGAAGCCGCATGTTCATCGTACGCCTTTCGAATAGAGCAGAGTTCAAGGTCACACTCTTAAACCGGACGCTCGCACTCATGCCGGCCCTTTCACTTCGGGCGCGGCTACTCCGGAACCGGTTGCCGCGACGAGGCTGCCGCCTCCCCTGCTCTGCAAAACCGTGTTCCTGCCCATTTCGCCAACGATACTAACATTGTAGCCGCATTTTCAGGCACCGTACAACAGGACATCGCAGCACTCAAAACCGCGGCCCCTCGTTGCCAAATGATGCCCCTCTCGCCCCAACAGCAGACCTTTATTGGGCAAGTGCAGCCGGCACGGGATGAAGGGATCGCGGTGACGTGCTGGCTTGTGGCAGAGTGACGCGGCGTCCTGGAATCCGAGGACATCCTGTGGACGTGTGAGCGGACTTTGCAGCAAGCGCGACTTCGCTTAACATTGTCAAAAGGGGCAACGGACCGATTGATCGCCCGAGATACGGTGTCGAACCAGAGAGGGACGCGAGGCCATGACTGCGCTCCACGAAACTCCATTCCGCAAAGCCGTGAGACTTCTTGCGCCCGCGCTGCTCGCGGGCGTCGTTGCAGGAGTTGCTGCATCAGCTGCGCAGGCGCAACGAGCCGGTGGTCCTACTCCTTCCGGTCCCGGAGCCGAGGTGTACTTCATCGATCTCAAGGACGGAGCAACGGTCCCTGCAAAGCTGAAGCTCTATTTCGGGCTGCGAAATATGGGCATTGCGCCTGCGGGTTCCGACCGCGAAAACTCGGGTCATCATCATCTCTTGATCGATACCCATCTGCCTGCCCTCGATAAGCCCATCCCGAACGACTTTAATCATTTGCATTTTGGCGCCGGCCAGACCGAGGCCGAGATTACGCTCAAACCCGGCGAGCATACATTGCAGCTGTTGATGGGGGACAAGGATCATATTCCGCACTCTCCTCCCGTCATGTCGCAACGTATTCACGTGCGGGTAGAAGGATCAGAAGGCGCCGGCCTCACGGGCGGGCCGTCGAAATCAGCGCCAGGTGCGGAAGTGTACTTTACCGATCCGATCAAGGAAGGCGCCGTCCTGCCACCCAAGTTCACCATATACTTTGGCCTCAAGGGCATGGGTCTTGCGCCCGCTGGTACCGACCGCGAGAATTCCGGTCATCATCACTTGCTCATCGACACCGATCTGCCGCCTCTCGATCAGCCAATCCCCAACGATTTCAATCACCTTCATTTCGGCGCCGGGCAGAGCGAGGCCGAGATCACGCTTAAGCACGGGCCGCATACGCTCCAGCTCTTGTTCGGAGACAAGGATCACATCCCACACACGCCTCCAGTCATGTCCCCGCTCGTTCATGTGCGCGTGGTGGACCCGTCGCTACGCAAACCCTCGCCGGCGGACGCTCGCGTTTACTTTGTCGGCCTCGCCGATGGGGCATACCTGCCCCCGAAGGCGACCATACGCTTTGGGCTCAGCAACATGGGCGTGGCGCCGGCTGGCGTCGAGCGGCTCAATACCGGCCATCATCATCTCTTGATCGATACCAAGCTGCCGTCGCTTGATGATCCGATTCCCAACGACTTCAATCATCTGCACTTCGGCGGCGGGCAAACCGAGGCAACGATAGAGCTAAAGCCGGGCAGGCATACGCTTCAGCTTTTGCTTGGGGACGAAAACCATATCCCACACAATCCTCCGGTCATGTCGAAACCGATCACGGTGATCGTGACCAGGACCGGGCGAAGGGAGTGAAGCCGTCGCTGCAGGGGTCGCGAACGGCAGCTGACGCCAGGGAACACTGGCGGTCTGATCAGCTTGCGCCGGCTCAGACTGCGTTGCTGGGTGATCGCGCAGCAGTTTACCGCCGCTGATTCTTACATATGCCACGCAACTCTGCGGGAGTTGGTGGCTTTCAGATTGCGGTAGCGCGCCAAGGCCCACAGCGGAAAGTACTTCGCGTAGCCGTGGAAGCGCATCAGGAACACGCGGGGAAAGCCGGTGAAGGTAAAGCGCAGCTCTTCCCAGAAGCCGTCCTCGCCCTGCGTGCGCAAGAGATACGCGATGCCGCGTGTGACCGCAGGATTATCGACCTCGCCCGCAGCCATCAAAGCCAGCAAGGCCCAAGCCGTCTGCGAGGCCGTGCTCGGTGCCGGCTCGTGGCCGTGGTAATCGAGCTTGTAGCTGCTGCAGTCCTCGCCCCATCCACCATCCGGGTTCTGGATCGCGATCAGCCAGGCAACCGCTTTGCTAAATTCAGGAGCGGTATGCTCTAGCCCGACGGCATTGAACGCGCATAAAGCCGACCAGGTGCCGTTGATGTAGTTGACAGCCCATCTGCCATACCAGCTGCCGTCCTTTCTCTGCGTCCGGCGCAAATAGTTCAGCGCACGTTTCAGTATGGGGCTCTCAGGCGTCAGGCCGCCTTGCGCCAGCAGCGAAATGGTACGCGCGGTCATGTCCTCCGTCGGAGGGTCAAGGAAAGCGCCATGATCCGCGTAGGGAATATGATTGATCCAATAGTGGGTATTGTCAGCGTCGAAGGCGCCCCACCCGCCGTTTCGACTCTGCATGCCCACGAGCCATTCACGCGCCCGAGCAACCGCGGTGCGGAATTCTGCATCTCCCGCGCGGTGCAGAGCCATTGCACCCACTGCTGTGTCATCAGTGTCAGGATAATACGCGTTGCCATATTGGAACGCCCAGCCGCCCGGGCGAACGTTCGGCCGTTGCACGCTCCAGTCGCCTCTCACGTCGAGAATCTGATGTGGCAGCAGCCATTTTAGGCCCTTGCGGGCTTGCGCCTGGGCGGCCTCGCCACCCACCTCGAGTAGCGTGTGGCAGGCGAGCACGGTGTCCCAGATAGGGGAGACGGTCGCCTGGCAATAGGCTTCATGCTTATGCACGATCATGTACTTCTCGATCGCCTTGCGAGCAATTGCCCGGTGCGGATGATCTTGCGGGTAGCCGAGCGCGTCGTACATCATCACGGTGTTCGCCATCGGCGGAAAAATTGCGCCCATACCGTCTTCGCCATTGAGCCGCTGCGTCACCCAGGCGACGGCGCGATCGATTGCCCGCTTGCGCATGCGTTTGGGAAAAAACCGCTCAGCCCAGTGCAACACATAATCAATGCCTTTGAACAACCAGAACCATGCGGGATCCTGGTGCGGTGCTCGTGGCGCAGCACCTCTTTGCTCCAGCGGCTCAAGAAAGAGTTCTTCGACGTCGACGCCTTTGGGATTGCGGCCCTTCGGCTTGAGCGCCTGCACCACCATCAGTGGAATGACAGTACAGCGACTCCAATAGGAGATCTTGTCCAGGTGGAAAGGAAACCATTTCGGCAGCAGCATGATCTCAACCGGCGCCAGCGGAAGCGCGCGCCAGGGAATGAAACCGAACAGGGCCAGCAGGATCCTGGTAAACACATTGGCGCGGGAAGCCCCGCCCCGCGCGCGAATGGCCTCGCGTGCGCGCAGCATATGCGGCGCATCCGGAGAATCACCGATCATCTTCAAGCCGAAATAAGCCTTCACGCTGGCGCTCATGTCGAAATCGCCATCGTGGAACAAAGGCCACCCGCCGTGCGTACCCTGGATTCGGCGGAGGTAGTTGCCGATTTTGGCTTCAAGTACCGTGTCCACAGGCTCCGCTAGGTAATGTCGCAGCAGAACGTATTCCGCCGGAGTCGTAGAATCCGCCTCGCACTCGAAGACCCAATGCCCGTCGGGTTGTTGGCATTTCAGCAGCGCGGCGGTGGCTGCCTCGATGCTGGAGTCGAGCCTTGGCCTCGATTCCAATTGACGGGACATGCGATCCGTCTCCATAATCACGACCGATTAAAACGATATCCGGCCGTCTGTGACGGACCGAACAGCGCCTTCGACCGTTGGTAGTCCGGTGTTAGTCCAATCGTCCGCAGCGATCATTCACCCCTCGTCGAAACCCTGGCTGAGCGAGAGTGGCATCAAGCCTTTGTGCCGCGCAGTGCGAGGAGCGAGCAAAATGTGCGCAGCAGCTTGGTGCACAGGCGCGAACGACTCACCGACCGCATCGCCCCGGCTCACTGCCGACCCTACCTTTGTCGCCTGGCAGGGGGACGGCGCGGCCTTCTTTTCGCGTCGCGTCTTTTCGTCAGCGCGCATGTTTATGCCGGCGGACCTTCGCCATATGCCTATGCAGGGAGATACTGTAACGCCCGTGTAGCCTTCTGATGCTCGTACCATTACGCACGGTGCGCGCTCTGCGGTTCACATATGGAATAGAACCTTGCGGGAATTGGTAGCCTTGAGATTGCGATAGCGCGCCAACGCCCAGAGCGGGAAGTATTTCGGGTATCCATGGAAACGCATCATGAACACCCGCGGAAAACCAGTAAAGGTAAAGCGCGGCTCTTCCCAGAACCCGTCCTCGCCCTCCATGCGCAAGAGATATGCGATGCCGCGTGTCACTGCAGGATTATCGACCTCACCTGCAGCCATGAGAGCGAGCAAAGCCCAAGCCGTTTGCGAGGCCGTGCTCGGTGCCGGCTCGTGGCCGCTGTAATCGAGCTTGTAGCTGCTGCAGTCCTCGCCCCATCCACCATCCGGGTTCTGAATCTCAATCAGCCAGGCAACCGCTTTGCGAAATTCAGGGGCGGTATGCTCTAGCCCGACGGCATTGAACGCGCATAAAGCCGACCAGGTTCCGTTGATGTAATTCACGCCCCAGCGGCCGTACCAGCTACCATCTTTCCTCTGCCTCCGGCGCAAATAGTGCAGCGCACGTTTCAATATCGGGCTCTCAGCCGTCAGGCCGCCCTGCGCCAGCAGCGATACGGTACGCGCGGTCATGTCCTCGGTCGGAGGATCAAGAAAAGCGCCATGATCCGCGTAGGGAATATGATTGATCCAATAGTGGGTATTGTCAGCATCGAAGGCACCCCACCCGCCGTTTCGACTCTGCATGCCCACAAGCCATTCACGCGCCCGAGCAACCGCGGTGCGGAATTCCGGGTCTCCCGCGCGGTGCAAGGCCATTGCACCTACTGCGGTGTCATCAGTATCAGGATAATAGGAGTTGCCATATTGGAAAGCCCAGCCGCCCGGCCGGAGATTCGGCCGCTGCACGTTCCAGTCGCCTCTCACGTCGAGAATCTGATGTGGCAGCAGCCATCTTAAGCCCTTGCGAGCCTGCGCCTCGGCCCGATCGCCACCCACTTCGAGCAGAGTGTGACAGGCAAGCACGGTATCCCAGATGGGCGAGACGGTCGCCTGACAGTACGCTTCATGCTCATGCACGATCACGTACTTCTCGATCGCCTTGCGGGCGATTGCCCGGTGCGGATGATCTTCCGGGTAGCCGAGCGCGTCGTACATCATCACAGTGTTTTCCATCGGCGGAAATATTGCGCCCAGACCATCTTCGCCATTGAGCCGCTCGGTAACCCAGGCGACGGCCCGATCGATTGCATGCTTGCGTATGCGCGTGGGAAAAAACGGCTCGGCCCAGTGCAACACATAATCAATGCCTTTGAACAACCAGAACCATGCCGGATCCTGGTGCGGTGCCCTAGGGGCCACGCCTCTCTGCTCGAACGGCTCAAGAAAGAGCTCCTCGACGTCAACGCGTTTGGGGTTGCGCCCTTTCGCCTTGAGAGCCTGCAATATGGTCAACGGGATAACGGTACAGCGGCTCCAATAGGAGATCTTGTCGAAGTGGAATGGAAACCATCTCGGAAGCAGAATGATCTCGACCGGCATCAGTGGAAGCGCGCGCCAGGGGATGAAACCGAACAGGGCCAGCAGAATCCGGGTAAGCACGTTGGCGCGGGACGCTCCACCGCGCGCGCGAATAGCCTCGCGCGCGCGCACCATGTGTTGGGCGTCCGGCGAATCGCCGATCATCTTCAAGCCGAAATACGCCTTGACGCTAGCGCTCATGTCGAAATCGCCATCGTGGAACAAGGGCCAACCACCGTGGGCTTCCTGGATGCGGCGCAGATAGTTTCCTATTTTGGCTTCCAACACCGTGTCCACAGGCTCTGCGAGATAGTGTCGTAGCAATACGTATTCCGCCGGAGCGGTTGAATCCACTTCGCACTCGAAGACCCAATGTCCGTCGGATTGTTGGCATTTCAGCAGCGCGGCAGTGGCTGCCTCGATGCTGGAGTCGAGCCTTGGCATCGGTTCCAATTGCTGTCGAATGGACATGCGATCCGTCTCCATAATCACGACCGATTAAACCCATATCGGCCGCCTGCGACGGACCGAACAGCGCCTTCGACCGTCGGTAGTCCCGTGTTAGTCCAATCGCCCCCAGCGATCATTCACCCCCGTCGAAACCCTGGCTGAGCGAGAGTGGCATCAAGCCTTTGTGCCGCGCAGTGCGAGGAGCGAGGAAAATCTGCGCAGCAGCGGGGAGCTTGCGTGCACCGGCGCGAACGGCTCACCGACCGCATCGCCCGGCTCACCGCTGATGCCGACTTTACTCCCGTGACAGGGCGGCAGCGCGGGCTTGTCTTCGCTCGTTACAAAGCGCGCGAACAGGCTCCATGAGAACCGACCGATATCATCCACAATGGTAAACGCCGCCGGGACGAATATTAGCGACAAAAACGTGGAGGCTATCAGCCCTGCAATGACGGCTATCGCCATGGGAGATCGGAACTCGCCGCCGGCACCAAACGCCAAGGCGCTCGGAACCATGCCCGCGGCCATAGCGATCGTCGTCATCACGATCGGTCGAGCCCGCTTCTGTCCAGCGTCGATGATCGCAGCCGTGCGGTCGACACCGTTGTGCACCGCTTCGATCGCGAAATCAACCAGCATGATCGCGTTCTTCGTGACAATGCCCATGAGCATCAATATTCCGATTGCGACTGACATGCTCAGAGGTTTGTTCGTGACGAGCAGTCCGATGATCGCACCGCCGACCGACAGGGGTAGCGAGAACAGAATGGTCAACGGCTGCAACAAGCTGCCGAAGAGCACCGCGAGCACCACATAGACCATGAGCAAACCGTTGCGCATGGCCGAGCCGAACCCCTCGCTCATATCGGCCATGAGCTCGGCATCCCCGCCTTCCCGGATCCTGATTCCGGGCGGCGGGTTCTTCATCACCGAGAGCGCCTTCACCGCATCGATGGCGTCGCTCAGTGCGGTCCCGGATAGATAGTCCGCGTCGATTGTCGCCTGACGCTGCCGGTCGTAGCGATTGATGCTGATCGGACCTTCGCCAAAGCGGATGTCCGCAAGTGCGCTCAGCGGCACGGCCACGCCGCGCGGAGACGGTACCCGGATCTGCTCCAGCACCTGCCGGTCGGCGCGGGCGTTTTCCTCGAGCAAAACACGAATCGGCACGATCCGGTCGCCGGCATTGAACTTCGCAAGCGCGGGTCCAACATCGCCGATGGTCGCTACGCGAATGGTCTCGGAGAGGCTCTCGGTCGATATGCCAAGGCGCACGGCCAGATCGCGACGGGGGTAAATTCGCAGCTCCGGCCGGTTCAGACTGGTCGAGGCTATTACGTTGGCAATGGTCGGGATGCGGCGCATCTGAGCCGCCAGCTCGGACGTCACGTTCGTGACCATGTCATTGTTCTGCCCGGTCACGATCAGGTTGAGGTTGCGCTTGCCGTTCTCGTCGCCGAGAAACCAGTAGCGGATATCTGGCATGTCCGCGAGGCTACGACTGATCTCATGCTCGATCTGCGCCTGGGTGAGCGACCGTTTCGATTTTGGCACGTAGTTGATGGTCAGCGTGGCATTGCGAACTTCACGAGTGAGTGGAGGAATTCGCCCGCCATCGACGAATATGCTTTCTATGTCGGGTCGGCGCATGCGTGTGCTGATCGCCTCGGTGACCGCCTCAGTATCGGCGAGCTGCGAGCCTGGCGGCAACTCGATGGCGACCAGTGTGCGCGAGGTGTCAATGGCCGGCAGGAAACCCGAGGGCAGCAGTCGAGTGCTCAATATCGACAAGGCAAAACAGATGAAGCCAAAACCGATAGTGAGAAAGCGGTAGCGCACCGACAAGTTCAGAAATTTATGATAGGAACGGGTGAACGGGCCTCCGGCTGTCTCAGCATGCTGATGCGGCTTGAGGAAATAGGCCGCAAGCATCGGCGTTATGAACCGCGCACACAGCAGCGAGAAAAACACCTGGACCGAGATCGTCAAGCCGAACTGCTTGAAGAATTGCCCGATCAGGGTCGACATGAAACTTGCAGGTATGAAGACGGCGATGATGGTGAGACTGATGGCGATGACGGCCAGCCCTATTTCATCTGCCGCATCCAAGGCCGCCTGATAGGGCGTTTTTCCCATCCGGATGTGCCGAATGATGTTCTCGATCTCAACGATGGCATCGTCCACGAGAATGCCTGTGCTCAAGGTGATCGCCAGCATGCTCACCACGTTGAGCGAGAAGCCCGCCACGTCCATGGCCCAGAAGGCGGGCAGGATCGACAGGGGCAGGGTGATAGCGGCGATAAGCGTCGCCCTGATATCGCGTAAGAACAAAAAGACCACGAGGACAGCGAGTGCGGCACCTTCATAGAGGGTGTGCATGGCCGACTCGTAATTGCCGAGGGTGAAGGTGACGGAACTGTCGATCAGCTTGAGGTCGAAATCCGGGTTCGCAGCCTTGATCGCGTCGATCCGTGCTTCAACGGCATCTGCGACCACCACATCGCTTGCGCCCTTGGCACGCAAGATGCTGAACCCAACCACCGGTGCGCCATTGAAACGAGCAAACGTTCGCGGCTCCTCGATGGTGTCGCTGATCAGGCCGAGGTCGTCGAGCCTGACCTCGCCGCCTGTAGGCAGCGCGATCCTCGTCGCCGCGAGATCGGCTACCGTCTTTGCCCCCGCGAGCGTACGGATGGCCTGGTCGCGTCCGCCAATCTCGGCGCGCCCGCCCGCGAGGTCGACGTTGCTGCCGCGCAGCTGACGACTGACGTCGAGCGGTGTCAATCCGAAGCCTTGCAGGCGAACCGGATCGAGACCGACCCGTATCTCGCGTTCCACGCTGCCGATCGGCTCGATCTGGGCCACCCCGCGCACCCCTTGCAGCTCGCGAACGACCACGTCCTTCACGAACCAGGAGATCTGCTCGGGCGTCTTGCCGGGTGCAATCGCGGCATAGGTGAGGATGGGCAGGCCGGCGATGTCGAAACGGCGGATCAACGGCTCATCGATCGTGCGCGGCAGACCGGCGCGGACGCCCGTGACCGCGTCCTTGACATCGTTAAGGGCGCGATCGGTGTTGGTTTCCAACCGAAATGCTATCGTCGTCGTCGACAATCCATCCGTGATAACGGAATTGATCTTTTGCACACCCTCGACTGCGGCGACGGCGTCCTCGATAGTCTTGGTAACCTGAGCTTCGAGCTCAGCGGGCGCGGCGCCGAATTGCGAGACAATTACGTTGATGACCGGAACATCGGCCTTCGGCATGCGCGTGATCGGCAGCTTGTTGAAACTGAGATATCCGAGGGCTACGACTGCGAGCGCTATCACAAGCGGAGGAAGCGGCTGTCGTATCGACCACGCCGAGATGTTCACAGCCATCCGCGTCTCGCTCCAGTCTCGATCGGCAATAAACGACCGACTCGCAATGAGCGGTTCGTCAAGATGAGTGGCGCAGGCGCGCAGGTGATGACCTCGGCCAGCGCATACTCAAAAAACAAGCGTTATCACTGCCTAACTGTGCAGTCCAGTGCCAGCAAGATTGGCCCCAAAACCACCCTGATGCTGCCGGGACCAAATCCGTCGGCATGCACCGCGATGCCGCATGGTTTGAATTTATCGCGAATTCATGGATGAATGAGCCCAGCATCAGAGGCCATGAATTGAGCTGCGGATGAACAATCCTCGCGGAGAGAAGATCAGGCGCGCCGTCGCAGCAGGTTTCCGGCGTTGGCCGTACGCCACGACAGTTCCCGCGGGGCCGGTGCCGACCGGGCCGGACGACCTCAACGTCGTACGCCCGATGCCGCGCCGGAAGATCACACACACTCTCGCGAGCGCGCCGGTCGTTTTGCCGCGGGTGCGCCGCGTGGTATTCAAGGCCGGAATTATCCGGCCGATCTTCCGGCTGTTCGCGTGGATCTGGGCCGCACTTCAGTTTTTCTCAGGCAACCTTTACGACTTTATCCTGCGGCGAGACAGCGCTCAGCGGCGCGCTGCTCGCCTGCGTCGTGTATTTGAAGAGGCAGGCCCTAGTCTCACCAAGTTAGGACAGCAGCTCTCGCTGCGCGCCGACCTCCTGCCGTATGCCTATTGCGCAGAGCTCGGCAAGATGCTCGACCAAGTGCCTCCGTTCCCGACAACGGCGGCGATTGCGATCATCGAGCGAAGCCTGGGACGGCCGCTCAATCAGGTGTTCGAGGTATTTGACCCGGTCCCGATCGGCTCCGCATCGTTGGCATGCGTGTACCAGGCAATCCTGAAAACCGGGGAAAAGGTCGCGGTGAAGGTACGCCGTCCTGGGATCGGGCCGATGATCGCCGCCGACCTGCGCGCGCTCGACTGGCTGCTGAGCGTGGCCGAGACGCTGACGTTGATACGGCCGGGCCTCACGGGACGATTCCGGCAGGACCTTCGGACCATACTGTTCGGTGAGCTGAACTTTCGTGCCGAGGCACGCTACACCGATCTTTTCAGGCGACGGGCAAAGAAGCGCGGCGAAGTCACGGCGCCAAAAGTCTATTTCAAGTACTGCACCGATGAAGTCATGGTGAGCGAGCTGGTTTCGGGCGTGTGGATGTGGGAGCTCATAGCCGCAGTCGACAGCAACGATCAGGAGTTCCTGCTAAGCGCTCGCGCTCGGGGAATAGAGCCGAAGGCGCTCTCCCGCAAGATCGTTCGCGTCATGCAGCGCGAGTTGTTGGAGGAGCTTTTCTACCATGCCGATCCGCATCCCGCCAATATCGTGGTCCTGCCAAACAACAAGCTTTGCTTCATAGACTTCGGAGCAATCGGCCGGTTTTCGACACAGACGCGCAAGGGGTGGCGCGAGCTCCAATACCACGTGATGAAGGGCGACATCACGCGCATGGTGAATGCTTCATTGAATTTCGCCGGCCCCCTCCCGCCCATGGACGTACACCGGTTGGCCAGCACGATGGAGCAGGTCTATGCCGAGTGGGTCTTCGCGATGATCAGCAAGGACGCGGAGTGGTGGGAGCGAAGCTCTGCTTCGGCATGGCTACGATACATCGAGGTTGCGCAGGAGTATGGACTTCCGGTGGCGCTCGAGACCATCCAGCTGTTCAGAGCCACCCTGCTCTACGATTCGATCATTACGCGGCTGAACCCGCAGATCAACGTCGCCAGGGAGTATCAGATCTATGCGGCACAAGCGGCAAAAGAAGCGCGCAAGCGGGTCCGCAAGGCCTTGCGGGAGCGGCTGTGGGGACCGACGGACATGGACTACCTGGTTCTGGAGCAGCTCGCGGATACGGCGACCCAGTTCATGTTCAAGCTCCAGCGCAGCGTCGAAGATCCACTCGTCCACTTCCGGAACATTGTCGGAAAGATTGCCTATACCGCTTCATTGCTGCTGCGAATGGGTTATCTGGCTGCGGCGCTCGCCGGGATCGCGCTGCTCGCAGACTCCATCTGGAAAAGCTGGACCGGCAACAACATCGATTGGGGCTGGTTGATCCAGGTAGGAACGTCGTTCGGGTGGATACAGCTGATTTTGATCATCTTGACCCTGGTCGTCATACGCCGGATCGTAATTCGGTTGAGCCAGCCGGACAAACGCGTCGATCCGGAGCGATGACCGATCACAGGAGGTGGACAGGAATGGAAGACGGCGCCCCGCAACAACAAATGCTCCCTGCGCTCGCTCCATTGTCCGACCGAGGGCTGTTCCTCGAGCTCGGGCGACAAAGTCGTTCGCAGATCAAGCGTCTCAAGCGCGGTCGCGGTCGCCTGACGCGACAAGTCGCGCAGGCGGTGACTGAGGCTTGCGAAGGCCTCGGCATAGATCCTCAGGCTGAGGTGATTCCCATCGTTATTCTCTATCGCCGTCGCCCGGACGACTACCGCGTATCATTTGCGGGCGACTGATTGCTGCTGGCAGGAGATGCAAGTGCCGCACATTGTGATCACGCCTATCGTTGTGAGCCTGGGTACTGCGCGCGAACGCCATCTCGCCGAATTCCGCAGCGGAGTGGGTCGCATAACCGACGACGTGGAAGAGGTCATGCGGATGGTACGCAAGACCATGGCTCCTGAACAAGGCAACAAGGTCTTGCTGCCGGTCGTCGTGGTCTACACCGACGAGCAGGAGTAAATCGTCACTCTCAACCTCACTGATCTGAGAGCTTCGGAGCTTTTTGGATTTCGGCGGGCCGTCTGCCGGCTTATTTGGCCGAAAAGGTCAAGGGGATGCCTTTGCCGCGGGAGCAATCCATTGTTCCCGTTGACCTGCCCGACCATTGCCCGGCATAGCTGCACTCATCGCCACCGTCGATGGACAGCGTGGCTTGCAATCGTGATGGGCCGGCGGACTGGTTCATCCGCAAGGTCAACTTCCCGGACTTCTCCACCGGACCATTCACTGTGCAAAGTCCGACATGTTTCATGCGCACTGGGCCGGAGAACTCCTGGCCGCTGGGAGCGGACTGCGGCGCGAGCTCGGCATTGAGCTCCCACTCCGAAAGATACCCGGCAGTTCCGACGATCCGCAAATAATGCTCGTGCGCCGAGGACGCAGAAATACAAGTAAGCAGGGCGAAGAAAGCACGGGCAAACATGCTGTTACCTCGGCGTCAGATTGCCCAAATTATCGCCCGAAGACAAGGCGCTCCAGCTCAGGCATGCTTCTGAAGACGATGAATTCTTTCACGGCTCCAGAAGGCAGCCATCGCCCTCCACGCAGCGCCCGGGGGCCGGGGCGCCACCGTGACCCGGCGGGGCCCGTGTCGGCGGCCCGTTGCCGAGCGATTGGGGCCGCGCTATAGACATAGCGGCACTGGTTCGGCCAGCAGCGCAAGGATAGAGGATGCTTGTCCCGATTTCCCGGCTGCCCCTGTTTCACGCGGCGTCTTTGGGTTGCCAGCGTGGTGCCTCGAGCAGAAAATCCCGGTTGGAATTAGTTTTGGTCCCATTCACGAGGTAAGTCCATCATGGATAAGCTTGTCAGGCGTGTCACGGTCGTACAAAGAAGCGGCGACACCCGCACAGCCACGGTTGCCTATGAGCATCCGGAGGAGCACGAAGACGAAACCATCCAAAGCTCGTCCCTTCTGCGTCCGGTCGAGCGCGTAATAAGGCGGCTTTCGAAGGCCAGTGTGATTTTCACCCAGGAGCAGTACAAGCGTCATCTCGAATCGGGTGGGCGAAAGAACGGGTGGTTGCTCGATGCGCCATCGAATATCCTGCATGCGGGCGTGAAAGCCTACAATGAGGCACGCAAAGCGGTACCGTTCAGATTGCTCCCGAAAGTGCCGGAAGAATAAATTTCCACTGTGACCTCTGGGAGGAGCACCATCATGGCAACGCCAACCACGAGCAGCCCCGGTTCGGAACAGCGAGAGCACCGACCGCACGAGAAGCCTGACAAGAGCCAGATAATCGTGGTCGATCTCGAAGAGCGCCAGACAAGCAAACAGATCCAGCGGCTGCGCAAAGGCGAAGGCAAACTGATGGATCACGTTGAAAAGATCGTCAGCGAGCTGTCTGCGGCGGGCACCATCAAATCCAGTGCACAACCCGTGGTGGTGATCGTGCGCGAGGAGCTACCCTGGCCGTTCGGTTGATCTTCTCTGGCTGGGCCGCGTCATTGCGCGGGACCGCTTTGCGGGCCCAAGAGAGCGGTCCGTGAGCGATCACTGCGCGGCCATTCCCAGCATTTGAGCCGCCAATTCGAACCTTCGACAGCGAGTGCGGCGGCATAGCCAGGACCCGCGTCGAGTGCGCATAGCGTGTAGCGACTCGCCTCGGCAGGATCGTGCCGGGTCGCGAGGAGGCGCGGTTTCTCGGTCGGGGTAAAGGCAACGTCAAACCGGTCCAGCGGAAGCGAGAGCCCGTCCCCGCGCGCCTTCAGGTAGGCCTCCTTTCGTGTCCAACAGGCAAAGAAGGCCTCACCCCTCATTTCGGGAGGCAGCGCAAGCAACGTGCTGCATTCGGAGGGCGAAAAGTACCGGGCTGCAATTTCAGCGTTCGCCATGTCCGGCCTCATCCGCTCGACATCGACCCCGAGCACACGGTCAATCGCAGTCGCCACCAGGATCACGTCGCCCGAGTGGGAGACATTGAATTGGAAAGGAAGGTTCGGGTCGGCGAGCGCCGGCTTCCCAAATGCATTGTATTTGAATTCGATCCGATGCGCAGGTCTGCCGAGGTATAAGCCGAGGAGCAGCCGTGACACACCACGGCCAATGATCGCCCGCCTGCGGTCCGCCTCAAAGTAAAATCTCTCGGCCCGGGCTCGCTCCTCTGCTGATAAAACTTCGTGAAATAACCCTAGCGAACTCAGAGGTTGATCCAGCAACGCCCGCCATACGTGGACTTCATCGGGGATAAGACGGTAGTCATTGGCCGGAACATTCCACACCGTGTTCGCGCACTGCTCGGCGGAAACAGTCATTCGGGACCGGCCTGCGCCAGATCTGGACCAGCGAGAGCTGAATCATAGCGAGGCTCGTTTTGCGCGAAAAGCCCTTACTTTCGGGCCGCAAGCTCAAACACCACCGCCCGGGGCGTAGCAACGGATCTTGGTTTCCCCCTTTTCGACGTACCACCACACGACAGGTGCGCCATGTGGATTGCCGGCGTGGATCACCACGTCGTCAGGTACCGGCTGCCAATCGTGCCCCGTCCAGCGGGTCCAATATTGCCCGTTGCGAATATCCTCTTCGGCATAAATCCCGTCAGCCTCGCTGCAGCAAAGAGCCCCCGTCTTTGGAGACTTCTGGGCACGAAACCAGGCCCGCACCTCGGGCGCCACCGAATTGTATTGACCGTAGTCACGGGCCAGCACAGGCGCACAAAGCAGAACCAAGAACAGCACACTACGAAGCACAGCCTACCTCTTGAATAAACAGGATCTCAATTCGCCGTGTCACAATGGACCGCTGCTCCAAATAGATCCCGAGGGCGTGCGGCGCTCACTTGAGCGGGATCGCGCGTACGGCCGGAATTTCTTTCGTGAAAGACAATGCGAGACATGAAAAAGGGTTCCGCGAGTCGCAAACTCGACAGAATGCAGCCTCTGATTGACCAAAGCCGCGGCGCAACGGGGCCCCTTTAGCACCGTCACATCCGCACTATCGCCATCCCAGCAGGCAACAGAGACATCCTTTGGACAAACGAGACTGGATGTTCCACACTCCCGAACGTTAGTCCTTGTAGCGCCAACCGGAGAAGCCGATGAAACGCAAGCCAGCCGCATCAGTCGGCAAAAAGGCCGCCCTTGATAGACGGCAGCTCGTCTTGAGCGGTGCATCGGCTCTGATGGCGCAATTCCTTCCGTCTTATTCAACCGCTAATGTTCGCGTTCCGTATGACTGGAATGCAAGCCCGCCGATGGGGGCGAAGGACGGCTTCATCGATTGGATGAAGGAGAACCGCGGGGAAGATGCAGAATTCCTCGGGAAGCGCTGGGATCGATTCCAGGAGCTTCTCGCGCTTCACGACATCTGGGGGGGGCGCGACAAGCGGGCCTTCCTGCTCACCCCGCGGGAGGAGTTCGTCACAGCTCAGAATAGAAGCCGTGCTTACGAGTGGCACTATCTCCCGATCGGCTATGGCGTGACGATAACCGGCCCGCACACCGTCGCCCGGATGACGAACTCGCTCAACGTGAAATTCGACGAAAAGGTGCTCGAGATCGGGACCGGCTCCGGCTATCAGTCCGCCTATCTGTCAAATCTGACAGAAAAGGTATTCTCAATCGAGATCATCAAACCGTTGGCTGAGCGCACCTGGGCGCTGTACGATTCCCTGATCGCGCGGGGCTATAGCGAGTACAAGGCGATAACGAAGATGCATGCCGATGGCTATTACGGCTGGGAGGAAGAAGCACCTTTCGACAAGATTATCGTTACTTGTGGGATCGACCACGTCCCGCCGCCTCTTCTTCAGCAGCTCAAACCCGGTGGAACCATGGTGATACCGGTAGGGCGCCCTGGCTCGCAGCACGTCCTCAAGATCAACAAGCAGCGCGCCTCCGATGGTGCGATTAGCGTGGCGCGATCGGACATCTATAACGGAAGCTCGGTTTCCTTCGTGCCCTTCACTAAGTTGGAAGGTGACGCGATCAAGGGAACGCACCGCGCCGACTAGCCCCTAACCCTCCTGTTGTCTGCTGGACTGGCAGCCATAGCCCACAACCAGGCATCGCCGCCCATGCGAGCCTAGAACCCGCTGCCACCCCCGAAGCGGAGATTGATCCCGGACAGAACCATGTGGATCTGCTGACTGATATTGATTGGAAAAATCTCCAGCGCCAGATTGCGGAACGCATCCGCATCGTGGCCGGCAGGCAGCAGCACCGCTTGATGATGGCTGACACCGAGCTGTGCGGCGGCATCGCGCAGCGTAAGCCACTCGCCATTCTTCTCGGCGGAGCGGTGGCCGTGGATCGGGGTCGCCTTGTCCGCCGCGGAAGGCCGCGGCGATGCCGGATCCAGCAGATTTAGCTGGCGAGAGCTTGAACATGATCGACCAACGCTGGCTGGGTCGGGAGCTCCCCGATCGGATGCTGGCGCGCTCTATCCGGACGGAGATCAGGACGGACCGGTGAACACGAGCAACAGCATAACCACGTGGAAATGTGAACCAGATCACACATCTCGAACGGCGATCGGGTTAATTTGTCGGCGTCCGTAATAACCGCCCTACCGCACCTATCCCTGGGGGGCGAAGGCCTGTAGTGTGTTGAGAGCAGGCATCCAGGTGATGCCGCACGCCGCTGGAGTGCGCGGTTGGAAGAACGCGACGGAAAAAGCGGAGCAGATACCACGCGAACGCGGAGGCACCGGAACGCCGTGCTTATGCGGCGCCGTTCTCCTTCGGACCCTCGGCCCGAGCGGCGCGATCCGGGCGCCTCCGGCCGTGGGCTGGAAAACATGCATCAGAGCGAGATCTCGGAAACTCTGTCCGTTGTTCCGGCGTCAGCCGGCCAATTAGAGCCGGGATTCGAGACACTGCTCGCTAATGTCACGCGACTCTGTCAAGCCAAGTTCGGCATCCTGCATCTCAAGGAGGGAAACAACTTTCGTATGGCGGCGCTGCACGCAGCGCCGCCGGCCTATCTCGAATGGCGCAAGCGGCAACCTTTGATCGGCGTCAACGATTTTCCCCAGCTTCCGCTCGCTCGACTTGCCAGCACCAAGGCGGCGCAACATGTGCCCGATCTTACGAGCGAGCGAGCGTATATCGAGCGTGTTCCTCCAATGGTCACCCTTGTGGAAGAAGTCGGCGCGCGCAGCCTGTTGTGCATTCCAATGCTCAGTAGGGCAGACGTGATCGGTGCGATTGCCCTCTATCACCCGGAGCGACGCGCCTTCGACGAGGAGCGGATCGCAGCCGTCAAAAACTTCGCCAATCGGGCCGTCATCTCGATCGAGAGCGCGCGTCGCCTCAAAGCATTATGGCTCGAGCTGTTTTCCAGGGCGCGCAGCATCAAGCTCGCAGCCGATCAGATCTTGTTTTCGGCTGGGCAGGAAGGCGATGCATGCTATCGCGTGGATGAGGGCTTGCTCAAGGCGAGCGTTACCGACCCTGAAGGGGACGAGCGCATTCTCGCAATGCTGGGACCCGGTTCCGTGGTGGGGGAGCTGTCCATGATCGATGGCGCGCCGCGTTCCGCATCGGTCACAGCGGTACGGGACTCACGATTGAGCTCCATCAGCCGCGTCGAGTTTGAAAGCTTCGGACGATTGAGACCGGAGCTTTACCGTCATGTTGCAACCCTGCTTGCGAATCGCCTGCGTGACACGAACGACACTTTGGCTGCGACAAGCTTTCTCTCCATCAAGGGGCGTTTTGCGCTTGCGCTGTTGCGCCTCGCCGATTCGTTCGGGCGAGATGTGGGCCAAGGGCGGATTGTCCTGCGCCAGAAGGTATCGCAGGCCGATCTTGCCGCGATGGCGGGCGTTGCGCGTGAAAATGTAAACCGCCTGCTGCATGAATGGGCCGCCCGTTCGCTGGTTACCCGCGCTGGCGGCTACTACTGCGTGGAGAACCTCGCGGAGCTCCAACGGGAGGCTGACGACTAGGGGTAGCGGTCCAGCACCGTCGGGCGTTGGCGTTGCCAGCAAGCTCCACCCGCGTGGCCGGCCTGTGGGGCAGATTTGGACGGGTTCGGGGCCCCCGTTCAAATGCTCAATGCCAAAAGCTCGACGGTTCCCAATCCGATGACCAGCACGGCGAATACCACGATATCGTAATCAAGCCAATTGACCCTAACCATCGTCCAGTCCCACTCGAACGCCAAGTTTCTGGATACCCAGTGCTTGAAGCGCACGCCTCAAACGCGCATCACAAAAACGCGCTTTTCCGTGCTGGGTCGAGCGGGATTTTGAATCCGGCAGCAGCCAAGGGGCGGGGCAAATCTCTTTGTCTCCGGGAGAATCCCGTCGAGTGCGGTTTTAGGGCCTTTGCCTCCCTGGCGGCCCCTTCTCGGCGCGAGCTCAGGGCTTTCGCTCGCCCCCTGGAGGCCAGGCATTCGTGGCCTGGTTGTCGGCGAGTGTCCATTCCGCAAGGTGCATCTTTACATAGGAATCGAACCGGCGCTCGACGAGGTTGGCCTTCACGCGGCTGACATCATCTAATAACGCGAAGATATCACACTGATCGGATCGGCAACCCGGGCGCTCGGTGACGACGTGCGCAACGATACCGAACGGATCGCGCTCGAGGGCATCGCGCACCCCGGTCAGAATGTCCGAATAATCGGATACACCGGGCTTGAGCTTTTTTGCCGCCGCCAATAACAAGAGCTGCATGCGGACGTATGTCACAGCTAGCGCCAGCGTCTGCGGGCTGGCGAATAAACTCTTCTCACAGGAATCCTCAATCGCTCCTGCATCAAGGCAGGCCAATGCCGAGCCGGGCAGGACTGCGCGTTTTTTCAACTCTACGGCGCGCTGGTCAAGTACACGCCATTCGGCAGCAATGTCGCGAGCAGCTATCCAATTGTATCCCCAGGCTGCAACGGCCAGCAAGCAGGCAAGCGCAATCGCCAGCGTATACGCGAGCCGGGTGAATTCGCTCGACTCCGCCCGAATTACAACAGCAGGGGTTTGCGAGCGCGGCGAGCTCATCAAAAACTGGATCATCAGCTTGCAGCCCCGGAGATAGCCCAGAAAGGGGGAGCGACCGCGCTGCATCGAGTTATGTCGCGTCCTGGTTCTGACGGATGTCCGAGGTCTGGCACTAGGAGAACATACAGCACCCTTGCTCACCGGATGCTGCCTTCCGAACCCACGCCGTGATGTGACGAACGTCACAAACCTTCCGATTACCTGCGACATTGTGCTTGCCGTCACAGCCCCCAGTGCCTTGGTGGAGTAGCTTGCAGACGATGAGAGCATCCTCAGAACTGTGGTGATAACATGAATATGTTGCCGTATCTCCTGTTTCACGCCGTGCCACGCAACGACAGGCGGATCATGACATTGGCACTGGCCGGCTCAACGGTGCTGGCTCTAATGGGGCTGGTTGCGTCGCGCTCGCTGCTCTGATGCTCCTCCTTGGGGGAGGTGCGAATAACGCTCGCTCAACACCGGCTGTAACGACCACTATCATCATCAATCGCGACCACCCGGGCACGATCGCGACCAGGCTTGGACAGGTCTGGACCGCCGCTGGATCGACACTGCGGTGGGATTTTTGGCCGCCGGACGACGCCCCGAAAGCGGAGGATTGACCGAGGCTACGGGGAGATGTGACTTCTTCTTCGAATCGACCTCCCGCTCTTAGGCTCGTGTGTGAGCAGGTCCTTTTCGCACGACTGTTTCGCACCCATCGCGTCAGGCCCCGAGGCAGGCTTTTTCGGGAAATGCCTAATCGGCACGCACGGCCGGCATGATATCGATGGTTTACCAATAGCGCCTTTTTGTGATGGCCATCACATTTTGAAAGCAAAGAAACTATAACATACCATCAGGCGGGGCATGAATCGTGGTGACCATGAAAACAATTGCGGAGCTAGCGTCGGATGCCGTTAGCTCGTTCCTCGAGCGTCATATGCGGCGCAGGTTTGGCAATTCCGGTGCACAGTTCACGGAAATTGTCCCTGCAATCGCCAGGCTGGCGCTGGGATGCATCGGCAAGAGTGACGCACTCTATCACGATGTCGAGCACACGATGCTGGTCACGCTCGCTGGTCACGACATTATACAAGGGCGCGCCCTTCATTCGCATGTGCCCGCCGAGGAATACGCGCACTTCATTATTGCGTGTCTCATGCATGATATCGGATTCGTCCGCGGAATTCTGGCCGGAGACGGTCAGGACGGGTACGTCATTGATGCTAGTGGTCGCAAAGTCACCTCCGCGAGGGGCGCGTCGGATGCGGTGCTGTTTCGCTATCATGTTGATCGCTCCAAGCTGTTCGTGATGCAATGCATGAAGTCAATAAAAGCGATCGACGCACAGCGCGTAGCACGCGCCGTGGAGCACACCCGATTTCCAATTACCCCTTCGCTGGCAGGGGACGAAACCGATGAGGTGAGCAGGTTGGTACGTGCCGCTGACTATATCGGGCAACTTGGGGATCCGAATTATATAGCCAAGGCAAACGCGCTCTATTGGGAATTTGAGGAAGCAGGCCTGAATAGGGAGTTCGGATATACATCCCCCGCAGATGTCGTGAGCTCTTATCCACAGTTCTTCTGGCACAGCGTTTACCCGCACCTTCAGACTGCTATTGGCTATCTAATGCTACTCCAAGCGGCCGCCAATGGATCGCAAATCTATACAGCAACGTTTTCCGCGCAGAAGCGGGAGTTACCATTCTGTCGGGGCCAGAAGCCGCCATTGCGGATCTAAATTCAAGGAAGCTCGGCGTTCGCTGATAATGCTGTTGCTGCAACGGCTCGCCGGCAGCGTGCGATGCTTTCAGAAAATGAGCGCCACTGTCGGCGCCTGAATGCACCAGGTCAGCGCTTTCACCCGTTCGTTCATTGCCCGAAGCTGAGCAGTCAGAACGCGTATCACGCGAAGAGCGAAGAATGGAGTCTGTTGCACCATGAACAGGAATCGGCGTTCATCAATGGGAATGACGGTCGATGCGCAATCGCGCGCGCTGTTGCACTTCTCTGAGCGCCGTCAACCAAGGCCATTTCCCCGATAATCCCCCGGCTAAACGGTTTCGTAAACATGGTTGCCATCGATAATCTGGAGGTTGCCAGACTTCACTACATACCTACTACATACCTGAGGTGCCCCGATCGACCCTTCTCAATTAAAACCTCGCCCCGGCGCCAGGCTGACCACCTCGGTTCGCGGGGCTCGGCCCTGTCCGCTATGCAAAGTCGGCCGGCCTGCTCATCTTACCACGCCCGTATTCTTCACCGGCCCGGTATAGCGTTCGAGCCGCCCACGCAGGTTGGCAAGCTGTCCTTGGTTGCCGACGAAATCCACGTAACGGTCCTCCAGCCGATAGAGGGAGAGCGGCGGCAAACCCTCCGGTGCCGTCACGTCGCTCCGGGATGAGTAGACTCCAGTGCGACTCTGCCACTCTTTGGAGAGGTACCAGGCAACGAAAAGCTTGGCTGCATTGGGGTGCGGCGCATCCCTCAGTATCGCCTCGGCAGCGAAGAATACCGGGAGATAATCGTCGTTCGGGCCGGCCAGGGCAATTTTGCCGCCAGCGCGCCGGACCTCGATAGCGCTGTTCGCCGTCATATCGAACGTCGCTGCGCTTTCGCCCGACCCGATGCTGCGCGCCACTTCCAGATGAGCCTCTACGAATCTGGGTTCCTGTTTCATGTATTGTGTCATGTAGCCCCAGCCATATTTCTGAATGATGGTGGCGAAAGCGAACAGGCTGGCGACGTCGTTGGCCGGATCCGACGTGATGAGCTTTCCCTTGAATTGGGGCCGCAAGAAATCGAGCGCCAATTCGGGCACGCTGCTGCCCTGCACGTGCTCGGTGTTATAAGCGTAGAAGATCGGGATCTTGTTGACCGCGATCCACGCTCCGCCTTTGTCTTTCAACCCTGCATCGATTTTGTCGAAGCCATCGGGTTTGAAGGGCAGGAGCAGTCCACGGCTGTGCCAGTCGATGAAATTCTGGATGGTCTGCAAAATCGCGAGATCGGTCTCGACCTTCTTGGCGCTGAGCTGCTCCTCGATCCTGGCGTGGAGCCCCTCGCTTAAGCCGCCGGTCAGCGAAACAGCGATGCCGGGATATTGCTCCTCGAAAGCGCGGGCCGCCCTCTCGTAACCGGCAGCCGGACCCGCCGCCCACAAACTAAGGGTTTTCTCCCCCTTGGCTGAGGCATACAGCTGATCAAGCGGCTGCGCCCGGACCGGCTGTGCCCGCACAGGGGTGCCGCAATAGCACGCCGTGAGGAAGAGTATTGCCGCGCTGCAAGCGCCAGCAACAACGAAGGCACGCCTGCTGGATGGGTTTTTCTTCACTGGTTCTCCTTGGATCGATCTGCCGCTAGCTAGTTTAGTTTGTCCCGTTCATGCTGTTCGTAGCGCGTTCCCAAGAGAGGGGTGAGATGCCGAACCAACGCCAAATTCCAGAATTTCCGCCTACGCCGTCCGATAGCGCCTACCTGGGCGCGGACATGGTAATCCGGGAGCACGCCCTCCGGAAGGGGTTGGCACTCGTGGTCGTCGTCTGGCTGGAAAGCGGCATTTTGTGATGGGCATCACATTTTGTCATGCCGCGCCGTGCCTATGTCGCCCCCTGATTTGGAGGGTCCTATGCGAAACCGCTAGCTTTTGTATTGCCGCCGAAGCAACAGGCTTGGGCCCGATTGCCTGGGCCGAGTGACGAAACTCGTTCGGATAAATGCGGAGCTGGCGCCTGCGGCGCTCAATCCAAGCCTACCATTTCAGGTATGTCACTCAAAACAAATGCCTCCTAAGAACTTCCCGGACAAAAAGGCGCTTCAGGACTACGTCGAGCTGTACGGCCTCGAATACATCTGGGAAGGCACGCGTGCTTTCGTCAAACCCCAGCGACTGCTATCACCGGAGCAGTACGACGTTGTGGCTGTACGCACCTCGAGGAAGGTGAGCCGGGCGATGCTATTCTCGCAATCGATCCTGAGGACAGAGTGGGAGACCAAGCTTCACAAAGCGATGGCCGTCACGCTCGAGCGGGAGGCTATTGAGCGGGCAAAGCAAAACATGGCATCCGGCTGATTTGTCTTTGGGACACTTCTGGAAGTGGATAAAGATTGGTGGGAGAATAAAAAGAAACCCGCCCAGCAACCTCGGATTCCTTATCGTGCCGAGAGCTGTTTTCCTCTGACGAGTCCGCTGCACCCATCCGAGCTGCGTGCCGGCTGTCCGACAGGTTGATGAGCACCGTGAACCGCATACACCTCTATTCTCTGGCGTTGGCACTTTTGTTCGCGACCAGGGTGGCGGCGGCCCAGGATATCACCATCGGCGTGACCTTGGGCACGACGGGACCCAGCGCGTCGGTTGGCGCATCCTACAAAAATGCATTTGAGTTGATGCCGAAGACCATCGGCGGCCAACCTGCCAAATTCATCATCTACGAAGACAATGGCGATCCCCAAACGGCCGCAGAGCTCAGTGTCGCTCCTCGCCACAACGGAGGTTGCCCAGGTCGCTCACGGTTTGCAGACGCCGTTGATCGCGCTCGGCCCGGTCGTCCTCACCTTCGACAAACTGAAATGGGTCTTTGTCCTGCCGCAGCGCCCAGGGCTCATGATGAGCGCTGTCGTCGAGGATATGAAGGCTCACGGCGTAAAGAGGGTCGGCTACATCGGATTTTCCGATGCCTGGGGCGACTTTATCGTGAATGCAATCGACAATCTCGGATGGAACGAGGCGGGAATTCAGACTGTCGATGTCGAGCGTTATGCGCGCAGCGACACGAGCGTAACGGCTCAGGCGAGCAAGCTGCTCACCGCAAATCCCGATGCTATCCTGATTGGTGGGTCAGGTGCGGGCAGCGCGCTGCCCCATACCGCCCTGGTTGTTCGCGGGTATAACAAACAAATTTATCACAACCATGGCAGCGTCACCAGCGAATTCATCAAAGCCGGCGGCAAGGCGGTTGAGGGCGCTATCGCGCCCAGTGGCCCGCTTATCGTTGCGGAGGAGCTCCCAGAGGACAATCCGGTCAAGCCGGTCGCCTTAGAGTTCATCAAGCGGTACGAACAGGCATTCGGCGATCACAGCCGTAATGCGTTTAGCGGATATAGCTACGACGGATACCTGCTGCTCAATGCCGCCGTTCCGGCCGCGATGCAAAACGCGAAGCCAAGCACCCCGGAGTTCCGCCAGGCGCTGCGCGAGGCGCTGGAGAACGTCCATGACGTCGTCGGGACTAACGGCGTTTACAATATGACCGCCGACGACCATTCCGGGCTCGACAGCCGCGCTCGCGTTCTAGTTCGTGTCAAAAATGGTGAGTGGCAGCTACTCAAATAGCGCCTGCAAGGCCCAGCCGCTATTCAGGGCGCCAATGCCGCGGTGACAAACGCCCGCACACCCCGATCGTCCAGGACAAAAAGAGGATGGTAGTGGCGGGCCTCCGTGGAATTGACCATGATCAGCGTTCGATTGTCCAACAGCAGCCACTGTCCATCGGACCGGACAGCAACGACCGCATGATCCGTATGACGTTTGCGGTCGCGGACGATGAGCAGGCGCAGGTCATCTCGGATGACCCCGGCCGCTCGCAAAGCGACGTATTTTACGATCGCGTAATCCTCGCAATCGCCCGCTCCGGCGCTCAGCGTGGCAAGGGGTGCCGCCCAGAAATCTTCAACCTCGTACTGGGCCCAATCACTCACGGGCCTGATGCTCAGATTCACCGCGCGGTTGATCTCGCCCAAACCGGGCAACACCTTGGCGCTGCCGGCCAAGCTCGATGAGTGACAACAATCGGCGTGCAGCGGCGGGGCGATTGCTGTTGCCCCGATCGCATGCTGCGAGCCTCAGCCCCACGGAGCTGGAGCCCCGAGAAAGCGGCCGGAACGAAACCGATTAGCCGGTAGATCGATTTGGGCGAAATCTTAAACAGACGGCGCTACTGAACGCCGTAACGGGCAAACTCCTCGGCGATCTTTGCCTCGATCGCCTTGGCCGCCGAGATATCCGCATCGGCATCGGCGGTAGCGCCTTTCTTGAGCTTGGCAAGGCCGCGGCCATAAAGCGAGCTTGCCAGCCGCGGGCTAATCCGCAGCGCGGAACTATAATCGGCAATGGCGGAGTCCCATTGCCCCATCTTGAGGTAGACCAATCCGCGCGAATCCAAGTCCACCGCGGAGTCCGGCTCCAAGCGAACCGCCTCGTTGCAATCGGACAAAGCCGGCTGCAATTGACCCAGGATGGCCCTGGCCCAACAGCGTCCATTCCAGGGGCGGCCCCAGTTGGGCTGAAGCTTTATGGCCTCATCATAACCTTGCACCGCATGCTCATAGTCGCTTTTCCTCTCGTACACTTGGGCGCGGGCGAGGAAAGCATTCGTGTAGTAGGGATCAAGCTTGAGCGCTTGGTCCAAGTCCGCGATCGCGCGATCATGCTCGCCCTTTCTCTTGTACGCGAGCGCGCGGTTGTAGAAGGTCTTGCTGACGTCGGGACTGGCCCGGATCGCCTCGTCGTAATCCTTGATGGCCAGGTCGTAATCACCTTTTAGAGCATAAGCATTGCCGCGATTGTTGTAAGCGTACCCAAGTGTTTCCGGGGTCTTCTCATCGGACTTGATGAGTTCCGTGCACCCCTTGATCTGGCTATCGGGTCCTCCGGCACGATCGAGGCCATTGCACAGCCCCATGGCTTTGAGCACGACTTGAAACGGGCTCTCCTGCTGGCCCGAACCGGGCGTCTCTTTGTGTAGCTGCTTGAGCCCCTCTTTGGTCTTGGTTTTGCCCTCTTCGACAAGCGTGGAGAACGTAACCGCGCCGTCGGCATTGATCTCGACGCGCGGTGCAGTGCCGCGAATTCCCATGGTTGCGACCGGGGTGTCAATTTTCATGTCCCCTGTCTTGGCCACCTTGCCGGCGATGAAGGTGAAGGTCCCCTTGGAAAGACTGAAAAGCGTCGAGTTCGCTTTTCCTTTCGGATTGTACACGAACTCGTTCAATTCCATGCGCGCGTTGCTGGAGAGATTGAACGCGGTGCCATCGGTGAACGTGATGCCGACTGCGCTATCGGCTCCGGTCGAAACCACATCGCCCTTGTAGACCAAATCCCCAACCTTGGCGCCTGCGTCGCCCGCGCTCGCTTGCACGGGGACAGCAGCGACGTGCTGGATGGCCACCGAGCCTGTCGCGGTGACCACCTTTCCGATCGGACTTGCCACACCTTCAGCGGGCGCAGCGTTACCCTGGGCCCTCGCTGAGCCTGGCAACAGAGCGCTTGCGATCACGATCAGGCCAAGCGCCGACAAGGCGAGCGCAGGCGCACGCATGGTCCGCTCCATCCTGGCTAGGGTGCTACTCTTAATAGGGCATTTGACCCCATAGATCAACCATAGGTAACCAGCCGAGAGCCGGGGAGTCACATGTTCGCCCTTGTGGCCAGGGTCAAAATATGGACGAAGTTTTTAGGCTGGAATGTGAGCTACTTCACACATCGGCCGAAAAAAAGGTCGTAACACATCGGCCGAAAAAAAAGTCGTAGGATTCCCCCACTTACGGGATCAAATCGGCGATTTCGATTGCTTTGACAACTCATAGAGGATAATCGGAACGCGGGCGCGGGATGCCGGGATCAACCGGCGCGCGCGGCTTCATGCAAACGGGGGGTAACGGAGGGGCGGAACGTGATGTTCCGCAGCTGCGGGAATTTGCGCTGGAATTACAAGCGGGTAGAGCAGAGTGCCGGAACGTGCGAAGGACCGCACTCCCGGGCCATTGGGCAAATCCTGTGGGTGGACGGTTCCGCGACCGTCACGCGCCCCGGCGAGGCGAGGGTTGCAGCCAAACCCGGGGGCTTCGTTTACCAAGGCGATGTGATCGAGACAGCCGACAGTGCGGTCGGCATAGTTTTCCGGGACGGCACGACTTTTAAGCTTGCCGACAGCGCCCGCATGGCGCTCGATGAATTCGGTTGCGACCCGGAAGGGCGCCCGAGCTCGGCCCTTTTCACCCTTGCGCGAGGGTCGTTTGCGTTCCTTTTCGGGGCCTTGGCAGGGGCCGGTAAGCTTCGAATCGAGACGCCGGTCGCAAGCATTCGCGGCCGCGCCGAAACCGGCGGGATCGGTTTTCTGACGCTCGCGGCGCTGACCTTCTCGGTTGTCCAGGAAAGCCTGGCTGCGAATCCGGACGACGCAGCGCCCGATGACGACTCCATAACCGTCAAAGACCTTCTGCACGGCACCTTTACGCTCGCCATCAAGGACGATTCCGGCCGCCCGACTGGCCAAGTTGTCACGGTCGATGATCCGCAACAAAGCATAGTGATCCGCAAGACCGGGACCTCGGTCAGCGTCGACCACGTCACCAATAACACCTCGCGGATGACGGACCTGCAAGGGCAATATCAAAGCACGCTGCAGACGCTCTCGCGCGGATACAGCTTTCTGCAGCAAACCAATCCGGGCGATTTTGCAAGCACGGCCGGCGGTTCTGCGGGCGGCGCTTCCTCCGTTGCCCTCATCCCAACGCCGCCGACGACGAACCAGACGACGAGCGTGACCACTACGACTGCAACGAATACTCAAAACAACTCGAACTCGAACAACAACAACCAAAACAACAACACAAGCTCAACGACCTCGGGCAATAAGACCATCGCGCTTATCAGTGGCACGGACGGGTCAGTAACCGTCCACGAAAGAAGTGGCCATTTCGCACCGAACACGATAGGCGATTCACACCAGGCGGTCGCCGATACACCCGTCAGCGGCGCCATCGTGGTTGTTTACTCCGATGGAAGCTCTTCCACGACGAATTGGACCTACAACTTCATCAATGCGAACTACCAATACCTCGCGGAAGGAGAGGAGGTTCAGCAGACGGTCACGGTGGGTGCGGCCGGGTCCTCGTTTCAGATTCCGGTCACGATCGTCGGCACCAACGAAAATCCGATCATTTCCCCGGCGCATCCTACGACAGCTGTCTCGACCCAGGGCTCCGTATCCGGGGTCAGCATCAGTGCCGACGGGAGCTACGTTGCCTATCAGAGCGGCAGCGACGTTTACCTCTACAACAGGATCAGCAACACCCCGATCAAGATCGATCCCTCGCAAACCGGTTATCACTATGACAGTCCCGCGATCAGCCCGGACGGCCGCTTCGTCGTTTTTCATGGCAGCGACACTGCGCACACGCACGACTTCATCTATGTCTTCGACCGCGATGCCGTCGACTCTACACATCCAAACGGCCAAGCGACGCTGCTGGCGGATCCTACGACGGACAATGCCATCGAAGGCACGGCTCCGCGGATCAGTGAGGATGGGCAATTCATTACGCTGCAGCAGGGCGCTCAGCAGAACGCTCAGGTGCTCGTCACCGACCGTAACGGGACGATCATCGACACGATCTCCTCCTCAGCCGGCGTCGTGAATCCTGAGATCAGTCCGGATGGCCGGCTGATCACTTTTCTGAGCACCGGCGCTTCAGTCAGCGTAGCGGTCAATCATGGTATCGGCACCAGCTTGAATGCGCCTCACGGGGCGGGGCCGCTCGAACTTTATGTCTACGATCGCGAGACCAACAAGCTCACGGCGGTTACCGAGGTCGCGCCGAATGGAACGGATCCCAACGTTGCCAGCGTGCTGGTGCCTGCCTCGATCGCTGCTGCAGACTCGGTGCAGCAGTACAAAATCGCATTCGCGAGTAATTCTTCGACTACTTCGCTCCTTGATGCGACGCATACTCCTGGCGTTTTTGTGGTCGACTTTGACGGGAAGGACGGGAACACTCCGAGTCCCACGCTCGATACAGTCACCCACACTACCACGGTGGCAGGCGCCGGCAGCTACCAGCCGCAGATCACGCTCGATGGCCGCTATGTCGCATTCACCGACCCGGCAACGAACACGGCCTACCTCTATGACTTCGAGAACCCGACGGCTTCGCCGGTACAGCTCGGGAGCGCCGCTGGCGCCGCAGTGGCTGACGTGGCGCTCAACAGCAGCCTGACTCTGAACGGCCTGTCCCTGGCCGCCACCCCAACCTCGAATGTGACGCTAAACGGGCTGCCTCTGAGCAACGCGGCCAGCACCAGCGGCATCGGTATCGTGGGGGCGTTGGTCGCCACGGGCAACACGGGTCTGACCGTCCTGGACAATACGGCGGTCCTTAATTCTTACGTCTCCAGTTCCACACCGACCATCGATCAGCACGGAGCAATTTTTGCTGCGGTCACCCAGGACGTGGCGGCGACCACACTGGCCACGTCCGGCACGGTGCCGTTTGTAGAGGCCACGACCGCTTCGCCGCCTTTTACCTATGTGAATCTCACCGATGCGCATACGGTTACCATCACCCCCGTCGCAGGCGCAGGTCCGAACAACCAACCGCTTGGGACCCTGACCGCGAGCGTTACGACCGACACGACCGGTGACAAAACCGGCGTAATCAGCTGGAGCTACCACGTTTCAGAATCGGCGGTTGCGCGGCTCGGTGCGTTCAACACGGACAACGATGTCTTCGCGCTCACTGTCTCTGACAATCACGGCGGCTGGTGGACGGAAGATGTGACGGTGACGATCATCGGCAGCGAGCCGTTGAACAAGGCCGAGCCGATTTTCTGGGTCAGCCCCCACAGCTATGATCCCAGCGATCCCAGCAAGACGTTTAGCGGAGACTTTACCGACGCGCAGGCCTGGAGTTCCGATACCATCCCTGGACCAAGCGACGATGTCGGGCTGATCGACCTTGGCAGCAGCAGCACTTACACCATCACGAGCTCGGTCTACGAAGAGGTGCACACGATAGCGTTCGTCGACATGTCCGAGCTTCACGTTACGGGCGGCGTCTTCACCGTCGACAGCGGCACCGGGATCGGCGGCAATGCGGGAACCGTCTTAACGGACAGTGCAAGCGCAACGTTCCGGCTTACCGGCGGGACGTGGGTCAACGCCGACAGTCACCGCCACGGCGGCACCCTGAAGGCGGAGAACGGGGGCACCATAGAGCTCACCGGCAACGTAATGGTCACGGACTATTCCGGCAGCACCGGGGGGCTGATCCAGGTCGGGACCGGCTCGACGGAGGAGCTGCAGCACACCACCATCGACGGCGGCGGCGCCCTCACCAACCCCGCCGTCTTCAATGTCGACGGCAAGCTGGAGGTGACCGACCTCTCCGGCACCGGCACCACCAATACCATCGAGAACTTCATCGTCGGCAATTTCACCCTCGACGGCGAGCTGCTGGTCACCAGCAGCAACAACAGCAGTGGCACCACGCTCACCCTGCTCAACGACGCACTGGATGATTACAACGGCAGCGCGCCCGGCAAGATCCAGGTCGACGGCGCCAAAAACCCCAGCGGCGCCGGCTCCATCCTCAACCTGCAGACCACCACCATCGACGGCGGCGCCGGGCCCGGCGGCGTGGGCGGTGTTAGCGGCGCCAAGCTCAATGTCGACGGCAAGCTGGAGGCGACCGACCTTTCCGGCACCGGCACCACCAACACCATCGAGAACTTCACCGCCGGCAATTTCACCCTCGACGGCGAGCTGCTGGTCACCAGCAGCAACAACAGCACTGGCACCACGCTCACCCTGCTCAACGACACACTGGATGATTACAACGGCAGCGCGCCCGGCAAGATCCAGGTCGACGGCGCCAAAAACCTCAGCGGCGCCGGCTCCATCCTCAACCTGCAGACCACCATCATCGACGGCGGCGCCGGGCCCGGCGGCGTGGGCGGTGTTAGCGGCGCCAAGCTCAATGTCGACGGCAAGCTGGAGGCGACCGACCTCTCCGGCACCGGCACCACCAACACCATCGAGAACTTCACCGCCGGCAATCTCACCCTCGACGGCGAGCTGCTGGTCACCAGCAGCAACAACAGCAGCGGCACCACGCTGACGCTACTCAGCGACACCCTTAACGACTATTCTAGCAGCAGCCCCAACTTCATCGGCGGCACCATCCAGGTCGACGGCACCGCCAACGGCACGGGCAACGGCTCGATTCTCAATCTGCAGAACACCACCGTCGACGCCAACCACGTCACCACCAGCGGCTTCAACGTCGACGGCACCCTGGAAGCCGCCGCGCTTAACAACGTCGGCACCACCAACACGATCGAGAACTTCGACCAGAGCAATTTCACCGTCGACGGCAAGCTGCTGGTGACCGGCAACGGCAGCACGCTGACGCTCTTGAACGACACGCTGAACAACGCCACCACCGGCGTGACCACAGTGGACAGTGGGAGCAGGCTCAATCTGAGCGGTGTCGACACCATCTCGGGCGGGCGCCTGACCGTGGTGAACGGCGGGCAGCTCGCGATTTCGCCGACGGCCAATGCGACATTTGATAATGTCGTAGTGACCGATAATACCACGACCCTCACCGCGGTCGGCATTGATGTGGGTTCCGGGGCGGTGTTGACGTTGGACGACGGCACGCAGATCGTCGGCAACGGCACAGGTACGCTGACGATCGATAGCGGTGGCCAACTCGTCATTACGACGCCCACCGGCGCCACGCTCAGTGGCGTCATCGTGGATGATGACACCACCAGCCCCACTCCTCCTGGGATTGATGTGGCATCTGGTGTGCTGACGCTTACTGGCGGCACACAGATTTGGGGCGGCAGCACCGGCACGCTGCCAGGTGACGCCGGCGCGCTGACGATTGAGAGCAGTGGCGAGCTTCAGGTCACCGGCTCGGGCGCCGCGCTGGACGGCATGCAAGTGGCGGATAACAACGCCGGCGGCCTCAATCCCGGCATTGATGTGGCTTCCGGGGCGGGGCTGACGCTCGAAGATGGGACTGTAATCAGCGGGGGCATCAGCAGGGGCACGCTCACCGTTGAAGGTACTGGCGAGCTTTTCATTACCGCCGGCCAAGGCGCGGACGGCGCGACTCTGCGCGGTGCCACGCTCGATGCCGTCGCCGTCACCGATAACAACACCATCGCTGCCGGAATCGATGTAGCATCAGGCGCGGTATTGAAGCTGAACGACGGCGCCACGATCTTCAGTGGCGTCATCTCCGGTGGCGTCATCTCCGACGGCACCATGAGTCTTGCCGGGACGCTGGAGGTCGACAGCGGTACAACTAACGAGATCAGTTACATCACAGTGACGGATGTTGGCGGCTCCAGCCAAATCCATGTCACGGGCGGGACGCTGACGCTCGAGCATGCTTCTTTCAGTGGCGGCGTGATTACGATTAATGTCGACCCTGGTGCGACCCTCAATGTCGACGACAGCTTTATAGGCAATGCCAACATCGTAAATTCTGGCGGCACTATCAACACGGCGAATAGCACGATCGAGACTGTGCGAAGCCGTTTGTCGGGACACAACACGGTACAATCTGGCACTACCCTGACGCTGATAGACGAGACCGTCACCGGCACCATAGACGACCAGGGCAGAATCCTCGTCAAAACGGCCGGCGCGTTCCCCCACGGCGCCGTCTTCGACGGCGTCATCGTGGATGACGATACCACCAGGGTCAGCCCACCCGGCATCGATATCGCCTCCGCCGCCACCCTGACGCTCGAGAACAATACGCAGATCCAGGGCGGCGGCACCGGAACGCTGACGATTGAGAGCGGCGGTCAGCTGGCGATCACAACGGCGGGCGGTGCGACGCTGGACGGTCTTTTGGTCAACAACGTTTTCGACGGCATTGATGTCGGCTCGAATGCTGTGCTGACGCTCAACGACGGCACGGTGATCTCCGGCGGCACGATGACATTGGAGAGCGCAGGTAAGCTTGTCATAGCAGCAGGTAGCGGCGTCGAAAGTGCCGCTGTTGACATCGTCGACCTCGTTCCTGACTCGCCGAGTGGGCGCGGTGCAACGCTGGACGGGGGCACCATCACCAACAACAACGCCATCGAGGTGATCGGCGCGCTCACGCTCGATCAGGAGACCGCGGTCACCAACACCGCCAGCGGCCAC
>Ga0185299_10001087_pt1 | contig 59376 bp, 51 predicted proteins | sample PaiPotPPA55metaG_FD_128002 | JGI IMG/M metagenome (GOLD analysis project Ga0185299, IMG submission 128002) | Iron sulfur acid spring bacterial and archeal communities from Banff, Canada, to study Microbial Dark Matter (Phase II) - Paint Pots PPA... ... | reverse complement strand
ATCCCAACGACCCGCAGAGGCGCGCCGCAGGGTGGCCGACATCAGATCGGAACCCCGGCCGGCTTCGGATCGGAACAGGTGGCCGGCTTCACATTGGAATGCATGGCCGGCTTCGTCGGAATCCGCATATTGCCCTCCTTATTTTCCGACAATGGATGCAGCAGTCGACGCGCTCCTGACCCCGTTGTTGCGGCATGAACCCGCGCAGGCAGGACATGTGCCTTACCTTATGTCCGACAAGGAGCATCGTAGTGGCTCGGTGGAAATCACCGAAGAGGGCATCGCCTGCACCAAGTCGATTTGCAATTACATATATGAAACGTATGGTCGATTCCCTGGCAGCTTGGACGCGATGCATCTGATGTGGTTCTTGCAAGCTCACCACTTGGATACCGACTATTACGACAGGTTTTTCCGTCCGGGCGCATATGGACGTACCCATGCCGCTCACCTATCGACCTGGCACCGTTAGACATTCGGGTTCGCCGATGCGGCTGGGCTGACAGGATTCGAACCTCCAGATGGCGTCTGGTCCATCTGACTGAAATACCTGCCGCATTGGCGCGAAGGCCGCTAGCGTTGTGAGTCCTTTCTTGGGCCGTTGATAGCTCTTCGACAAAGAGGCCGCCAAGCGAGGCGGCCTCTAACGCCATCAGCGACGTTTTGCGGCGCAGCACATGGCGTTTGACAATCCATAGCAACCTCCTGCATCAGGTGGACACACCCGCTTGGCTTGGATGACGCGGTGCGTGTCGATGGCGGCATTGGGCGTTCACCAGCATTGCCGATTTCACCGGGTTCGCCCTTTAGGCGCTTACGCACGCTCTCATCAACATGCTGATGTTTCCCCAGCACGCAATCGTCAACTTGCCTTTGCGCTTCATGGCTGATCTTTCCTTAATTGTCGTCGACGCGAGCGCGGAACCGATTTATAGCAGTCTTTGGCCAAGATCAGGCATGGGTGCTCACCAATTTAAGTCAGTCTGGCGCGAGAACGCTGTTGTGCATTACAGCAAAATCGAAATACTGTCTCCACCCCTCTGGGCTTGGAGCATGCGGAACAGCGGCTCATGTTCAGAGGACGCCAGCGATTGGAAATGCGACGACGGACCTTGCATTGCTGATGCGCTCCGCGATTGTCGCTATCGCCTTTTGGAACGCCGTCTGACTTGATCGAGGCATGATCGGCTTCACCGGCGCGTGAACCGCATCTAATTCAGGCCGGTGACACTCCCAGCTTGTATGAGTCAGATCGGAAGTCGAAACTGGGAGGGCGGTGAGTGACATGAGCGAGACCCATGGGTGTACGTTGACGGGGCGTACTATGCCGAGTCGGACCGAGAAAGGCTGTGATGCCCGTCACGGTGTGGGCGATTCGGCACGCAAAGGGTACGGGCATCGGACGTATTGTGCGTAACATCTTCCCCGCCGCGCTGCTCGAGGTAGCTCAACTGTTGCCTGGTCAGGAGGACCAGGTTTGAGGACATGCGCGCGATTTCGAGAGCACCCTGTCGGATTATGACGCTCATATTGATCCTGACCAGCCGGCCCTTGCGATAGACGTGCTTGCTGAGCGTTTTCTCCGCGATGATCGGATCGTCGAGAGTAGCCATGTTGCAAAACTGAGCCGACGACTCAGTGACGACGATTTCAATCTCGAGCGGGACGTTATAGAACATGTGTACTACGGCACTCGACATCTGCCGTATGGCTTCGAACAGATAGAGGGCAGGCACGTGGCCGCCCCCATGCTCGAAAAAGAATGGATGATTGTGATGGACGCAGAGCACGCCGCGGAAATGATCCGTGCGGTCCATCGCGCCCGCGTTATCGCCTTCCTCGAACTTGTTCGGACCCTGTACTGCTTCGATATGGGACACCAGGACATTTTCATCATAAGATTTGTGAACTAGCCGTTTATCGAGTGTCCGTGGGGGACAGCCGTCGGTCGTATTGCGCGCGGCCTTCTCCAACGGAGTGATGCTTCGTGAATTGGTAATCATCGTTTCGCTCGCTTTCGGGTAAGATCGTCCGTCAGGCGTGGTCACGATCGGCCTCGCTGATGGTTGCAGCCGGGTTGAACTCCTGCTGTGGTGGCACGAAACGGTGCAGATTTGCTGTGATGCACATCACGGCTTTTTCGAATCTTTCAACAGATCGCGAGCGGCGATGCAGTGCCGCCCGGTGTGTGAGCTACCGGGGCGCACCATCGTGGCGGCGAGGGGTGTGGACGACAGCAGGATCAGGGCGTGTACGCGCCTGCTGGGCTGCTGTCCGTCCCGAGAAAGTCAAGCAACCCCCTCGGAGACACCGTCCAGGACCGGAAGAGGGCAGGGCCGCATATCATCATGAAATAATCGTACGGCGCACGCTTCTCGCTCGCCATGACCGGCTGATAATGCAGGCGCATATAGTCCAGCCGATAGCGCGCATACGTTTCCCGCGTTAACATCTGCTCCATCTGCACTTGGCGAATCACCGGCTTGCCTGACAGTCTCTCGCCACTGCGCGTAAGCGTTGCCGGATCCAAGGTGTGGAAGCTCATGGGGTCGACGCGTGCCTGAACTTCCGCCCAGGCGATCGAAGGTTCCGCCACGACCCTTGCGACGCGGCGCCGAAGGCTGCTTGCGGCAGGATGCAGCGCAAACTTTGGAATGATCGCGCCGACCGTGAGCACGCACACGGCTGTGCCGCGACGGCCAAGATTGGGATCCCTGGCGAGGGCTCGATCGATGAGGTCGAGCGCGAGCATCGCGCCCATGCTGTGACCGACCAGGAGGATCTCATCGACTTGCGCCTCGCGCGCTCGCGTTACAATCAGCTCGGCAAAACGGTCCAATCGCGCTTCGATATCCTTGCGGTGGCCATAGATGTAGTCGCGTGCCACGGTCCAAAGCTCCAGCGTGTGTTGGGCTCGCCAGCGGCGTCCGGGCCATTGTAAGAGAGCAAAGAAACCAGCGACTGCCACTGTCATTCCCAGCATGAGCTCTTGCGGGCCTGCGAGTTCGCAGCAACCGACCGCCACGCGCGCTAAACAGCACGCAACGGCAGCGAACAGACTCAGAAGAAGACCTGGAAACAAAGCAAACAGCGCGAAGCGCCAATTCGCCCTGAAATATCGAAACAGGGTCCCCGTTGCAATGAAATCGCAATATGCCAGTGCCGCCCGACCAAGTCGCAGCGGCAGGGGCCGCGCAAGATCAGCGCGCACGATGTCACCCCAAAGTAGGAGTTCGTGGACCGCTTCGACCTGCCAATCCGCGCCATGCGCCTGCACCGTCCACCAGGCGCGGCACTGCTCGCTCGATCGCACGATTTCCGACATGCTTGCCCGGGCCGGCCAGGTACGCTCAAACTGCTGGAGCTGGCGCGCAAAGCGGCGGTATTGCGCATCAGAGTCTATCGGATCGTATCCGGTGAGATGATACACATGGCGGCGCTTGAGCCGGTGATCGACCGTTTGCGATGACCGTTTGTCCGACGAACGAAGGGGCGGGGGAGTGCGACTCATTGGTTCAGCCGTTCGGCTTTTCGAAGCCAGTAGCGTAGACCAAGGAGCCTTTTCTCAATCTGTTCCTGAGCGCAAAAAGTGAAAGAACGAGGGAATCTAGAAAAATCAATAGCAGTCTGCGCAGCATCTATAATCACTCCTTCACCCGGTGAGTTGATCACAACCTGTCCTGCAGTCGCACAAGTTGCCAGCAATTGCTGTGATGGCCATCACCAAACGGTCGAATCCCGGATCGCAAGCATGGCGCAACGTCGGTGGTCACCATTCTTCCAGACCCGCAGCGCTCGGCTCCGGAATCGCTCATCGGGAAATCCGCGAAACCGGGCAGGCGCGTTTGCCTAGCCTACGGGCCTGCCAGCAACGCGCGCGATCTCGGTCGAATGCGCATTTTCGTGACGAGGGTCACAGCCAACGCGCGCTGCGTGGAATACGACAGGCTCAGTTCTGCAATGACGGAGACCTGCCGATGGCTGCCTCACTTGCGTCTGCACTGGATCGGTCGAGCGCCGTTCCTTCTTTGCCTCGGCTCTTCGCCCGCTACGCATACGTCCCGTTCATGCTCCTCGGGATCAACGGCTGCGCGGTCATCTGCATCGGGAATGGTCTGCGGTTCTGGCAGATTGCCCTTTTGCTGGTGCTCGCGATTTGCCTCGCGCGGCTCGCCGAGCACATCCTGCCCTACGAGGCCGAATGGAACAAATCGCACAGCGATGCCGGCAAGGACGTAACGCACGGCCTTGCCTACGAGCTCTGCGGCCTGGCCGGGCTTCTCTGGCTCCAGCTGATCGCTTTGATACTGCCATGGCAGGGACTATGGCCGCGGGAATGGCCGCTTGGCCTCCAGCTGCTCGCCGCGATCATCGTGACAGATCTCGCGGTGACGCTGCTGCACTACGCGAGTCATCGCGTGAGCTGGTTGTGGAAACTGCATTGCGTGCATCACGGTGTGCACAGGCTTTACGGCTTCAACGGCCTGGTGCGTCATCCCTTGCATCAGCAACTCGATCTTGCGGTCGCCGTCCTGCCGCTCGTCTTGCTGGGCATGCCGTTCGCCGTTACCGTGCTCCTGGGTTTGGCTATGTCGGTTCAGCTGATTCTCCAGCATTCGAATGTGGATTATTGCTTGGGGCCATTCCGCCATGCGCTCGCCATTGGCCCAACGCATCGCCTGCATCACGTGAGCTGGAAAGACGAAGGCGACGTCAATTTTGGACTGTTCTTCACCATGTGGGACCGGCTCCTGGGCACGTTCCGCGCTTCCTCGCAGCAGCTGCCCGCGGCGGGCGATATCGGCCTGCAGGATGAGCCCTGTTACCCGCAGCGCTACTGGGAACAGCTAGCGCTGCCGTTCAGGACATCGTCGCGCGGCGACGCTCGGGTTTCACTCGAGCGTCCACTCGCGGGTGCCACATCAACCGGCCTTACGCCACGGCAGTGATGATTGTTCGCTTGCATGCGCTGGGACCATGCAGATGGGTAAAAAAACAGCGGTTCGAGGCTGGCCAGTGCCTGCGCATTATGTCCGCAGCACCCCTGTAAGCAGACCCAGAGCAGCCAGCTCGACGAGGCTGCGGTTTTTCCGGCGCTACTCTGGTGGCCGCGACGAACCGGCGCCTTCGCGTTTTTATTTCGCTTTTTTTGCGCCGCGCAGGGCGCATCGACGACACAACCCGCAGAGGCTGCATCAAAGCAGCGATATGTTGGGAACGTCTCATATTAACGGTTGTTGACGTACATTGGGTGGCGTGCGTAGCCAGGAGAAGGCTTATGCCGCCTACAAACACAAACCCACGACTAAAGGAACTTCTGACGGCGCTGGGGTGCCCCGACGCCATCGCGCCGTGGCCCTGGGATACGCCAGAGTATTCGCGGAACGAACAGGTCAACTCATGGCGCCTTCAACGATCAGGCGTTTCTCAAGCCCACAAGCCGCTTTAACTTACTCGCCTGTACGAAATCTCACGCGGCTGGAGGCGCTTCATCGACCATGGCAGCGGCAATCTTTTCCGCCAGCATGATGCTCGGAATATTGGTATTGCCGCGCGGAAGGCTCGGCATGATCGAAGCATCGACCACCCGCAGCGCTGCGATGCCGCGGACGCGACCCACGGGATCGACCACCGCGTCGGGATCATCCGCGCGCCCCATGCGGCAGGTGCCCACGGGATGGAACATGCCGGCGACATTCTCGCGGATGTGCTCTGCCAGCGCATTGTCGTCCTCGACCAGGGTGGCGAGATCGATCCGCCGATCGGCAAGGGTCGAGAAGACGGGCCCGGCAAGCGGCGGCACAAGATCGATCAGCTTTGCAATCAATGCGCTCCTGACCTTGTTCACGGGGCTGATGCGGTTGAGGCGACGCAATCGATCGGTAAACTTCACCGGGAAGGTCAGCCCGCCGATGGCGCGGACCTTCTCATGCGCAAGGATCTCGACCGCGCGACGAAAGCCCTGCATGAACCGGCGCAGGTCAAGCTCCTCTCCGGTGAAGTTGAACTCGACGCGGGGATATGCGGCGTCCCGCTCGGGTAGCGTGACGCGTCCGCGCGCGACGGGCTTGAGCAGGGTCGGAGCGAGATTGGCAACCTGCATGCCCAGAGGCGACCAGGACGTCTTGCATTGCACATTGATGTACATATCGCCAGCCGGAACGCCAGGCAGCCCGGACGAGTAACGGAACGCGGTCATGGGATGCGGCCGCACTGATGCGGCTTGGCGCGCTCCGGGCCGTTGCAGCAATCCAATGAATATGATGGCGTGATTGGAAAGATTCTCACCCACACCGCGCAGATTGGCGCGTACGTCGATCCCGATCGCGCGCAGTTGCGCCTGCGGTCCGATGCCGGAGCGCAGCAGAAACGCGGGCGAATGGATGCCGCCGGCCGCCAGGATCACCTCGCGCGCGCCAAATTGCTTCTCCTCGCTCCCGCATCTTACCGCAACCCCGGTCACGCGGGGGCCGTCGAAGATAAGGCGCGTTGCTGTCGTACCATTGATGATGACGAGATTGCTGCGCGCGCGCACGGAGGAATCGAGATAGCAGATGGCCGCCGAGGCGCGCTTGCTCGGCCAGTTGCTCATCGGCACGGCACCATAGCCGTCGCGAAAATCGGCATTCATGTCGGCGATGAACGGGATCTGTCGCTCCTGCGCGAAAGCGTGCACCGCCTTTGACAATGGCGCCCAATCCGCGGGCGCGGTGCGGCGGATAGGCACCGGGCCGCCCTTGCCGTGGAGCGGACCCTCGAAGTCCATGTCGTGCTCGAGCTTGCGGAAGAACGGGAGCACGTCGTTCCAGCCCCATCCATCGGCGCCGTGGCCTTCCCATTCGGCGTAGTCGTCGGGTGTGCCGCGGTAGGCGACCATCCCCATGACCGAGGAGCCGCCGCCCATGATGCGCGCCTGCGCGTAGCTCACCAGCGGGGAATTGTCGCTGCGCCGCCAATGCACCTTCAGGCCGGGCCAGAAATAGGCGTCGTTGTAGTAGGAGGTCGCGTAGGTATCGAGCACGTCGGCCGGCTCGCGGCCCGGCGCCGTGTCCTGCCCCGCTTCCAGCAGCAATACCTTACGCGCCGACCGTGCGGACAGTCGATTGGCGAGCACGCATCCGGCAGCGCCCGCGCCGATGATGATGGTATCGAGCTCCGGTCCCAACTTCTGTCAGGCTTCGTGCACCGATTCGATGAGATCCCTGGTTCGCGCTATGTGCGGCCAGGCAGAATCGAAATCAGCGACCAGCAATTTGAAGTCCGGCGATTCAATGCGGCTGCGCAACGTTGCCAGATCGGGGAATTGATACAAGGCATAGTGCACAGACGGATCGCTCCGGCTCCAGAGTCGCCAGCCTCTCTCGGCCTGGAGCTTTTCCATCGCGAGCGGCAGATGGCCCGTCGCGTACCAGCGATCGAATTTCACCCGATCGGATTCGTTCACCACCTGCGCTCGAACCATGAAATATGCTTTGTTGGCTTCCATACTGCATCCCATCTCGAGCTTCAGCTGTGCATGCAGCGGAAAGCGCTCAGTTTTGCAACCCGCTTCCTGGATCGCACGCCTGACCACCTCTGATCACATCAGAGTGTCATAAACTTCGTTCAAGGCTTACCCTGCTTTTGCGCCACCCTCGGTTAGGATAACATAGCTCGCTGGACCTGCCTCGACCGCGGATACGGCAATGTCGCCCAGTCCTGGGTCGGCGCCGGACCGAATCAATCGATCGCGCCCGATGATCTGGAAAATGCGCTTGGTAGCGAGGCGCTCGATACGATTGCTCAACAGACCGGCATGAGCCGCTCCGAGCTGCTCGCGGGCCTGAGCGATCACCTTCCGGCGCTCATCGATCAGCTCACCCCCAACGGCCGCCTCCCGACCCACGAGGAGGCGGCCCGCATGGCGTGACCTCGCAGGAGGTCACGCCCGCGTGCCAAACGATTGCGCCGTAGGGGCGGGTTTCAACGCCCCTACGCGCCCTTCTCGCACTTGTCCATGAAGCTCTTCTTTGCAGCGCCGGCGAGCTTCTTGCCGTTCTTGCCGACTGCTTTGGGCTCGCATGCATCGCGCTTGCATTTTTGCAGGAAGCTATCCTTCGCGGCGCCGGCAAGGGCTTGACCGTTCTTGTCCACTGCCTTGCTATCGCAGGTATCCTGCGCCAGCGCGGAGCCGATGGCGAAAGTCGACAGCAACGCGACCAGCATCACTTTTTTCATAATCTTTCTCCTCATGACAACCACGGGAGACAGGCGCAGACAAGCCAATCATCTCCCGGTGGTCCCGTTCGATTTCTAGCCAAGAACGGGTATGCCGTCCACGGGGCATGGCCGAACAAACCAGCACCGCTCCCCCAAGTATCGGCTGGCGGAGCCCTCGCGTTCCTCAGTCGGCGCGCGCCCCGGTCAGCTGTATCACTGCTGCCCACTGCGCTTGCTCGCGCGCAATGCGCGCCGCGAAATCCTCAGGCGATCCGGTGCGTGCCTCAAAGCCCAGCTTCTTCAGGCTCGTTTGCATCTCGCTCGATGCCATCACTGCGTTGGCGGTCGCATTGAGCTTGCGCACGACAACCTGCGGAGTAGCAGCCGGCGCTACCAGACCCATCCAGGTCTCCACTGGGTAGCCGTCAAGCCCAAGCTCCAACAAGGTCGGCACCTGCGGCAGCTCCGGCAAACGCGTTGCGCTCGTTACCAGGAGCGGTCGCACAGCGCCTTGCGCGATGTACGGCATCAGGATCGCGAGACTTTCACAGGTGATCTGCACCTGGCCCGAGAGCAGGTCGGGCAGCACCTGCGCGGTGCCGCGATAAGGCACGTAGACGATGTCCGTTCCGGTCCTCGCTCGGAAGAATTCTCCGAGCAATTGGGTCGGAGCGCCCAAACCGGCTCCATGCCGCAGCTTGCCAGGATTTGCCTTGGCAAAGGCCACGAGCTCCGCAACCGAGGTCACCGGCACTGCGGATGACACCACGAGCAGGTTCGGCAAGGCGACCAGCATCGCCGCCGGGACGAGATGCTTGACCGGACCGAAATCCAGATTGCTGTAGAGAGTGGGATTGATCGCCAGCGACGCTGTGCTGCCGAGCAACAGCGTGTAGCCGTCCGGTTCAGCGAGCGCGACGGACTTCAAGGCGATCGTCGTTCCGGCGCCAGGGCGATTTTCGATGACCATGCTCTGCCCCAGATGGACCGATAGCGGATGCGAAATCAGCCGTGCCACGATATCGACGGTGCCGCCCGCGGGAAACGGAACAACGAGCTTGATCGGCTTGTCCGGGTAGGATTGCGCAAGGCCGGGCGAGCAGAGCTCCAGCATCAAGACCAGCGCGATAATTGCGAAGCCAGCTCTCCGTATCCAAGCTATCGTGCTCACGTCTGGTCTTTACCTCGCGGTGCGGGACGCGCGCATTATTGCGGAGCCGGCTCTGGCGATATTGCCTGCGTCGGTTTCGATGTCACGCTCGCTTCAAACCGATTGGCCGTAACGATCAGATTTGCGACCATGCTGGCAACGAGCAGGCGTACTGGCGCGAGCACCGGGGTTCCGGAAACCGGCGCAAGCGCGATTTCCATCTCGCGACCCTCGGACAGATATTTCACCAGCGGCGTCGCGCCGCTATGGCCTGCAACAGGGACAAAGGTCAAGGCGCATACGACCACGGGGCCCTTGTATCCCTGATCTTCGGACAGCTTGTCCATGCGCTTGAACGCGAGCCTGAGGTCGTAACGAAGGCGGCCATCGAACACCGGGAGCGTGCGCCGGCACGCCTCTTGCGATAAGGCGCCGTCGGTTCCCGCTGCCGGGATGAGCATGGCGCTGAGCGGATCGATAATGCCCTGACGCTCCTCCTCGGCCGGCGCGCCCGCGCCGATGGTCGGGGTGAGCTCAAGCTCCTTCACGCTTGCGTCGTCCAGCACCATTCTCACGTTCTGGATTTGGGTTTCAGATTCTATTTTTGAGCTGAAGGATGCCGGGACGAGCCGGCCATCTCGGACCACCCCATGCGTGCTCAGGGAAGCCGATCCGCTTAGCAGGATTCGCATGACCCCCCCGGCACGGCCGGTCAAGGTGATGGAATACTCGTTCTCCTTGAGCTCGGCATTCAATGTGGCTGCGCCAACCGATATGCGAGCGAATGTGATGGTATAGGCAGCCTCCAGCCTGCTTGCGGCAGAGGTCTCATCTTGCGCGGCGGCCGCGCACATGGGGCCGAGTGCGCAGCAGACAAGCAGAAGAGCAAGGTGCGCCCGCAATAGGCGTCATTCGTCCAGAGCTGGGAAATAGCCAAGGCTGAGCAACGCCACGGTGGCCACAAAAAGAACCATCGACATGTACGATCCCCCGCTGGATTCTGCTCGCACATGCAAGCATGCCAAGTTGGCATGACTTTGGCGGCAATTCGGCGACGCCGGCGGCGGCAAAAAATCACTGGAGTGTTGCGATTCTGCACACTGGCCGTCTCCGACCCACGAGAAGTGCCGGTCTACAGCGGAGTCTGCCCTAATTGAACCGCTGCTCTCCACCCTGACTGCCGTTGCTGCATTGGCTCACTGTGGGCGGTCGGCCGGTTTTGAGAACACAAGTTGTGTTTGGGTGACCATTGCCACGAGCTTGCCGTCGGCGCTCGTCACCCGCGTCTGCCATACCATGGTCCGGCGCCCTCGATGCAGGGGCGTAGCTTCGCCAACAATGCGGGCCCCGACCGGCGCAGAGCCGATAAAGTTGGTCTTGCTTTCGATTGTGGCGGTGGCGCTGCCTTCGCTCAGGTTTGCCAGGGTTCCAAGCGCACCCAGCGTGTCGGCAAAGGCCATGATGGCCCCGCCGTGCAGCACAGCCGGCCGGGTGCAGAGATCGCTGCGCACCGTCATCTCGCCCACGATTCGTTCCGGTACGGCACTGACGATTTCGATGCCGAGGAGTGCCGCGAAAGGCAGCGGCACCTCCTTCAATCGCCGCATCAGATCCATTCCAGGGCCCTGTTCAAATTGGCGGAAGGGGAGCCCGACAGCTTAGCGGGCTTTGCGCTCCACCGAAATCGATCGCGACCCGGCGAGCCGCTCGTCTCCGCCTTTTGATCGAGCCGGGCTCGTCCGCGGACGCCGGCAACGCCCTCCGCACGCCTTCCGCGCGCCGTTGACGGGCGAGGGAGTCGAGATCACAGTCGCGGGCATCGGCAGGGAGAAACGCCATGAAGGCGATGACTGCGACAGCGGCGGCGGCGACCACGTCGCGCAAGCCGCTCTACACCCACCTTTACTTTCAGGTACTGACCGCGATCATTCTCGGAGTGCTGCTCGGTCACTTCTATCCGCATATAGGCGAGCAGATGAAGCCGCTGGGCGACGGCTTCATCAAGCTCATCAAGATGCTCATTGCCCCCATCATCTTCTGTACGGTGGTGCACGGCATTGCCAGCATGGACGACATGAAGAAAGTCGGGCGTGTCGGACTCAAGGCCCTGATCTATTTCGAGGTGGTCACCACGCTTGCGTTGATCGTGGGCCTGCTGGTCATCAACATTCTGCAGCCAGGCAGCGGCATGAACGTCGACCCCCATACCCTCGATACCAAGTCCATCCAGATCTACACGACCAAGGCGGGCCAGGAGAGCACGGTCGAGTTTCTCCTGCGCATAATCCCGAACACGGTGGTCGGCGCGTTCGCAGAGGGCGAAATCCTGCAGGTCCTTTTCTTCGCGATCCTGTTCGCCTTCGCCCTGTTCATGCTGGGCCAGCGCGGCAAGCCTCTTCTCGACCTGATCGATACCATCTCGCACGCGTTGTTCAACATCGTCGGCATCATCATGAGGGTAGCGCCGCTCGGGGCTTTTGGCGCGATGGCTTTCACCATCGGCAAGTACGGCGTCGGCACCCTCGCCTCCCTCGGCAAGCTGATGGCAGTGTTCTATTTGACATGCCTCATCTTCATTTTCGGCGTGCTCGGCGGGATCGCGAGGCTCGCTGGCTTCAGCATCTGGCGGTTCATCAAATACATCAAGGAAGAGCTCCTGATCGTGCTCGGCACCTCGTCCTCCGAATCGGTGCTGCCGCGCATGATGAACAAGCTGGTGAACCTGGGCTGCAAGGAGTCGGTGGTAGGGCTCGTCGTTCCGACCGGCTACTCGTTCAACCTCGACGGCACCTGCATCTATCTGACCATGGCGGCCATCTTCCTTGCGCAGGCGACCAACACGGAGCTCACGTTGTGGCAACAGCTCGGGATCATCGCCATCCTGCTGCTGACCTCAAAGGGAGCGGCAGGAGTGACCGGAAGCGGGTTCATCGTGCTTGCGGCCACTCTTTCGTCGGTCGGGCACATTCCGGTGGCGAGCATCGCGCTCATTCTGGGAGTCGATCGCTTCATGTCCGAGGCCCGCGCGCTCACGAATCTCATCGGCAACGGCGTGGCTACGGTGGTGGTTTCCAAATGGGAAGATGCGCTCGACGAGAGACGATTGCGCGAGCACCTCAAGCACGAAACGGAAGTCGAAGCGGATGCACCGGAACAGGCAATGCCAGCCTAGGCGGCAACAGGCGCGGCAATTCATCCACGCATGCCGGCTCTGGCTCGCTTTTTGCGCGGCGGCCACACTGGTCTGGTCGGCGCCGGCGCACGCGGGAGAGCCGAACTGGCCCGACCACCTCGCCATCGCCACCGCATCGCCAGGGGGGACCTATTATGTCTACGGCGAGGGTGTGGCCAAGATCCTGACCCGCAGCCTGAACGTTCCCACGATCCGGTTGGCCACGGAAGGCCCCGCTCAGAACATAGCGATGCTTGAAGCGCTGGGCGGGTTGGGGCAGCCGGTCGAATGGGCGGTCGAAATGCATCGCTTCGACGAGAACGCGACGCTCGACCACTTGGCGCAGGCGGGCAGAATTGACGCAAGCTTGGCCGATGCTCTTGGTCGCGCCGTCGCGCAAGGGCATGCGGCTAGGGTCGCCGTCGAGCCGAGCCGCTGGATCAAGGCGCTGGCCGGCTACATCGAGGAGCACGTCGCGGCCTTTGGCGAAAGGCCCGATCTCTTTCCAGCGCACGAGGTCGAAGCGCTGGCGCGCGCAAGCCGGGCTGACTATGGGCGGGTTTATCCCCTCCTGATGGTACGCGGCCGACGCGGCCTCATTCGGCGGATTCACGGCGATCTGCATCTCGGCAACGTCGTGCTGCTGGACGGCCGGCCGATGCTGTTCGATGCCGTGGAGTTCAGCGACCTGATTGCATCCGGAGATCTGCTCTACGATCTCGCCTTCCTGCTCATGGACCTCACCGAGCGCGGGCTTCGGCCGGCCGCCAACGTCGTGCTCAATCGGTATCTCGTTGAAACCGGGCGCCCCGAGGATCTCGCCGCGCTCGCCGCGCTCCCTTTGTTCCTGTCCATGCGCGCCGCCATCCGCGCCAAGGTCGGTGCCGCGCGGGTCGCGTATGTCGGCCCGCAAGAGAAGCCCGCGGTGGAAGCGAGCGCGCGGCAATATTTCGATTTTGCCTGCCGCCTCATCGCGCCCGCGTCCCCCGCATTGATCGCAATCGGAGGGCTCTCCGGCACCGGCAAATCCGTGCTGGCGCGGGCCCTGGCACCGGAGCTCGGTCCTGCCCCGGGGGCGGTGGTGCTGCGCTCTGATATCGAGCGCAAGGCACTGTTCGGAAAGCGCGAGCAGGAAAAGCTGGGGGCGCAGGCCTATGCGCCGCTGGTTACCGCGCGCGTGTTCGCGACCCTTGCGGATAAGGCGCGGCGCGTGCTCGCGGCCGGTCATTCCGTCGTTGTGGACGCGGTGTTCTCCAGACCGCAGGAGCGGGAGCTGGTGGAGCGGTCCGCATCAGTGCTGGGCGTTCCCTTTCGCCCGCTCTTCCTCCAATCCGACCTTCCGACGCGAGTGGCGCGGGTCGGCACGCGCGAACCTGACGCGTCCGATGCCGACGCGGCAGTCGCACGCAAGCAGGAGAGCTATGATCTCGGCCCGCTGACCTGGCCGCGAGCAGATGCCTGCGGTACACCGGAAGAGACGCTCGCCCGCGCACGGGCGTTCCTTCGGACGGCATGAATTAAGAAGTTTGCGTCTCCTCGGCGATGCGCCGTCGTCCCGTCATATAGGCGCGGGCATCATTGATCGCGTCGACGGCGATCAAGCGGCCAGCCCGGCGATATTCCACCGAGAAGCGCGCAACCCCAGGGTCTCCCTTCACCTCCGCCAGGTCATGACCGTCCATGACGCCGGCGATCTGAAGCTTGAGATCGTATTGATCGGACCAGAACCAGGGGACCGGGTCGTAGGACTGTTTGTCGCCCTGGATCGCCGCGGCGGCTGCCTTGGCCTGATCGATGGCGTTCTGCACACATTCAAGCCGCAGCCGTCGGCCATAGCGACGGCTGGGAAATCGCGCACAGTCTCCGATGGCGTAAACGTTGGCTGCCTCTGTTTGCGCATGCTCATCGACCAGGATGCCATCATCGCAGGCAAGTCCGGCCGTTGCCGCAAGCTCATCATTCGCCCGCGCGCCGGTCGCGATCAGAACGAGGTCCACCGTGAACACCTCGGCGGGCTCCATGCGCACGCTCAACCCGGCTGTCGTCGCCTCGATCGCCACAAGTCGTGCCCCAAGCCACAGATCGACCCCTTTCCGGCGATGAACCTCGGCAAAGAACGCAGAGGCGCTTTCGCCCATCACACGTTTCATCAGCCGTGTTTCGGCTTCCATGACCGTCGCCTCGTGCCCTTGCGCGCGCAACCCGGCGGCGACTTCGAGCCCGATGTAACCACCGCCGATGATGGCGACCCGGCGTGGGTGATCGAGCGCCGGGCGCAACTGGTGAACATCGCCGATGTTTCGCAGCGAGAACACGTTCGGAAGTGCGATGCCCGGCAGCCGGAGCGAACGCGCCCGCGCGCCGGTTGCGAATACCAGCACGCCAAAATCAAGCTCGCGTCCGTCCTGCAAGGAGAGCCGACGTTGCCGCAGGTCTACTTGCCTCGCCTCGCTTCCAAGGTAGAGGGCAACGCCCTGATCGTGCCAGAACGCGGGTGGGCGCAGGAACAGCGACTCGGGGGCGCCATTCTCGTTGAGAAATTTCTTCGACAACGGCGGACGTTGATAGGGAGGATACGGCTCGTCTCCGATGATGGTGACGGGTCTGTCGAACCCGGCCTGCCGCAGGCTCACCGCCAGCTGAGCTGCCGCTTGGCCGGCACCGATGACGAGGACGTTCTCCTGTATCACGCCTTGCGCCTCCTTTCAGACGTTGCTGCCCTGCCTGGCGCGCGGTGTGCGCCTCGGTACCATGTCATCGGAGATGGGCCCTTGTGGATATTCCGGGAATCAGGGTGAAGCCAGCGATCTCGTCATCAAACCGAAATGAAGGCAGGTTATTGGGGCATGCGTGGGCGCTGAGCCGCCATTTATTCAGCGCCGCAAGCCTGTCGGAGCCTCCTTCGCCGCATACGCCGCTCCTTCAGGATTTGGCCGGCTGGAAAGCTGGTTGCGTCAGTTGATCCAGCCGGCCACTTTTTCTCTGCCATCGACTGCATCGCCCCCGTGATTCCGTCATCAGGGGGTCATCGAATCATCATAACAAAGATGCCGCCGCGTTACCCACAGCTCACGGGATGAGCAAACGAGCTGCGATGGCTGAGTTCGAGCATACAATCACGGCGTTCGATTCGGAGCTGCGCAGCCTGTCGCGCTGGATCGCGGAAATGGGCGGTCTGGTGGAAAGACAGGTCCTGGAAGCGATCGAAGCGCTGAGCAATCGCGATCAAGAACGAGGAAGGCGGGTCGTCTCGGCCGATGCCACCATCGACCACATGCAACGGGAGATCGAGGAGGCTGTGGTCGCGCTGATTGCGCGGCGGCACCCCGTTGCGATCGATCTGCGGCAAGCCGTCGCAATCCTGCGGATCGCCAGCGAGCTTGAGCGGATCGGCGATCTTGCAAAGAACATCGGCAAGCGCATCGGCGCGCTCGAGCGAGCGCATCTGCCGCGGCAGTTCATGGGAGGGGTGGTTCACATCACGACCCTCATCCTGGGGCAGCTTCGGGATGTTCTCGACAGTCTTGCCAATCGCGACGTGGCCAAGGCGATGGAGGTGTGGTCGCGTGATCAGGACGTCGACCGCCTCTATGCATCCTTGTTTCGCGAGCTGCTCAGACAGATGGTGGAGGATCCCGGGACCGTGACGTTTGCCGTCCATCTGGTCTTTTGCACGAAGAACATCGAACGCATCGGGGATCATGCGACCAACATCGCGGAAGCCGTCTTTTATATGGTTCAGGGATATGCGCTCTGGGGAGAGCGGCCGAAGGCGGACGATACTCCGATGGTTCCCAACGGCGTACCGGCGTCATCGCTGGGCCGAGAGGCGCGAGGCGATCTGATCAGGGCAGACGCATAAGCGGTTCACCGACACGGATCGTCGCACCCTCGCGCACATTCGCGGCGAGTGAGAAACTGCCGGGAGCAAATACGAGCATGGTGGAGCCATGCTGGAACCAGCCCAGCTCCTCGCCTTTGCCGAAAGCTGCATCGCAGGCAATCACCTTCGGCCCGGAATATCTGAGGTGGAGCAGAACATCCACAAAGTGCAGCCGGATGCTGGCAACCAGCACCGCGGCAACCGGCACCAGCGTCACCGGGTGCCCGGTTCCCGCGAGCCTGGCGCGCAAAACAGCGCGCTCGTTCTTGCAAAACAGATGTTGCACCCGCCGCAACGCAATCGGGTTGACGTTCCAGGTGTCCCCGGAGATGTAGGTCACCTGGTTGATCCGGCAGTCATGCGGCGCGTGGAAGCGATGGTACATGCTTGAGCTCAGGCGCAGGGTCACATAACGGCCATCGTGGTGCACATCGATCAATTCGCGATCGCAGAGCAGGTCCTCCAGGGTGTAGGAAGAGCCCTTGATCTGATAGAGGCGCGTGCCGGCGATCGCCCCGCATGCACCGATGATCGCATCGCAGGGGCTGACGAGAATTCCGGGGTCATCGTCGATCGGGCGTGCTCCGTCCTTCAGCTCTCGGATAAAGCAGTCGTGCAGGCTGCGGAATTCCGGTTTCTTCGCCTCCCGCAGATCGAGACCCGAAACGAGCCGCCACACGGCAATGGAGATGTCCCTGACCAGCGGCTGCTCGACCTGGCTGAACCAGCCCATGAACAGCGTAAGCCAACGGCGGGGGATTCGATTGGTGAGCAGGAAATTCAGGTCTTCCTGCTCGATGAGGCGATCAAACCAGGCGCGGAGCGTCATGCTGCCGTAAAGTCCGGCTGATACAAGGTGATTCGATGGACTGGGGCAGCACGACTTATGCATTCTATGGGGTCAGCGCAGCCGTGCTGGCAACCTCGCTGGCGGGCCTGCGCCGCCGTCTGCAGCTCTCGAAAGCAAAGCACGCCTCCCTGACCGGCCATGCGCGGATAGCGCGCGGGCTGGCACGGCTGGTGCCGTTCTACGAATACGACGAAAGGCGCTTCTTCTGCTCCGATGACGCGCCGCAGGACGTCGCTGCCCTGCGGCGGGCGGGGTTCATGCGACTGTCGGCGCTCTATCGTTCGCGCTTTGCGCAGACGGCGCAGCGCACGGCCCAAGTGGCCGACAGCATCTCGGACCTTCAATTCACCAACGCCTACCGTGTCCCCTTCCAGTACAGCCGCTTCGTCCGCGAGCACCTGAACGCCGGCATCTTCGCGCAGTCCTCCGAGGGCGTGACGGTCACCGACCTCGACGGCAATCAATTCTATGATCTTACCGGCTCGTACGGGGTCAATGTTTTTGGCTACGACGTGTACAAAGGGATGATCGAGCGGGGCTTGCGCCGGGTACAGGCGCTGGGCCCGGTTCTCGGCCGTTATCATCCGATCGTCGCCGAAAACGTGCAGCGCCTGAAGCAGATCTCGGGGCTTGACGAAGTGTCGTTCCACATGTCGGGCACTGAGGCGGTCATGCAGGCGGTGCGGCTTGCACGCTACCATACCCGTCGATCGCACCTTGTGCGCTTTTGTGGCGCCTACCACGGCTGGTGGGGGGATGTGCAACCCGGCGTCGGGAATCCGGTGCCCACGCACGAGACTTACACGCTCAGGGACATGAGCGAGGATACGCTGCGAGTGCTGGAGACGCGGCGCAACATCGCCTGCGTGCTGGTCAACCCGCTGCAGGCATTGCACCCCAACGCGAACACGCCCGCCGATTCCTCCCTCATCGACAGCGCCCGCAAGGCGCATTTCGACAAGGACGCCTACACCGAGTGGCTCCGCCGGTTGCGCACGGTCTGCACCCGGCAGAACATCGTCTTGATCTTCGATGAGGTGTTCGTCGGGTTTCGCCTCGGCGTCGGCGGAGCGCAGGAGTATTTCGGCGTGCGGGCCGATCTCGTCACCTACGGCAAGACGCTGGGCGGCGGGCTTCCCATCGGGGTCGTCTGCGGACGCAAGGACTTGATGAAACGTTTCCGCGAGGATCGTCCGACGGACGTATGCTTCGCCCGGGGAACCTTCAACTCCCATCCCTACGTGATGGGCGCCATGTACGAGCTCCTGCTGCATCTCGATATGCCCCAGACGCGGGAGCTTTACCGCGACCTCGATCGAATCTGGGACGAGAGGGCACGACAGCTCAACGAGCGACTGCGGCGCGAAGACCTGCTGGTACAGGTAGCAAACATGTCCTCGATTTGGACGGTCTGCTACACCCAGCCGTCGCGCTACAACTGGATGCTGCAATATTATCTTCATGCGCAAGGATTGGCGCTGAGCTGGATCGGAACCGGGCGTCTGATCTTCAGCCTGAATTATACGCCGGAGGACTGGAGCGAGGTTGCGCGGCGCTTTGTGACAGCTGCGCGGGCCATGGCTGAGGACGGCTGGTGGTGGCGAAGCCCGGGGGTGAGCAATCGATCGATCAAACGCCGCATCCTGAAGGAAATGATCGCGCATGGATTCCCCATGCGCGACCGTCCCATGCGTTGATCGGTCTCACCTCTGCTCAGCTGAGACGTGGAACCTCTTCGGCATCCTCGTCGCTCCAATCGGCGTGAATGCCGGGATCTATCAGCTGTCCCCGCAGCAGGTAGAACGGCGCCTTGTGGTAAAGCTTGATGTCATGGAGCGGGTCGGTCAGGATCTTTGTGACCCATACCAGCCCGGTCTGGACCTCCTTGACGTAGAATAGTTGCACCATCCGGAACAACAGCCCGCCGACTCCGATCACGAGCCATATGAGTGCGACATGGCGCACGAATTCCGCCGGATTGGCGGGCGGAGTGAAAATACCGAAGAGGGTCGGATCGAAGTACAGCGGGAGCGGAGACAATGCCCAGATCGCCATGAGAACGACCTTGCGCTGCAGATTGTAACCGACTTTTATCTCCTCCTTGTACTCGTGGCTGGCGTCGTTCACCAGGTCGTAGTCGCGAGGCTCGAAGAAGAAATGCCCGATCTGGCGGCTGGTCATCGCCGCGAGCCAGCCGACCAAGGCGGCGATCGCGGGATCCTTGAACACCATGATGTACGCAAACAGAAAACTCATCGCGCTCACCAGATGGAGCGATTGGTTGATTCGGCTGTGATGATAATAGCGATGGTCGTCCCAACGCTGCACTCTCAGAGCCTCAAGAAAATGGTCCATTGTGCCTCCCTGTGCTAGAGACGTTTGGTTGCGGTATGGCGATTTGATGAATCTCATGTGACCTGCAGCCTCGCTTGTCAGAGAAGGATGGGGATCAAGCCGCAGCGCGCTTGGCAGCCTGCTCGTGATCCACCGTTGCCGCTCGCGCATTCTTGGCGAAACGGATGAGCGAGAAATGCCCGAATGGAGGCATGCTGCGGCGCTCGACCAGCGCCATCCCGGGAGTTCGCTCGGCCCAGCGCGCATAGCGTTCCCAGGAGAACTCCGTGCGCCAGCCGAGCTTGCGTGCTGCGGGCGCGAACCAGTGCTCCAACGCCCGCCGTAATCCCGCCTCTGCTCCCACGCGGCTCACCAGCACGATCTCGCCGCCCGGCTTCAAGATTCGGGCGAACTCGTCGAGCGTCGCCTCGGGGTCCGGTACCGTCGTAACCACATACTGGGCGACGACCACGTCGAACGACGCATCCGGAAAGGACAGATGCTCTGCATCCATCACCCAGAGACCTTCGACGTTGGTAAGTCCGAGCTCGGCGACGCGTTCCTTCGCCTTGCGCAGCATCGGCTCGGAGATATCCACGCCGCATAGACGGTTGCGCGGAGCGTAGTCCGGCAACGAGATGCCGGTTCCGACGCCCACTTCGAGGATGCGTCCGCCGATCCGTTCGGCGGCGGCGATTGCCGCCTGCCGCCCGCGCTCGAACACGGCGCCAAACACCAGGTCATAGACCGGCGCCCATCGCGCATACGCCTTTGCTATCGTCTCCTTGTCGAGCTCCTTGTACGACAGGTCGGTCACGATTTTGCCTCCTCTTCCGCTGTTACGCCGCAATGCTCAAAGGCGTCGCAGGCTGCCCTCAGCTCTGTGCGGCTGCTATGACCGCCGTCGCTGCGTTTGATGTGAGCTTGCCGGGAGCCATGACTTTGCGAACCTGCGCGATGAATTGACGGGCGCTGTTCTCCCAGGAGAATTTCAGCGCGAACGCCCGACAGGCCTCACGTGGAATCCTGAGAGCTTCCAGACAAGCAGTGCGCAGGTTCTCGTTCAGGACCCCGATAGGGTTGCCGCCCACCACATCCTTCGGACCGGTCACCGGGAAGGCAGCAATCGGAACCCCGCTCGCCAGCGCTTCGAGTTGCGCCACGCCGAACGTGTCCGTCAGGCTCGGGAAAACAAAGACGTCAGCCGCGGCTACGTGCGCAGCCAAGTCGCCATTCTCGAGCAACCCGAGGAACTTCGCCTGCGGGAAACGGCGTCTCAGCATGGGTTCTTCAGGCCCAGAGCCGATAACGACCTTTGTGCCGGGGAGATCCAGCGAAAGAAACGCTTCCAGGTTCTTTTCGACGGCGACTCGCCCCACGGTGACGAAGATCGGTCGCTCGAACGGGAGCTCGATGGCGCGATCAGGCCTGAACAGGTCGGTATCGACCCCGCGGGTCCACATCGCAAGATTGGAGAAGCCCCGCTGGTGCAGCTCCGCCATCAGCGAGGGGGTCGCTACCATGGTTACCGCCGCAGCGGAATGGAACCGGCGCAGAGCCGCGTAGACCCAGCTTTCGGGGATGGGCACGCGCGCGGATAAATATTCCGGGAAGCGCGTCGTATAGCTCGTCGTGAACGGGCGGCGCCTCCTCAGACAATACGCACGCGCCATATGGCCGAGAGGACCTTCGGTCGCGATATGGACGGCATCGGGCTCGGCTTGCTCGAAGCGTCGCGCTATCTGATGGCGGCTCGGCAAGGCTACCCGCAATCCGGGATAGGTCGGTACCGGGAAGGTAGGAAAACCATCGGGTGTCAGGAACTCAATTCGCACACCCAGGCACGCCGCGCTGCGTGCGAGCGAGGTCAAGGTGCGAACCACGCCATTGACCTGCGGGTGCCAGGCATCCGTCGCGACCAAAACCCGCATCAACGAGCCCTTGGCGCAAACGGCTCAACCATGTCGTTGGCGAATCGCATCCCGCGACATTGCGACTTTCATATCTCAGTTGTGTGACAAAGCGCATCGGGTCAGCGTATCCGCACATATGATTTGTGGAACTTTGAGCGCATGCAGAGGGTAGCTATTGCTGATTTTCGCGGCGTTGTAACAATGGCGTCACAGAGAGATGGGAGTTTGGCTGCGTGATTCGCCTCAGGCATCGGACGCTTGTCGCCGAGAGTTCATGCGCAACGTGACGAGCGTCGTCATCCGGGCGGTAAGAGAGCGGGTGCGCTGGAACGTCATCGGCGTGGCGATCAGCGTGCTCATCGTCGCGCTTGCCGTTGCCGTACTGCTCAAGTTGCTGCACGGCATCGAGCTCGCGAAGGTCATCGCGGCGCTGAAGGCAAAGCCGCTCCAAGATATTTTGATCGCCGCCGGCTTCGTGGTGCTTGGGTATCTGACGCTGACTTTTTATGATTTCTTCGCCCTGCGCACCATCGGCCACGCTGCTGTGCCCTATCGGGTAGCGGCGTTTACCAGTTTTACCAGCTACACCATCGGTCACAATCTCGGAGCCACCGTCTTTACCGCCGGAGCCATCCGGCTTCGAGTCTATTCCGCCTGGGGGCTGGGCCTCATGGATATTGCCCGGATGGCGTTCGTCACCGGGCTGACCTTCTGGTTGGGCAACGCATTCGTGCTCGGTTGCGTCCTGTCATACGCCCCCGAGGTGGCAAGCGCGGTCGATCTATTGCCGCCATGGGCCAACCGGCTGATCGGCATCGCTGGCCTGCTGATCATCTTGGGCTATGTGCTCTGGCTGGTGCCGCGCCCTCGCGTCATCGGTCGCGCGGATTGGCGCATAAACCTGCCGAATTGGCGCTTGACTCTTGTTCAAATCGGAATCGGCACGCTGGATCTAAGCGCCGGGACTGCCGCGATGTACAGCTTGCTGCCTGCGCAGCCGGTTGTAGACCCGACAATCGTGCTGGTGACCTTCGTCACGGCGATCTTGCTCGGATTTCTCAGTCATGCCCCCGGAAGCCTTGGCGTGCTTGAAGCGACCATGCTCCTGGGTCTTTCGCAATTCGTCAGGGAAGAGTTGCTGGCCTCGCTGCTGATGTTCCGTTTCCTTTACTTCATGCTTCCGCTTTCAGTGGCCGCATTGTTGCTTGGGGGGCGCGAGCTGTCGCTGCTCGCCAAATCCGCGATCACCATCCGCAACGGCAGAAAGCGGCCGATTCGTTGCAGGAGCCTGGCAATTTGCCTCAGGAGGCGAGCTTCAGCCCGATCATGCCTCCGATGATGAGGGTGAGGCAGGTAATGCGGAATGCATCGGCGGATTCGCCGAACATCACCATGCCTGCGATCATGCTTCCTGCGGCCCCAATGCCGGCCCATACCGCATAGGCAGTCCCGAAGGGGACGGACTTGAGCGAGAAGCTAAACAGGCCGAAGCTCAAGATAATGGCGGAAAGCATCATCATCAGGGGCCAAAAGCGGGTGAGCCCGTCCGTTGCTTTCAAGCTCAAGGCCCAGACGACCTCAAGCACGCCGGCGAGCAGGAGCGCGATCCAAGCAGTCACTTGGGTAGTCTCGCTCGGCGCCAAGACGGCTGCGCGTGGTGGATGGGGAGAGGCAGAAATGGACTCCTGGAATGCTGCGTTGATTCGAATCAGTGCAAAGCTAAGGAACAAAGACGTAAGCGGGATGACGGTTACGTCCACAGGCGATCTTGAACTGTTTTGTTGAGATTCGTCGACGCTTAGGCTTCGGCAGGATTGGGTGCTTCTCATTGTCATTCAGTCGTCATCCGATCGGCGTAATCGCAGATTCGATGACAATGCCGACCATATTGGCGGGCGGTTTCTGCGCAGTCGCCACCCTCCTGCATTTCGCCAGCATCGGCGTCGTCATCGCCAGGCATCGCAAACTTGAGCGCGCGCCCGGCGCGGGCCAGCGCGCGGAGGGCGTGAGCATCGTGCGGCCGCTGTGCGGGATCGAAAACTTCTCGCAGGCGACGCTTGAATCCGCGTTCGATCTTGACCACCCGAGCTATGAGATTCTGTTTTGCGCAGCGCATGGCGCCGACCCGGTGCTTCCGCTCGTACGCCGCCTGATGACGGATCACCCGGATGTGCCCGCGCGCCTGCTGCTCGGGAACGACTCGATCAGCACCAATCCCAAGCTGAACAACGTCGTGAAAGGTTGGGAGGCCGCGCGCCACGCGCACATTATCATGGCCGACAGCAATGTTTTGATGCCGCCCGATTATGTCCGTCGCCTGCTTGCGGCCTGGGATTCCAGTACCGGTCTGGTGTGCTCCCCTCCGGTCGGATGCGCGCCCGCCGGCGTTTGGGCAGAGCTCGAATGCGCCTTTCTCAATAGCTATCAAGCGCGGTGGCAGTGCTTCGCAGATAGCCTTGGCTTCGGCTTTGCGCAGGGCAAGACCATGCTCTGGCGCCGGGACATACTGGAACGTGGAGGCGGTATCCGCGCGCTTGCGCGCGAGCTTGCAGAAGACGCAGCCGCGACCAAGCTCGTGTACCGGCAAGGTCTGCGGGTCCGCCTGGTAGCTCGTCCCTTCGGTCAGCCTCTCGGCCGGCGCACCCTGGCGGAAGTATGGCAGCGCCAAGTCCGCTGGGCTCGCTTGCGGCGCGAAACCTTCAAGCTCTTTTTTGCGGTTGAGATCTGTGCGGGTGTTATCCCGCCCCTCCTGGCAGCCATGCTCGTTGCCGCCGCGATGGACTGGCCCCTCATCGGCGTACCCGCCGTCCTGGCATGCCTCTGGTATCTCCCTGAGGCGGCTTTGGCTTATGCCGCCGGGTGGCATCTCTCATGGCGCGCCGTTCCCTTGTGGGTGCTGCGCGATCTGCTGCTGCCTGTGCTCTGGGTCGCGGCCTGGCTCGGCAACGAGCTCGAATGGCGCGGCAATGCCATGCGGGTCGCCCAGCGGGGGTCCACCGCGTAGGCTTTCATCGAGCCGCAATACAAATCAGCGACACATCAGCTTATGAGCGCGGATAACATTGCTTATGCTTGATCGGCCCGATCCAACCCATCGGGTTCGGACGCTGTTCCTGTCCGATATTCATCTTGGCTCGAAAGGCTGCCAGGCGGATCAGCTCCTTGACTTTCTTCGTTATTACGATGCGGACATCATTTATCTCGTCGGCGACATCGTCGATGGCTGGCAGCTGAAATCGGGTTGGTATTGGCCGCAGTCTCATAATGATGTCGTGCAGAAGCTCCTGCGCAAGGCACGCAAGGGCGCGCGCATGATCTATATTCCCGGCAACCATGACGAGTTCCTGCGCGACTATTACGGCACCCATCTTGGCGGGATCGAGGTCGTCGAGGATGCCATTCATGTCGCCGCGGACGGCACGCCCTATCTCGTCATCCATGGCGATATCTTCGATATCGTCATTCGTCATGCCCGCTGGCTCGCGTTGATGGGCGACAAGGCCTACGACTTTGCCATCTGGATCAACACCTATTTCAATGCGATACGACGGTCGCTCGGGTTGACCTACTGGTCGCTTTCCCAGTGGGCAAAGCTGAAGGTCAAGAACGCCGTCAACTTCATCGGCGCGTTCGAGACCGCGCTTGCCGGCGAGGCTCGTCGCCGCGGCGTAAGCGGCGTGATCTGCGGCCACATTCACCACGCGGTCGTCCGCAGGCAGGGTGGGTTTTGCTACATCAACTGCGGCGATTGGATCGAGAGCTGCACCGCCGTGCTCGAGCATTTCGACGGCAGCTTCGAGCTCATCCGGTGGGTCGCGCCGGGCCAGAGCCTCGAGCTACCCGATCTCTCCGGCATGCGCGCCCGAGTGCCGGCGGCGCCCGAGCGCGCAGTAGGCTGAGCTACCGCGCTCGCGGGAATCAGCTTTTCTGTGACGGCCATCACGCCGCCGGAGGTGCTGACGCGCTACTCCTGCAGCTCGTCGGACGCGCGTTCGCGCGTCCGGACTACAGCAAGGAGAAAACCATGCGCACTGTTTCGCTCATCTCTTTAATACTCGCCGCTCTCTCGTTCTCCAGCATCGCAGCCCATGCCGGCTCCTGGTGCGCGCACTATCGCAACGGAGGGACCAACTGCGGCTTCCACTCCTTTGCGCAATGCCAGGCCGCGGTGTCAGGAGTCGGTGGATTCTGCACCCAGGGCTAGCTCCATCTGGCGACAGACTATGCAGCGGTCGCCGGCATGCAGGGGCGGGCTTAGGCCCGCCCCTGCGACTTGGGCGAGACTTGTACTATCCCGGCTCCACAGCGCATCATGGCCGTGCACTCGACGGCCTCCGATGGAGCGGCACATGCGCTGTTCATTCTGCACCGCGCCCGCGGCAAGTCACATTGATGCGGCGCGCGATCCGCAATCCACCACAAGGGCGAGGCGGCCGCGCCGCGTGCGCTCAGGAGTGCTCGCGGCTGCCATGGCCGTCGTGGCCGGCACCGTGGTGGCGCAAGCGCCCGGCGATTTCTTCAAGGATAAGAGCCTCAACCTTTACATCGGTTACAGCGTCGGCGGCGCTTACGACCTCTATGCGAGACTGCTTGCGCGCCATCTCGGCAAGCACCTGCCGCACAGCCCGGCGATCGTGCCGCGCAATATGGAAGGCGCCGGGAGCCTGCGCCTTGCGAACTGGCTCTACGGCGCCGCACCGAGAGACGGAACAGCGATGGCCACTATCGGCCGGGGCGCTCCTTTCGACAAATTGCTGGCCCGCCCTGGGATTGAGTTCGAGGCGACGCAGTTCTCCTGGATTGGAAGCGCGAACGACGAGGTGAGTATCTGCGTCGCTTGGCACACCAGCGGCGTGTCGACGTTCATGGATTTGATGCAGAAGGAGCTGATCGTAGGCGCCGCCGGGTCGGGCTCGGACGACGATCAATTTCCGCGCGTGATCAACGGTGTCCTGGGCACGAAAATGCGCGTGGTCAGCGGTTATCCCGGCGGCAACGATGTGGTGCTTGCCATGGAGCGCGGAGAAGTGAACGGTCGATGCGGCTGGTCGTGGTCGAGCGTCAAGTCCACGCATCCCACTTGGCTCGCGGCGGGGAAGATCAATATCCTTGCCCAGCTCGGATTGTCGCGGCACCCCGACCTTCCCGATATCCCCTTGGTGCAGGATTTTGCCAAGACCGACGAGCAGCGCCGCATATTGAAGTTGATTTTCGTGCGCCAAGCGCTCGGACGGCCATTTCTGGGACCGCCCGGCGTTCCGCCGGAGAGGCTCGCTGTCCTGCGCCAAGGCTTCAACGACACGATGAAGGATCCGGACTTCCTGGCAGACGCAGAGAAGATGAAGCTCGAAGTCAGGCCGCTCTCGGGCGAGCAGGCCGAGATCGTGGTGCGGCAGATCTATGCCGAGACCTCGCCCGTCATTGCACAGCGTGCCGCCGCCCTCCTGCCGTAGCAGAGCTAATCGCCGGCCAGCTCCCGTCGCCTGCGCTCGAGCTCTTCGGAGTATCGGCGCAACGCATGGGCTTCGGTCAGCAAACCGACTACGCCGCGCTGTTCAGGCGCCTGAATAACGGCGAGCGCTTCCGCTTCCGAGCTCTCGAAAACCGCAACCGCCTCCTTCACGCTCATGGTCGGCAGGAGGGCGGAGTCGGTATGGTGCAAAATCTCGCGTATCGGAATCGTTTCATCGAGCTCGACGGCATGCGCCTCGACCACGTTCACGATCCCGGCGTAATCCTTCTGCTCGTTCACAGCAACGACGTGGCTCGTGGATCCCAGCGGAAACACCATCCGAAACCGCGATACCGTTGTGTGCGCGGGAACCGTGCGCATGTCGGTGCGCATCATGCGCCGCACCGTAAGCTCGCGTATCCAACCGACATCGGCGGCGCTGCGGATGGTCTCGCCGCGCAAATGAAAGCGCCAGGTCGCGAACGAATAGCCAAAAGTTTCACGGGTGACTTGCGCCGAGACGATCACCGCGATCAGCACGGCGGCAGTCAGCCAGAAATCGCCTGTCGTCTCCAGCGCGATGAACGTCATGGTGAGAGGGCCGCCGATGACCGAGACCGACAGCGCCCCCATGCCGACGATGGTATAGACACGCGGATCCAGCGTGACACCCGACAGCGCCGTTAGAGCGCCGGCAAACACGTGCCCGCCCACCGCACCGAGCAGGAGAGAAGCGAAGAACAATCCGCCGCGAAACCCGACGCCGAGGGATATCACCGACGCCAAGGCCTTGAGCAAGAACAGCAGCGCAACATCCGCAAGCGGCCGCTCGATCACGGCAGTCAGCCCTATCGCGCCATGGCCGGAGGCGAGGACCTGCGGGCTGATGCAGGCAAGGAGACCGACGATCAGGCCGCCGAGAGCTGGCCGCGAAATCGGCGGCAGCCATGGACGATTGAGCAAAGCTTCGCACAGCGCGACCCCGCGCATGATGGCAATGCCCGCAACGGCGCCGGCGAGCCCGACCGCGCCGGCAACCACGAGGTCCTGACCGGTCACGTGAGACACGTACAGGGTCCCGATGCCAAGCGCACTGGGCTCGAAGACGTTGGCTACGAGGTAACCGACGAGCGCAGCTGATCCGACGGGAGCAAGGCTGGCGACAGAATAGCTTCCGATGATGAGCTCGAAGGCATAAAACGCTCCGGCAATGGGTGCCCCGAATGCGCCGGCAATGGCCCCGGCCGATCCGCACCCCACCAGCGTGCGCAGATCGCGCCGTCGCAGGTGGAACGCCCGGCCGATCCAGGACGCTAGGCCGCTGGCGAGCTGGGTATAGCCCGCCTCCAAGCCGACCGACGCGCCCACCCCGCTCGACCAGACGGTCTGCAGGGCGACGCTGAGGCTGCCGAGGAGCGACATGCGTCCCCCATGCAACGCATTCGCCTCGATGGCATCAACCTCCCGCGCCGGGCGCCATCGCCTTGCCACAAGCAGACCGAGGCCGAAGAGAAAGCCACCGATCACGGGTACCAAGATGGCTTTGAACGGGTCCAGCGCTTCCAGCGCAGAGAGCCTCTGCCCGCTTTCCAGTCCGAAAAAGACGGCATGCAGCTCGTTCACGGCGAAGCTCATGGCAGCGACCACCAGGCCAGCAAGTGCCCCGATGCCTGCGCCGAGAAAGACAAGGCTCGACTCCCAGGCGCGCACATAGGCGCGCAGGGGGCGCGGCACCTCCAAGGCTTTCCTGAGCAGGCGCGCGTTCGTCTGAGGGCTCAACATCGACGGGCACCCGGGGGCTTTGCAGAACGCGCTGCAATAAAGGGGCTAATCCTGGCTGAGCTTCCCCAGACTTTCAAATGCCCCGAATGGCCTTTTCAATCGCCAGAACCATCCGATTTGGCAACGCGTTGCGAGTCCCGCCACCAGATCGTGGGAAATGCGGACACCCCATATTTTGGCATCGCCTGCGGCCGCCCATAAAGGTCCCAGCGTGCAGTCCGGAGCTTCTGGTAGCTCCATTGCGGGACAACGTAGTAATGCCACAGCAGGACGCGGTCGAGGGCTCTGGTCGCGGCAACAAGCTCCGCCCGGTTGTTGGAGTCTCGGTGATAACTGAGCTTGGCCGGGCGTGCTCGCACCGCTTATCGGCGCGCAGGGACGCGTGCGCGTCGGTAGGCTCTTTGTGACTGAATCTCTTCGTGCGCCATGTGGCCCAGCATCAAAGCGGGCAGCACGATTGCGATGATCAAAGTGGCCGTAAACATTCCTGCCTCCAACCCCCGTCGAGGAATGCAGCCAATCTGGCCACGATCCTTGGCGCATTTTGGATGAAATTTGTCGTCGCTTTGTTTTGAGGAAGGCTGTTGCGCGCACGCCGCATCATTCCTGCTGGCAAAATCAGGGTTGTCGCTGCGGACGCGCGCCGACGATGCACAAAGCAGCTAGATGTGACATGGGAGGCACACCGATGGCCTCCGGCTAGCGAATCATTAACCGACGCTGCCGCGCAGCGAGCAATGATCGGTGAGGCGCCGCAGCCGCCCTGGCGCAGGCGCCCTGAGCTTCGCGTCGCGCTACGCGGCCTTGCGCTTGGCCTCGATGAGGTTGCGGTTGAGCAGGCATTCCGCGATCTGGATGGCGTTGAGCGCAGCACCCTTGCGCAGGTTGTCGGCCACGCACCACAGCACCAGCCCGTTGTCTACCGTGGGATCTTCGCGAATGCGGCTGATGTAGGTCGCATCCTCCCCCACGGCCTCGTAGGGCGTCGCGTAGCCGCCGGGCTCGCGTTTGTCGATAACCAGGCAACCCGGCGCATTACGCAGGATCTCGCGCGCCTCCTCGGCGCTGATCGGGTTCTCGAGCTCAATATTGACCGCCTCGGAATGGCCGACGAACACCGGCACGCGCACGCAGGTCGCGACCACCTTGATCTTGGGGTCCAGGATCTTCTTGGTCTCCGCCACCATCTTCCACTCTTCCTTGGTGAAGCCGTCTTCCATGAAGACGTCGATGTGGGGAATGATATTGAACGCGATGCGCTTGGGAAATTTCTTTGCCGTGACTTCCTCGAGCGTGTAGACAGACTTGGTCTGCGCAAACAGCTCGTCCATGGCCTCCTTGCCCGCACCCGAAACCGACTGGTAGGTGGCGACGACCACGCGCGTGATCCTTGCCTTGTCGTGCAGCGGCTTGAGCGCGACGACGAGCTGTGCGGTCGAGCAGTTGGGGTTGGCGATGATGCCCTTGCGGCGAAAGCCGGCGATCGCCGCGGCATTGACCTCGGGAACGATCAGGGGAACGTCCGCGTCATAGCGCCAGCAGGACGAGTTATCGATCACCACCGCACCGGCTGCGGCGATCTTCGGCGACCACTCCTTCGACACGGCGGAGCCGGCCGACATCAGGCAAATATCGACGTCGGAGAAATCGTAGTGCTCGAGTGCCTTGACCTTGAGCGTGCGGTCGCCGAACGAGACCTCCACCCCCTGGCTGCGGCGCGACGCCAGCGCCACCACCTCATCGGCAGGAAACGCGCGCTCGTCCAGGATGGTGAGCATTTCGCGGCCCACATTGCCGGTGGCACCCACCACCGCGACCTTGTAGCCCATGATCTGGTCTCCCAACGATCTCTGCCGGAGTCGTGAACTGGCGCGGCCGTGCTCGTACGCCGCATTTAGGTGAGAAATGCGGCGCTGACAACATCGATTCCGTCGCTGTGGCGCTTGACCTCACGTCCGCCAGGCGCATGCTTGCCGCCTCGCAGCAGCGGCGAGGAAGAGATCCGACGCATGCGCCAGATGACGTTGATCGCCTTTCTGCAGGCCCAGAACTGCAGCAATCTTGTGAGCTCCTGGCGCCATCCCCTCTCGCGCACCGACACGTGGTCCCCTGACTACTACCGCCACATCGGCCGGGTGCTGGAGGCGGGGAAATTTCACATGGGCTTCTTCGACGATCGCCTCTCGATGCCGGACATGTACGGGCGCAACCACGCACATACGGTGCAGCACGGCATCCGTTGCGTGAAGCTCGATGCCGCGACCGTGCTCATGGTTCTGGGCATGGCGACCGAGCGGCTGGGCCTCGGCGTCACCTATTCCACCAGCTATTACGAGCCGTTCCATGTGGCGCGCGTGTTCGCCACTCTCGATCTTATGACCGAGGGCCGCGCGGCCTGGAACGTCGTCACCTCGCTCAATGACGGCGAGGCCCAGAATATGGGCCGCGACGAGGTCATCGCGCACGATATGCGTTACGACCGCGCTGACGAGTTCATGCAGGTCGTGCTCGGTCATTGGGACACCTGGGAGGACGATGCGATCGTTGCCGACAAGGCGACCGGCCTCTTTGCCATCCCGGACAAGGTCCGCCGCCTCGATCACCGGGGCCGTTATTTTCGCTCGCGCGGCCCGTTCACGGTGCCGCGCTCCCCGCAGGGCTGCCCCGTCATCATCCAGGCCGGCCAGAGCGGGCGCGGCCGGACGTTCGGAGCGCAATGGGGCGAGGTGATCTTCGTGGTTTATCCGAGCATCGAGATCGCCAAGCGCGACTATGCGGAATTCAAAGCGGCGGTGGCGCGCTGCGGCAGAGCGCCCGAGCACGTCAGGATCACGCAGCTGGTCAACACCGTGTCCGCGGCGACCAAGGCCGAGGCCGAGGACAAGTGGGCGGAGATCAGCAAGCTGCCCATCGAGATCGACGCGCTCTCATTATTATCTGAAGCGCTGAACTTCGATTTTGCCCGCAAGGCAATGGACGAGGCGTTCACCGATGAGGAGATGGCGCAGATCTTCGGGCTCCAGGGGATCCGCGACACCGTCGTGCGAACGAGCGGGAGGAAGAACCCGACGGTACGCGACTTCATTCATTTCAGCGGGCGCGGCCGGGTGCATAACCCGATCGTCGGCGGGCCCAAGGAGGTGGCGGACCGTCTTGAGCAATGGTTCATCGAGCAGGGCTGCGACGGTTTTGTCGTCGCTGCCACTCACCTGCCGGGCACCTACGAGGACTTTGCGCGCTTCGTAATCCCCGAGCTGCAGCGTCGCGGCCTCTTTCGCACCGAGTTTGCCGGCAGGACTTTGCGCGAGAATCTCGGGCTACCCATCCCGCAAGCGGGCGCCTGGCGTCGCACGTGCCCTGCGGCGGAATAGCACCCTACGGCCGAGGGCCCCTTTCGCTAGGGCGAGGCATCGCCTCGCCCTCTTTGAGCATGCCGCGGCGGATGGCGGGCGACCCAATGAGTCGCACCTACGGAACTCTTCGGCGCATCACGAGAGGTCCATCGCGGAGACCCCGCCGTCCACGAACAGGTTGGCGCCGTAGACGAACGAGGAATCGTCGCTCACCAGAAACAGCACCGCCTTGGCTGCTTCCTTCGGCTCGCCCGGCCGCTTGGCCATGTTCGGCACCGGGCGGGTCGGATCGAAGTCGTCCTTGCCCACGGGCGAACCGATCTTGTTCGGCACGATGGCGTTCACCCGGATCCTGTGCGGCGCCAGCTGCGCCGCCATGGCGCGGGTGAGATTGGCGACGCCGCCCTTTGCCGCGGAATAGGCGATGGCGCGGCTTCTCCCCATGAAGCCCGAGGTCGAGCCGATGTTTACGATCCTCCCGCCCGAGCCCTGCGCCACCATTTGCTGCGCCACGTGCTTACCCATGAGGAACTGGCTCTTGAGCGTGACCGCCAGCACCCGATCCCATTCCTCCTCGCTGATGTCGAGGATGTGCTTGTTGTCGGAGACGGCGACGTTGTTGACGAGAATGTCGATGCGCCCGAAACGCGCCACCACGGCGCGCACCAGTTCGGCGACGTCGCTGCCGCGGGAGACATCGGCGAGGAAGAGCTCGGCATCCCCGCCGGATTGCTTGATCTCGGCGGCCACGCGTCCGCCGCGCCCGGCGTCCAGATCGACGACCGCAACCCTGGCCCCTTCCGCCGCGAGCAATTTGGCGATCTCCTCCCCGATATTGCGCCCCGCGCCGGTGACGATCGCGACCTGATTTCCGAGCTTCATCGCACCCGCCCTGTTGCCCGCATGAGCCCTCTGCATAGCAGACAAGAACCGTAGCCCAATTCACGCGACCGTGATGCGGCAGCGCGTTCGAAACCTATCGACGAGCGCACGCGTGAGTACAAACAACAGCTCTATGTGGTGGTGAAGGAGCTCGCGATGGGAAAGCGCGGAAACGTCAACTACTCTCGCCGTGCGGTGCTCGGCGCAACCGGGGCGGTGGCCTTGGCAATAACCCTGCGGCCACTCGATGCCCTGGCGCAGGCAACCGGCGGCAAGTTGCGTATCGGTGTCATCGGATCGGGCCATATCGGCAGCACGATTGGCGGCTTGTGGGTCAAGGCCGGGCACCCCGTGCTGTTCTCGTCGCGCCATCCCGAGGAGTTGAAGGAGCTCGTTGCCGGGCTCGGTCCGCTCGCCCAGAAAGGAACGGTGCAGCAGGCGATTGCATTCGGTGACGCCCTCCTCATTGCCGTGCCTTATGGCGCCCTGCCGCAGATCGGACAGGAGTACCGCGATGCGCTCAAGGGCAAGATCATGCTCGACGCCTGCAACGCGGTACCCGCCCGCGACGGCGCCATTGCGGACGAAGCGGAGCGCGATGGTATCGGGGTCACTTCGCAGGAATATCTGGCCGGCACGCGGCTGGTGCGCGCGTTCAACACGATGTCCTATATGATCTTCGCGCGCGAGGCGAACCGTCCTGATCCGAAGCTTGCCATCCCGATTGCGGGAGATGACGGCGAGGCGCTCACCGTTGCTTCAGGGTTGGTGCGCGACGCCGGCTTCGACCCCGTGATCGTGGGCAAGCTTGCCGATGCACGCCGGTTTCAGCGCGGCGCTCCCGGTTACGGTCAGGCGGTGAGCGCGGCCGAGCTCAGGCAAAAATTGTCGTTGACGCAGTGAGCTGGCTTCATCGTTGGCTGCCCAAGGCGCTCCCGGCCACGCCGCAGGAGCGCGCGGCCGCGGTATGGTCTTTCGCCTACTTTTTCATGCTCCTCGCCGGCTATTACGTGCTGCGGCCGCTGCGCGACCAGATGGGCATCGCCGGCGGCGTGAGGGCGCTCCCATGGATGTTCACGGCGACCTTTCTGACCCTGCTCATCGCGCAGCCGCTCTACGGCGCGCTGGTGTCGAAGGTGCCGCGGGCGCGCTTCATCCCCATTGTTTATCACTTCTTCGTAGTCAATCTGGCGTTGTTTTGGCTGCTGCTGACTGCCGGCATCGCTACCGTGATCGTGGCGCGCGTATTCTTTGTCTGGGTGAGCGTATTCAACCTGTTTGCCGTGGCCGTGTTCTGGTCGTTCATGGCCGATATTTTCACCAGCGAGCAGGGCAAGCGCCTGTTCGGTTTCATCGGCGCCGGGGGCACGGCCGGGGCATTGCTGGGACCGGTGGTCACGATCGCACTTTCGGTGCCGCTGGGTCCGACCAACCTGCTGATCGCCGCAATCCTGTTTCTCGAATTGGCGGTGCTCTGCATTCACCGGCTGGAGGGCACGGCGGATGCGACGCGGCCTTTGCGGCCCGAGGATGAACGGATCGGCGGCGGCGCCTTCGCGGCGGCATCCGAGCTCGTCCGTTCGCCCTATCTCCTCGGCGTCGCGGCATGGGTGAGCCTGCTGTCGTTTGGCGCGACCATCCTCTATTTCCAGCAGGCCCATATCGTGGCCGCGACGGTGCATGATCCCGGCGCGCAGACGCGCATCTTCGCCTCGATCGACCTTGCTGTGGGACTCCTTACTCTGGCGACTCAAGTTTTCGCCACAGGCTGGTTCCTCCAGCGGTTCGGCACCGGAGCGGGGGCGGGCGCTCTGCCGGCGGTCTATGTCGTCGGCTTTGCGGCGCTGGCGCTCGTAACCAGCGTCACGGCGGTCGTGACATTTCAGGTGGTGCAGCGCTGGATGAATTTCGCGGTTGCCAACCCGGCGCGCCAGGTATTTTTCACGGTGATCCCGCGCGAGGACAAGTACAAGGCCAAGAACCTGATCGATGTGGTGATCTATCGGGGTTCCGATGCCTTGTATGGCTGGGTGTTCGATATCCTGCAGGCGGTGGGGCTCAAGCTCGGCGCGGTCGCCCTGGTTTGCCTGCCGGTGGTCGCGGGATGGCTGATCCTCTCCGACGTGCTGGGGCGCGTTCAGGAACGTCGCGCCGCCATGGAGGCGAAGGGAGAACCGGCATGATGCGCATCACCCGTCGCGAGCTTGCAGCGCTTGGGACTGCCGCTCTGGTGGTGCGCCCCGCTTTCGCGCAAGAGACTGCACCGCTTAACACCCGCGCGATCCCGCGCACGGGAGAGCGCATTCCCGTGGTCGGGCTCGGGACCGCCTCTGTGTTCGACCGCGACAGCGAGCAGACCCAAAAAGCCGCGGCGGAAGTGGTGCGGACGCTCACAGGCTCCGGCGGTCGCCTGATCGACACCGCGTCGACCTATGGCGACGCCGAAACCGTGCTGGGAAAGGTGATTGCGCCGGAGGGCTTGCGCGATAAGCTCTTTGTCGCCACCAAGCTGGAGGCGCCCGATGCGGCCGAGCTCAAGCGCTCGCTGTCACGCCTCAAGACCGCGAAGCTCGACCTCCTGCAGTTGCATAACGTGCGTAATCCGCGGCAGTCGCTGGCGCAGTTCAAGGCATGGAAAGCGCAAGGCACCTGCCGGTATATCGGTGTGACCTCGACCTTTCACGGCGATTTCGCCGCCATGGAATCGGTGATCGCGCGCGAGCAACCGGATTTCGTCCAGATCGATTATTCGCTCGATGACCGGGAAGCGCAGATGCGCATCCTCCCGCTTGCGGCGGAGAACCAGGCGGCGGTGTTGACGGCACAGCCTTTCGGTCGTGGCCGGCTCTTCCGCGCAGTACGCGGCAAGCCGGTTCCTGATTGGGCGCAGGGCTTCGCCGCGAGCTGGGCGCAGTTCTTTCTGAAATATCTGATCGCCGATGAGCGGGTGACAGCGGTTATTCCCGGCACTGCCAGCCCCGCGCACATGGCCGACAATCTCGGTGCGATGCGCGGCAACCTGCCGGATGCGGAGCAGCGCAACCGTATGGTCGCCTTCATCGGAAACCTGTAGCCTCCCGGTCGTCATCGTCCGCGCATGCGGACGATCCAGTAATCACCGAAGTCAGATCTGGGACAGTTCTGCTTCAACCCACGAAGTGGGGATTACCGGATGCCCCGCATGAAGCGGGGCATGACAAACCGGGACATTGGCGGTTCAGTGACTCACTCGGTCGCTGCGAGGCGACGCCTGCTCTCATTCCGCTGCCTGGCTCATGGCGCCGGCAACACGGCTAACCACTTCGTCGGTCGTCATCACGTCGGCGAACATCGCGACCATGATGCCGAGCGTGGCATTGTGCTCCTCATCGTTGTAGGTGGCGGTGGCATCCGAGACGAATAACACCTTGTAGTTCATCATCATCGCATCCCGCGCCGTGGACTCGCAGCACACATTGGTCGCGGTGCCGGTGATGATGACTGTGTCGATGCCGCGCTCCTGGAGCAGGGAATGCAACGGGGATGAGCCCGACACAAAGGCGCCAAACCGATTCTTCTTCACCTTGAGATCCCCGGGCGCCACATCGAGCCCCGGCCACAGCGAGTGGCCATGGCTGCCCTCGGCAAAAGCAGTGTCCATGCTCGCCTGCCGTCGCTCTCCCGACATGTAGGTGAACCAGTTCGACCACGCCTCCTTGGCGGCAGCGTCGATCGTGTTCTGAATGTAGACGACGAGCCCGCCGGCAGCGCGCAGCGCGGCGCTGATGCGGTTGACGTTGGGCACGATCTCCCGCGCCATCGGAATCTCGGCCGGCTGTCCCGGCGCCATGAACCCGTTCTGCAGGTCGACCACGATGTGGGCGGTCCTCACGGGATCGATGTGGTTGAACACGTGCAGGGAATCGCGCCGTTTCAGCACGCGATCGATGGCAGCCTGCGGTATGGCGATCTTATGCATTCGCACCTCCCGGCATGGGCTATTATGATGGCATATCCGCGCGGCGACGGGCTAGAGTCACTTTCCGTAAGGAGGGCATTGCACATGGAATTCACGCTCAGCCCGGCTCAATCTGCGCTGCAGGCTCGTGCCCGCGAGCTTGCGCGCACGGTGGTGCTGCCGCGCGCCGCCGAGATCGATCGGCAGGAGCAATACCCCTGGGACATCGTAAAGGCGCTCGCCCAAGCCGGCTTCCTCGGAATGACGATGCCGGCCGCCTACGGCGGGCAGGGACGCTCGTTGCTCGACGCGGTGCTGGTGATCGAGGAGATGGCCAAAGCCTGCACGGTGACGGCGCGGATCGTGGTCGAGACCAACATGGGCGCGATCTCGACCGTGATGCTTTACGGCAGCGAGGGGCAACGGCGCCTGGCGGCCGAGCTCGTCCTCGCCGGTGACAAGCCGGCGATCTGCATCACCGAGCCCGATGCCGGCAGCGACACCACCGCCATCTCCACCCGCGCCGACAAGCGCGGCGACGTTTACGTCATCAACGGCCGCAAGCACTGGATCACCGGTGCGGGCGTGTCGCGCCTGCACCTGATCTTCGCGCGCGTTTTCGACGAGCGCGGGGACGAGCTCGGCATCGGCGGCTTTCTCGCCGTCGCCGATCAGGCAAAAGGATTGCGCGTGGCGCGACGCGAGGCGACCATGGGGCTGCGCGGCATGCCCGAGGGCGAGATCGTGCTCGAGGATCTCGCAGTTCCCGCCGCCATGGTTGTCGCACCGCCGTCGGGGTTCAAACGCGGCTTCGCCGATCTGATGAACGCCTATAACAGCCAGCGCGTCGGCGCCGGCACCGTGGCCATGGGGATTGCAGCGGGAGCGCTCGAGCTCGCCGTGCAGTGGTCGAAATCGCGGGAGCAGTTCGGCCGTCCCATCGCGGAATTTCAGGGCCTGCAATGGCTGCTCGCCGACATGCAGACCCAGCTCACCGCCTCGCGGCTGATGCTGCATGCCGCCGCATGCTCGCGCGGCCCGGGGGATAGCCCTTTCCCCGATCCCATGCTTGCCGCACAAGCCAAGATCTTCGCTTCCGAGGCGGCCATTCGCATCGTCAACGAGGCGCTGCAAATGTTCGGCGCGCGCGGTTATTCCCGCGACCTGCCGCTCGAGCGCATGGCGCGCGACGTGCGCATGTTCACCATCGGCGGCGGGACCGCGCAGGTGTTGCGCACGCTGGTCGCCTCCAAGATGCTGGGCTGGAAGCTGCCGCAGACGCGCGACGGCTACGCCAAGGCAGCGTCTCGCCGCTCCGAGGCGGCGGAGTGATTTAGGCGTGTGGCAAAAGCGACATTCTGTGACCCGCATCACAGTCGGTTTCGCCCCGGCGATATACGCTCCTCCTCATGCTCATCGGGCGATTGTCGCCCGTGCACGATGAAGGGGGCTCCCCATGCACAAGCTCACGACGTTCGCGACGGCGCTGGCGATGACCAGCGTGTTTGCCGTGGTGTTCTGGGTACAACTCGGCATCATGGCAACGGGCGCGGCCGGTGCGCCGGCAATGGCCGAGCCCGACGGGATCGCGTCAAACCCGTACCAGAGCATGGCCCTGACCTACGGACCCAGCCTCGGCGAGTTTGCATCGCTCGCAAGATAAGTTGGCGAGCCTAGAGCGCAATCCCGGTCATAATGATGCAGCTGCGAAGATTCCCGACCTCATGCTGAGGAGCGTCGCAGCGCGGACGAGGAGACGCAGCTTAATCGATCGCACGCGCGCTGCGACGCGTCTCGAAGCATTGGGTCGGGGCCGCCCTCCTCCTTCGAGACGGGCGCATGCAGGCATGCGCCCTCCTCAGGATGAGGCGGAACAAACGCCGCCGCGTGCTTCAATATGAGGAAATCGCTGTAGTACGTAACGCACGCGCCGCAGTTTGCGCGGTTTTCCCGCACGGTCGGCTACGATAGAATGGCCGTTCTGATAATAGCGGTGGAGGGCATTGCATGCGCGGCGTGCGGCTTGCGTGGGTTTTGATCGCAGGGCTTGCAGTCTCTCCGGCGTTCGCCCAGGCGCCGGTGAAGATCCGGGCCGGCTGGGTGAGCGCGCCGGCGTCCTTGGTCCCGCTCCTCTTTCTCAAGCCAGGCGTGACCAGGCATTTCGGCACGTCCTACAGTTTTGACCCGATCTACTTTTCCTCATCCAACCTGCAGATCACTGCCATCAGCCAGGGCGAGCTCGATCTCGCTGCCTTCGGCTACACCAGCTTTCCGCTCGCAATCCAGAATGCCGGCCTTTCGGATCTGCGGGTTATCGCCGACGAAATTCAGGATGGCGCGCCGGGCTATTATTCGACGCCGTATTTTGTGCGCAGGGATTCCGGCATAAACCGCATCGAGGACATGAAGGGCAAGGTCGCAGTAACCAACGGCCTCGGCAGCGGCGTCGACATCATCATGCGTACCGCGTTGCGCCGGCACGGGTTGGAGGTGCAGCGGGACTATACCATGATCGAGGCGCCGTTCCCGACCCACAAGGAGATGCTCAAGGAGCACAAAGGCGATCTCGTCGTCGGCGTCCTGCCGTTCTCCTACGATCGAGAGCTCAATGAATTCGCCAGGCCGCTGTTCACGACGCAGTCGAGCCTCGGCCGCATCGCGTTGTCCTTTTGGGCCGCGCGGGAATCGTTCATCCAAAAGAACCGCGTCGCATTGATCGACTTGTTGGAGGATTACGGCACCATGCTGCGGTGGTTCTACGACCCGACCAATCACGACGAGGCGGTAGAGATTGCCGCGCGTTTTCTCAAACGGCCGCCGGCCGCCTTTCAGGATTGGTTGTTCACGACCAGGGACTTCTATCGCGAACTCGACGGCAAGCCTGATCTCAATGTCATCCAGGAAAGCGTCGACAAGGTCCAGGAGGTGGGATTCATCAGGGAGACGCTGGACGTGTCGAAATATGCCGATCTGAGCCTGCTGGAGGAGGCAACCAGGCGCCGCCGATGAGTATCACACAGGTGTCAGAAATACTGCGCGTGCATGAACTATAAGATGAGCAGCGATGAAACGCAGTCCATTACCCAGTGGGAGAAGACGCATGTGGCCGAACGAACGGCATGCGATAAGGAAGCGGGCTGGAAATGACTCCGATCGAGCGCCGGGGCTAACTCTGCCGCGGACGAGGCAATTCCGACCGGGGTAGACTGCAGACGGAGGCTGCCCCGCGGCCTGAATCCGCTCTTGCCGCAGCGTCGCCAATGAGGCAATTCTGAGGTTCGCTCGCGTCATGCATGCGCGACGGGAGGTTCCAACATGCTTGCGCAACGTCTAATCGCTGTCTGCCTGTTGCTTGTGCTCGGCGCGGGCATTGCCGGCGCGCAGGAGCTCACGAAGATCAAGCTCACCCTGGATTGGAAGGTTCAGGGGCCGCACGCGTGGTTTTATCTCGCCCGCGACAAGGGCTACTTCCGCGCCGCCGGTCTCGACGTAACCGTCGATCAGGGTGAAGGCTCGGCCACGACCGTGACCCGCGTTCTTTCGGGCGCGTATGACGCCGGTTTCGGCGACATGAATGCCGTCATTCAGAACGCGGCGCTGCGGCCGGGCGAGCAGCCGGTCATGGTCTATATGATCTACAACCGCTCGCCGTTCGCGCTGATCGCAAAGGCGAGCAGCGGGATCAGCACGCTGAAGGACCTGGAAGGAAAAAGGCTCGGCGTGCCTGCAGGTTCTGCTACGCACCGCATGCTGACCCCGCTTGCCAGGAAGAACGGCGTCAACGAGGCGGCCATCAAGGTCGTCAACGTCGCGCCGAATCTGGTGGAGCAGATGCTCACGCAAGGCGACGTCGACGTCATCGCCGCCTTTGCCGCCACCACCTACATGAACCTGGTGGCGCAACGGCAGGACCCGGACAAGGATTTTCGCTGGTTCTTCTACGACGACTACGGGCTCGATCTCTATTCCAACGGTGTCATGGTCTCGCAGAAGCTCTACAAGGAGAAGCCGGAGGCGGTGCGGAGCCTCGTGCGCGCCATCAACCAGGCGCTGATCGAGGTCGCGGCGGATCCGGCCGCCGGCATGGCGGTGCTGCAGCAGGTCGAGCCGCTGCTGCGGCCGGAGATCGAGCGGCCGCGGCTGGCATATTTTCTCGACAAGCAGATGATGACCCCGGAGACCAAGGCGCTCGGCATCGGCGACATCGACGACAAGCGCATGACCGACGCCATCGCCACCGTGGCCGATGCCTATGGGCTTGCGCGCAAGCCGCAGCTCAGCGAGGTGTTCGACCGCTCGTTCCTGCCGCCGCGCGCGGAGCGCGAGCTCAAGCTGCGGGCGAAGTGAGCGGCGCACGGCCGCTTATGCAGAGGCAATCATGACCACCCGTGCCGAGCACGAGCGGTTCATGGCGATTGCCATCGAGGAGGCAAGGCTGGGCGCAGCAATGGGCGAGCAGCCCTTCGGCGCCGTGGTCGCGCGCAATGGCGAGGTCATTGTGCGCACGCGCAGCCTGAAAGTCTCGACCTTCGACACCACCGCGCATTCCGAGACGCTCGCGATCAAGCACGCCACGCAAAAGCTCAAGCAACGCATGCTGCCGGACTGCGTATTCTACTGTACCTGCGAGCCCTGCCCGATGTGCTGCGGCGCGATCCTCAATGCGGGCATCAGGACCCTGGTCATGGGTGCCCGCAACCGTCACATCTGCGGTCTCGCCAGGCTCGCATTCAACTTCAAGGACTATACGGTGGAACGTTTCGCCGAGATGGTGGGCTGGGATCTTACCGTGGTGGAAGGCGTGCTCGAGGACGAATGCGTGGCGCTCTATCGCCAAGCCAGCGTCGAGCTGACGCGATAAGAGCATGAAAGCGAGCGCGGTTGATGAGGTGATTGCCGGGCTCAAGGCCGCGGGCGTCGCCGTCGTGTGCTATTTGCCGGATTCGCTGTTGAAGGAGCTCTATCCGGCGCTCGATCGCGACCCGGATATCCGCACCATCCGCGTGACCAACGAAGGCGAAGGCGCGGCGATCTGCGGCGGCATCTGGCTGTCGGGGAAGAAGTCCGCGCTGATCATGGAGAATTCGGGATTGCGCGCCGCGACCGAGCCATTGGCGCGCATGGGGATGGGCGCGGGGATCCCGGTCGTGATGATCATGAGCTATCGCGGCGATCTCGGCGAGAACAATTGGTGGGCGATCCCGCACGGAATGACCATGGAGCCGCTGCTCAACGCTATGCGCATTCCCTACCGCATCGTCGATCGGGAGGACGCCATCGGGAGCGCCATCGCCGATGCCTATGCCTGGTCGCACACCGCCTATTATCACTCCGCGGTCGTGCTCGCCGGGAGCGTGGTGCGATGAACCGCTTCGAATGCATGCAGCGGCTCGCCTCCCGCCTCAAGGACGAGCTGGTGATTCTCTCCCTCGGCGCGAGCGTCGACGAATGGTACAACGCCGCGCCGCACATGCGCAGCGCGAGCTTGTTCCAGCAGCAGCTCGGGTGCGTGACGCCGCAGGCATTCGGGCTCGCGGTGGGTCTGCCGCACCGGCGGATCGTTGCCCTCGATACCGATGGCGGCATGATGTTCAACCTCGGCATTCTGGCAACGCTTGCCAACGAGCAGCCGCAGAATCTGCTCGTCGTGGTCTGGGACAACGAGTGCTATGAGTCCATCGGCGGCCCTCCGACCCACACCGCGGGCCGTGCCGACCTCGCAGCGATTGCGCGCGGCGCCGGTATCGAGCACGCCTACACGGTCAAGATGCTGGACGATTTCGACCGGCATTGCGCGGACGGTTTGCGCGCGCGCACGCCGTATGTGCTCGTGGCAAAGATCGACCGCAGCGTCCGGCGCGACATCAAGCGCAAGCACAGCGATGGACGCGAGGACAAATACACCTTCGTGCGCCATGTTGAGACGACCGAGAGCATCGTCATCATGGGCCCGAGCGAGCACAATTAGACGACCCATGTTGCAGATGTGCGAGTCAAGTCATCGGCTTGTGCAATTTCAACAGGGGCAACTTCTGCTTGGCGGCTCCCGAAACCGCTGCTGCTGATCCCCACCCGAGCTTATGACGCATGCTGCGGCTGGCTGAGCGTGGGCGCTGAGTCGAGCGGCAGCGCCTCGGTGCCCGGCTGAGAGCCGGCATCTCCCATGCTGCTCGGCGGGAAGGCCGAGGCCATGTAGCTGCCGAGCAGCGAAACATTGGTTGCAGCGTCGGTCGGCGGAGAAGCCGCAGAGAAGATGAAGTCTGCGGCGGTGAGATGGGATACCCCATCGATGCGGACCGTCCCGTCAGCGAAGCTAAGAAGTGAGTCTTGACCCTCGGTCCGCAGACTCACAGGCTCTCCCGGGCCGTTTCCCGTCAATGCGGCAAACGACGTGTCGAATGCAGTCAGGTCGATGCGGTCCACGCCGACCGTAAAGTCCTCGATGGTGGTGTGGTTCGAGGCAGGTCCATCCGGGGCCGGCGGATTTGACGGCTTGCCGGAACGATCAGGTCCAGGATTCGCATCGGCCTGCGGCGTGATCACGAACACGTCGTTCCCCGCCCCGCCGATGAGGCGGTCATTGCCCGGCCCGCCGTCGAGCACATCATCCCCTGGGCCCCCGTCGAGCACGTCATTTCCGCTGCCGCCGAAAAGGTGATCGTTGCCGGTCCCGCCCAGCACGGTGTCATTGCCGCCGTTCCCGAACAGCCAGTCATCGCCGCCGCGCCCGTCGATCACGTCATTTCCATTCGTCCCCGCGATGAGCCCGCTGCCATCGCCGCCGGTCAGACCGGTGGCGACTGACAACACGTTTCCCTGATCATCAACGATGCTTTCGATCGGGTTCCCAGCGAACTCGTTGATGATCGTGAAACTAAACGCCGTACCGACGCCCCCCTCGGCTTCGGGCACCAGCGGAAAAGTCGACACAACGAGATCATTACCGATGCGCGTCGCTGACCCCGCATCGTCGGCGAAAGTGTGAACGAGAATCTTATCGTTGCCTGATGTATCGAAGAATTTATCGCTGCCTGCCTCCAGGCCGCGGATATCGTAGGTATCGTCGCCCGCTCCACCGTTGATTATGTCGTAGCCCCCCCCACCAGCGAGCGTATTGTTCTGCTCGTTGCCGTTGATAATTTCGTTGTGGCTGGAACCAATGACATTTTGGAACCCGCGCAACACGTCTGTTTCAATGGTCTGAAAAACGCCTTGTACCTGAATGCTTCGCGTATAGCGTCCGTCCGCGCCATTTTGGCCGAGCGAGATCGAATCCGCCTCGTCAAAGAACGCTGGAACACTGTTGTGGCTTGCATAGCTGACAGTATCGTTGCCGCCTCCCCCGATCAGCGTGTCGTTGCCAAAGCCGCCGTCAAGTACGTTGTTCTGCTCGTTGCCATTGATCGTCTCGTCGTGGTTGGAACCAACGACATTTTGGATCCCGCGCAACACATCTGTTTCAACGGTTTGAAAAGTGCCAAGTACGACACCGCTTCGGGTATAGCGTCCGTCCGCGCCATTGACGCCGAGCGAGATCACATCCCGTTCGTTAGACAAGAGTGGGAGGCTGTCGTGGCTTGCATAGCTGACGGTATCGTTGCCGCCTCCCCCAATCAGCGTATCGTTGCCCAAGCCGCCGTCAAGAACGTTGTTCTGGTCGTTGCCACTGATCGTCTCGTCGTGGCTGGAACCAATGACATTTTCGATCCCGCGCAACACATCTGTTTCAACGGTTAAAAAAAGCGGAAGCCCAAAGATGGATACGAGACCGCTTCGCGTATAGCTTCCGTCCGCGCCGTTGCGGCCGAGCGAAATCACATCCTGTTCGCTTGGCAGCACAGCCACGTTGTCGTGGCTGGAATAGCTGACAGTATTGTTGCCCTTTCCGCCAATCAGCGTGTCGTTACCAAGGCCGCCATCGAGAATGTCGTCACCATCCCGGCCATCAAGCACGTTATCCTGCTCGTCGCCGACGATCTCGTCAGGGCCCGACGTACCGGTGACGTTCTCAATGCTGATCAAGGTGTCGGTTGAAACATGCGTGTAATTAACCGTGTTCGTGTGAGGATCGATGGACGAAAGGAACTCTTGCGCGTCACCATTGGCGCCGTTGAGGCCAAGAATCACAACAACCTTATCGGCGGTGTCACCCTCGTCGAACGAGAACGAGCGGAGATTCGGGGCCAAGTCGTAGAAGTGGTCGCGTGAGTAGTCCGCGGTATCGATTCCGCCCATGCCATTAAGGATGTCGTTGCCCAGCCCCCCCGCCAGGGTGTTGTTGAGCGAATTCCCAACGAGCAAATCATTAAAGCGCGATCCAACCAGCCCCTCGATCGATACCAACGTGTCGCCGGTCGCGTCACCGCCGATCGCAAATCCGGTTTGCGTGTCCGCACCAACACCTGCAAGCCGCACCTGTACGAAAGATGGCGAGGACTCGTAGCTTGCGATGTCGAAACCAGCCCCGCCATTGAGAACGTCAGCGCCACCTCGCCCTTCGAGGACGTCATTGCCGGCGCCGCCAAAAAGGACATTGTTGCTGGGATTGTTGAGAGTGAAGAAAAAGACACCTTGTTGAAATATTCCACTGGGGGTCCCAATCCTGTCGGGTGGGTAATCGCTGGGACTTGATCCTCTAATGACGTCATCAGAAGACGATCCGATAACCTCGGAGATGCCATGCAATACGTCCCCCTGCGCAAACCCCCCACTTTGAACCGGCGCCTCCAAGTCGATAAAGACTGGCGCATTGGAATTCGAGTAATCGACGGCAGTGTTGTCGAACAATTCAAAGTAAAAGAAGTTTCCGTTGAATGGATTAACCGGAGGATTGTTTTCAACAATGGCGATCAGTTGGTTGTTTAATGTGATTAACAGATTAAATGCCCGCGTTGAACCATCGTCTTCGAGAAAACCGTTATATGGCTCAGCGGGATCAGGACCGCTGGTGCTATATTCGAAAATGCCAAAAGCATCGTAACGAACCAACTGGCTGAAATGGAAGGCGGAAAAAGTTTCAGGGGCTGCAGTTGCAGTGAATGTCGTTGTCATAGTGGTTCCTCACTTCAACTCGGCGCGACCGGCCGAACCCTCCGTCACCCGGTGCTTCAGCCCATGATGGTTGTTGATCAGCATGCCGGTCTCGCTCTGACCGTAGTGATCGTGCAGCGGGCACTTGAGGACGCGCTCGGCCCAACGCGCGATTTCCGGATTCAACGGCTCGCCGGCGCTGCTCGCCACACGCAATTGTCCCGCGACGGCTGAGACTGCCTCGGGGTCTGCTGCCATCAGGATCCGGTAGGCGGTGGGAGCGGCGGCGAAATTGGTGATGCGAAGCTGCTTGACGAGCCACAGGGTGGCATCGACCGCAAACGCGCCCTCGTACATAGTGGTCGCCTGTCCCAAAAGCAGAGGGCCGATGACGGCGTAGAGCATGCCGTAGGCCCAGCCGGGATCGGCTGCGTTCCAGAACCGGTCCGATGGCCGCAGGTCAAGCCCGTCGCGCATGTAAACGCCGACCGGCAGCAACAGCTTCAGCGGATAAAGCACCCCCTTGGGATTGCCGGTGGTGCCGGAGGTATAGAGCAGCACGAAGGGGTCATCGCCCCGCCGCATGATCGGGGCAAAAGCGCCTGACTGCCGCGCGAGCAGAGATGCGAACGTGTTCGAGCCTTGTCGGGAGCGATCCACCTCCAGCACAGGAGGACAGCCCGACACCTCGCCAAGCTTCGGGCGATTCGCTGCGTCGGTGACGATCAGCTTTGCGTTGCTCCCCCCGGGGGCGGTCACTCGCTGCTCGATCGCTTTTGGACCAAAGGCAGTGAACAGAGGCTGGTACACCGCACCGGCGCGCCAGGTGCCGAGCACCGCGATCAGCAACTCTGGGATGCGCGGCAGCAGACCGGCAACGATGTCTCCCGGCTCGATCCCGCGCTCCCTCAGGAGATTGGCAAATTGCCCGGCCCGCACCTGCAGTTCGGCGTAGGTCAGCGTTTGCGCCTCGAAGTTGCGACCGATCCACCGAAGCGCGACCCGGCTGGGCGCGCTCCAGCGGTCGCAACACTCCGCGCAAGCGTTTAGCCCTTCCGCAAGCCTGCCCTGGAGGACTTGGCGCTCCAGCAGGTCGAGTTGGAGGTCGCGGTATGCTGCCTCGTAGTTCCGCATGACCTCCTCCTTGAGCTTCGCAAGATGCCTGTGTCCGCTCGGTCATGCTTGGAGAGCAGTTCCGGGAACCCTTGATTTTGCTTTCAGACCGCTCTGATTTTGCCTTTACTTGCGGGACGTGGTTGCTACGCTGAGCACCCGGCGCAGCGCCTCGGGACAGGTAAATTGCTGTATCTCTTTGAGAATTTTACGCTGGACACCGATCGGCGCGAGCTGCATCGCGGCAGCGTGCGCTTGGGCGTCGAACCGCAGGTGTTCGACGTGCTGCAGCACCTCATTCGCAACCGCGAACGCGTAGTCAGCAAGGATGAGTTGTTGGCGCAGGTGTGGCACGGACGTATCGTGTCCGAGGCAACGCTAAGCAGCCGCATCAATGCCGCCCGCTCAGCGGTCGGCGATAACGGCGAGCAGCAGCGCCTCATTCGCACCGTGGCGCGCAAAGGCTTCCGTTTCGTCGGCGCCGCCCGCGAAGAGCAAAGGGGCGCACCGGCAATCGAGCTCACGCAAGTTGAAGCTCCCGACGGAAGCGTGGAGCAGCCTGCGGCTGCAATCACAGCCGCAGAGCCCCCGTCGGGCACGGGGATCGAAGGAGGGGGCGAGCGCCGCCAGGTGACGGTCTTATCGTGCGAGCTGATCGGCTCGGCGGCCGGCTACATGGACCCCGAGGATCTTCGCGACCTCACCGACGCCTATCATCGGTGGGTCGCCGAAACGGTTTCCCGCTTCGGAGGTTTTGTTGGCCGACGTGCCGGAACCATGATCGTGGTGTTTTTCGGCTATCCCGCCGCCGATGAAGACGATGCCGAGCAGGCCGTGCGCGCAGGGCTCCAGCTCTGCACGGCTGTCGGAGCTAAGCCCGGTGCCGGCCAGGCGCGGCAACGCCGCGTCGGGATTGCCACCGGACTGGTCGTCGTTCGGGATTGCAGCGGCGCAATGTCCGACGCCGAAACTGTCGGCGAGCCCCTGAGCACGGCAGCGCGACTGCTGGTCCTTGCGCCACCCGATGCGGTTCTCATCGACGAAGGTACGAAACGCCTGATCGGCAATACTTTCGATTGCCGCGATCTCGGTGCGATCGACGCGACCAGGACCAATGCCCCGGGGGCGCGAGCCTGGCAGGTGCTGGCGCCGAGCATGGCGGAGGGCCGTTTCGAAGCGCTGCATGCAGGATCGCTGACCCCGCTGGTCGGGCGTGAGGAGGAGCTGGAGATCTTGCTGCGGCGTTGGAAGCGGGCCAAAGCGGGCGAAGGCCGTGTCGTCCAAATCTCCGGCGAGCCTGGCATCGGCAAGTCGCGGCTAGCACAGGCCCTCTCGGAGGCGCTGCAAGCCGAGCCGCACACCCGCTTGCGTTATTTCTGCTCGCCGCGTCATACCGATAGCGCGCTGTTCCCGTTCATTGGCCAGCTCGAACGTAGCAGCCGTTTCGAGCGCGACGATTCCCCCGCCCAGAAGCGTGGGAAGCTTCAAACTCTGCTGGCGCAGTCGGCGGCCGACGCGGAGAGCGTAGCGGTATTAGCCGATCTCTTGTCCTTGCCAGGCGATGAGCGGCGCGCTCTTCCGGAACTTACGCCGCAGAAGCGCAAGGAGAAGACATTGGCTGCGCTGCTGGCACAGCTTCAGGGGTTGGCAGCACGGCAGCCGGTGCTGGTCATTTTCGAGGACCTGCATTGGATCGACCCGACCTCGCTGGAGCTGCTGCAATTTACGGTCGAGCGCATCCGCGCGCTGCCGGTCCTGCTGGTGACGACATTTCGTCCCGAGTTTCAATCGCCGTGGACCGGGCAGCCGAACGCGACCGTGTTGTCGCTTAGCCGCCTGGGCGCGCGCGACGGCAGCGCCGTGGTGCAGCAGGTCGCCGGCGATAAGATACTGCCGAGCAGGATAATCGATGAAATCGTCGAGAGAACCGATGGGGTTCCGCTTTTCCTCGAAGAGTTGACGAAAGCGATCCTGGAAAGCGGCGCGGAGGCCGAAAAAACCATTTCGGCAGTTGCGTCTGCCCCGATCACCCTCCCGGCAACCCTCCATGCCTCGCTCATGGCGCGCCTCGATCGCCTGGGTCCGGTCAAACAGGTAGCGCAGATTGGCGCCGCTATCGGCCGCGAGTTCTCCTATGAGCTCATAGCCGCTCTGGCCCCTCTGAACGAAGTCGGGCTCGCCTCGGCGCTCGACCGGCTGGTCGAGTCAGGCCTGGTGTTTCGCCGCGGCGCGGTTCCGCAGGCAACTTATCTGTTCAAGCACGTGCTGGTCCGGGATGCGGCATACGGTACGCTACTGCGCGAGCCGCGCCGGGAATTGCATGCGCGAATCGCCAAGGTCTTGACCGAGAAATTCCCCGAGAGCACCAAAACTCAGCCGGAGATTCTCGCGCATCATTACACCCAGGCGGGTCTCATGGCGCAGGCGTCGGAGTTTTGGGGCAAAGCCGGACAGAAATCGATCGCCCGCTCTGCGCTGACCGAAGCCGTCGCGCAGCTCACGAAAGCATTGGAGCAGATCGACAGCGTTCCCGGTACTCCCGTGCTGCGAGCCGAGCAGATCAAGCTTCAGCTCGCCTTGGCCAACGTGCTCATGCATGTGAAGGGCTATACCTCACCCGAGGCGCCGGCAGCATTCGAAGCGGCCGGCGCCATGCTGGATCGCGCGGAGTCCATGGGAGAGCATCCCGCCGATCCGTTGCTGCGCTTCTCGGTCATCTATGGCCAGTGGGCGGCGCATTACGTCGGAGCAAATCTCCATGTGCTGCTGCCGCTATCGGAGGAGTTTCTTGCGTACGCAGACAAAGGCGCCGCGACAGGTCCCCTCCTCGTCGCAAACCGCTTGATGGGGGTCTCTCATCTCATGCTCGGGAGCTTCGATTCGGCGCGAGCCTATCTGGACAAGGCAGTCGCGCTGTATGCGCCCGAAGAGCACCGTCCCTTGGCGGCACGATTTGGCCAGGATGTTGGATGCATGGCTTTGGCCTATCGATCAATCACGTTGTGGGTGCTTGGCTATCCTGAGGCCGCCCTGAAAGATGCCGATAACCTGCTGAACAACGCGCGAGAGGTTGGGCAGGCCGGCACAACCATGTACACTTTGTTTCACGTCAGTTTCCCCGAGATTCTCGCCGGACGCGTCGCCGCCGCACGGATGCATGCGGAGGAGCTCATCGCGCTTGCGGCGGACAAGGGCGCATCGCAATGGCACGCGTGGGGTCTCATCATCCGCGGCTGGACCTCGTCCGTCGCCAGCCAGGCGGCAGAGGCCATCCAAAGTCTCAGAGGAGGTACCGAGGCCTGCATGTCTCGTGGCGGCAGGGTGTTCAATCCTATTTTTTTCGCCGCATTGTCACATGCGCATATGCAGTGCGGCGAGTTTCATGAGGCGAGCGTCTGCATTTGGCAGGCGCTTTCCGAGATCGAGGAGACGAACGAGCGCTGGGCTGAGGCGGAGGTCCATCGAGCGGCGGGCGAGCTGGCGCTCGCCGGGGTCGATCGAAATCTGGAACAGGCGGAGCGTTCGTTTCAGCGCAGCCTCGTGATCGCGCGCAGCCAACAGGCAAAGTCCTGGGAACTGCGCACAGCGACAAGCCTCGCGCGGCTATGGCGTGATCAGGGTCGGTGCGACGAGGCACGCGATCTGCTGGGGCCGGTCTATGGCTGGTTTACCGAAGGCTACGACACGCCCGATTTGCAGGAGGCGCGGGCGTTGCTCGCTGAGTCGAACAGCGCCGGCCGCAGCACAGCGGAGCTCCGGATCGGCTGACAATCCGCAATGCCGGCGCCGGTTGGAGAGTGGTTTCACACCGCCTTTGCCCTCAGAAAGAGTTGATTTTTTCTTTTACTCGGGGGGTATGGTTGTTAGGTTGAGTTCCAGCGCAGCGCCTCGGGACAGGTAAGTTGCTCTATCTCTTCGAGAATTACACATTGGACACGGATCGGCGCGAGCTGCATCGCGACAGCGTGCTCGTGTCGGTCGAACCGCAGGTGTTCGACGTGCTGCACCACCTCGTTCGCAACCGCGAGCGGGTCGTCAGCAAGGATCAGCTGCTGGCTGAGGTCTGGCACGGGCGCATCGTGTCCGAGGCAACGCTAAGCAGCCGCATCAATGCCGCTCGCTCTGCTCTCGGCGATAGCGGCGAGCAGCAGCGCCTCATCCGCACCGTGCAGCGCAAAGGGTTCCGCTTCGTCGGCGCCGCCCGCGAAGAGCAAAGAGGCGTTGGGGCGATGGAGCGCACGGAACTCGAGACTTCCGACCGGAGCGTGGAACAGTCTGCGGCTGTAATCGCGCCCTTGGAGCGTTCGTCGGGGACGGTTGTCGAAGGAGGGGGCGAGCGCCGCCAGGTGACGGTCTTATCCTGCGAGCTGATCGGCTCGGCGACCGGCCACATGGACCCTGAGGATCTTCGCGATCTCACCGAGGCCTATCATCGCTGGGTCACCGAAACGGTAGCCCGCTTCGGAGGCTTCGTCGGCCGACGTGCCGGAAGCATGGTCGTGGTCTTTTTCGGCTATCCCGCCGCCGATGAAGATGATGCCGAGCAGGCCGTGTGCGCCGGTCTCGAGCTCAGCACCCGTGCTGGAACTTTCAAGCCCGGTGCCGGCGGCCCGCCGCAGTGTCGCGTCGGGATTGCCACCGGGCTGGTCGTGATTGGAGACAGCGTGGGAGATCCACAGCAAGCTGAGCCGATCGGCGAGGCGATGAACCTGGCAGCGCAGCTACAGATGCTGGCGCCGCCCAACACAGTGATTGTCGAGGAGAGTACGAAGCGTCTGATCGGGAATCTGTTCGATTGTCGCGAATTGACTCCGCTCGACCTGATCGGAACCGGCGGCGCGCCAAGAGTGTGGCAGGTGCTGGCTCCGAGCATGGCCGAGAGCCGTTTCGAGGCGCTGCATGCGGGATCCTTGACCCCCCTGGTCGGGCGCGAGGAAGATTTGGAGATCCTGCTGCGGCGCTGGCGGCAGGCCGCTCAGGGGGAAGGCCGGGTGGTGCTGATTGCGGGCGAGCCCGGCATCGGCAAGTCGCGCCTTGTTCTGGCACTGGAGGAAGCGCTGAAGGCCGAGCCGCACACTCGCATCCGCTACTTCTGCTCGCCGCATCACGTCGATAGCGCGCTGTTCCCGTTCATCAGCCAATTGGAACGTGCTGCCCGCTTCGAGCGGGAGGACTCTCCATTACAAAAAACAAACAAGCTCAAAGCTGTGTTGGCGCAGTCGTCGGCCGACCCGCAAAGCGTGGTGCTCCTGGCCGATCTTCTGTCGTTGCCGGTCGACGAGTCCAGCAAGCTGCCGGACCTCACGCCGCAAAAACGCAAGGAGAAGACCCTGGCCGCCCTTCTGGCCCAGCTTGCAGGCCTTGCAGCGCGACGACCGGTAGTGGCCGTCTTCGAGGATCTGCATTGGATCGATCCGACGTCGCTGGAGCTCCTCGCGCTCACCGTGGAGCGGATTCGGTCGCTGCCGGTGCTGGTCGTCCTTACGTATCGTCCCGGCTTTCAAGCGCCGTGGACTGGACAGTCGAACGTGACGCTGTTGTCACTGAGCCGCCTCGGAATGCGAGAGGGGACGGCTTTGGTGCAGCATGTATCCGGCGACAGGATGCTGCCGAGCAGGCTCATTGATGAGATCGTCGAGCGAACCGATGGTGTTCCGCTCTTCCTCGAAGAGTTGACCAAGGTGGTCCTGGAAAGCAGTGCCGACGAGGCCGAAAAGACAATCTCGGCCATGCCGTCGGCGGCACTCGGCGTGCCGGCAACATTGCACGCGCTGCTGATGGCGCGCCTCGATCGCCTTGGGCCGGCCAAACGGATGGCTCAGATCGGCGCCGCCATCGGCCGCGAGTTCTCTTACGAGCTCATCTCCGCCGTTGCGCCCCAGAGCGGGGCCGAGCTGGTTTCGCAACTCGATCGCTTGGTCGAATCGGAGTTCGTGTTTCGTCGCGGGGTGCCGCCGCAGGCAAGCTATCTGTTCAAGCATTCGCTGGTGCAGGATGCTGCGTATGGCACGCTGCTGCGCGAGCCGCGCCGAGAGCTGCATGCGAGCATCGCCAGGGCGCTCAGGGAGAAGTCCCCGGAGACACTGGATTCACAGCCCGAGATCATCGCGCGTCACTACACCGCGGCAGGCCTGCTCGAAGAGGGGGCCGAGTTCTGGAGGAAAGCCGGCCAGAATGCAGGAGCGCGCTCCGCGAACCGCGAAGCCATCGCGCATTTGCGACAAGGGCTCAAGCTCGTTGCCGAGCTCCCCGAAGGCTCGGCCAGGAACAGGATCGAGCTCGATCTTCGGGTTGCTCTGGGACCGTGTCTGATTGCAACCCAAGGGCCGGCGTCGAATGAAACCGTCTCCAACTTCGCGCGCGCGCGTGCGCTTTGCGAGCGGCTCGGCAAACCGCCGGAACATCTGCGCGTCATGCACTGGTTGAGCGTGGCGCTTGCCACGCGCGGTGAGCTCCCGGAGGCGCAGCAGACGGCTGCCGATTTGGTTGCGTTGGCCGAAGAGCACGGCGACCGGCCGGCATTGCTCAACGCGGTGCGCGCACAAGGCCTGTTGCTTCTGCTGATGGGGCGACCAGTTCAGGCGCGCGAATTGATTGAGAGAACCATCCACGGCTTCAGCGCGAGCGGCGAGGTGGAGAGAACGGCCGCTCTGGCCGGGGGGCAGGATGCCGGCGTGGCGGGTCTTGCCGCCGTATCATGGGCGCTTTGGGTGCTGGGCTACCCCGACAGGGCGGCCGCTGAGATGAGCGCTGCTTTTCACCGGGCCGAGATGGTCAAACATCCGCACACCGATGCCTACGCCCACTACTATGCCGCCGTTCTTTATGCGCTCCGCGGAGAGCCTGCGATTGCCCACGGCCATGCTGAACGTTGTCTCAGCTTATCGGAGGAGCACGGCTTTTTGCATTGGCGTGGCATATCGCGCGCGATTCGGGCAATGTGCGCAACCGTACTCGATCCTTCGTCTCGAATGTTTGAGGAGGTAGAGCCTGCGCTGGATGAGTACCTCGGGGCCGGTTATCGGTTCGGCATAACAGCCTTGTACGTGCTGTTGTGTGCGCCGCTTTTTCTGCGAGGTCAGTGTGAGGTCGTGCTCGATCTCATCGAAAAGGGGCTCTCGGTTGTCAACAACAACCAGGAACGATTGTTCGAAGCGGAGCTCTACAGGCTGAACGCACGTGCCCTGCTCGTCGGCGGCAAAGCCGGCGCGGCAATCGATGCTCGGTCGCGACTAGAGCAGGCGCTGACGATCGCGCGAGCTCAGCAGGCGCGATCGCTTGAGCTTCGAGCGGGACATGATCTCGCTGTGCTTTTACGCGAGCAGGGGCGGCGCGAGGAGGCACATGATGCCCTTGCACCAATCTACCGGTGCTTCACGGAGGGCTTTGACACGCCTGATGTGATTGCCGCAAAGGCCTTGCTCGCCGACCTGAGCGGGGCAAATCCGATCCGCAATATTCCCGGCACACACCAGCTCGGAAAGTGAAATCCAGAACAGCAATCGGCCTCGCCACCGTTCTTGTGTTGTTGCTGGCCTGGTACCTGGCCACGGATGTTGCCGGTCTCATCGACCGGCATCGCTTTGCCAGCCCGAGCGTCGTCTGGACAGCTGCGGCGCAGATCCTCACCCGCGGCTATGCCGGGGGCACGCTTGTTCCGATGAGCACCTTGTAGATTGTGCCGACCGGGTTGGGTTTGGGTACTTCAACCACGTGGCTCGTCCAGGAGGCGCGCAAACCGCGTCACGTGTTGTAACGCTTGTGACACCACGTGCGCGCCCCGTAATCTTCTATATCAGCAGGGCGCGGTGGTTGTGTCACAAGCTGTGAGAGCTGGGGCTCAACCCGGCAGAGGCCTCTGCGGCGTGCGGGGCCTCCTCTGGGATCAGCAGAGTACCCATGATGCTCGCGTCACAGCACTTGGTGCTAGAGGTGTTGAGTTACCCTCCGGCTCAGGACGTGATTTCCGGGCCGCGGCCGTCGATGATCGCTTTCGATCGGATCAGGTCATCGATCTCGTTTTCCGAATAACCGAGATCCGAGAGAATCTCGACGCTGTGGGCGCCGAGCAGCGGCGGCGCGGCGTAATCATCCCGGAGGCCCGCCGAGAACTTGTTCGGGTTCGCAAGATCGATCATCTCGCCCTCGATGGGGTGCTCGACCCTGCGAAAGAAGCCGATCTGTCCGAGATGCTCGTCCTCCGTCAGACTCTCGAGGGTGTGCATGCGCCCCGCCGGGACGTCGGCTTTCTCCAAAATCTCCAGCCATTGTGCGCTGGTGCGCTCGCGAAATGCATCCGCCCTAATATGGAAATACTCGCGCACGTAAGCGTAGCGCGCCGCAACCGATGAGAATCGGGGGTCGCACTTAAGCTCCGGGCGGCCGATTGCGTCGAAGAGCGCGAAGGCCTGCGCGTCGGTATTGGCGGAAACGCAGATATAGCCGTCCTTCGTCGGGATCGGCTTGCCCAACGGATGGAGCACGCGGCGATCGCCACTTTCCCCAAGCGGCGGAATGAAAGTGCGGTCGCCGAGATGCTCGGCCAGCACGAAGGCGGCCATGTTCTCGAACATCGGCACCTCGATTGCCTGTCCCTGTCCGGTCCGCTCGCGCTGGTAGAGGGCAACGAGAATGCATTGCGCCGCAATGATGCCAACCACGTGGTCGGCGAATACCATGGGCACAAAGCGCGGCTCGCCCAGCGCCCGCTCGTTGCAGGCGGCAACCCCGGCCATACCCTGGATGATCGTATCGTAGGCCGGCCGGCCATGATACGGCCCATCTCCTCGAAAGCCTTCGAGGTTGCACACGATGAGCCTTTGGTAGCGTGCCCGCAGCGCAGGTGCCGCAAGCCCCAGACGCGCGAGCGCCGCTGGCCGGACGTTCGCGATGAAGACATCGGCAGTTTGCAGGAGGCGATCGAGCGCCCCGCGCGCCTTGTCTTGCTTGAGGTCGAGAGCCAGCGAGCGCTTGTTACGGTTGAAATGAGTGAACTTCCCGGATAGCTGGCCGCTCTTCGATCGGCCGCCGATCGTGCGGAGTAGATCTCCCGAAGGCGCCTCGACCTTGATGACGTCGGCGCCGAAGTCGGCGAGATAGAGCGTAGCGGTGGGCCCAACGACAACAGTGGTAAGGTCGACTACGCGTACACCGGCAAGCGGACCGCCGCTCATGGCTTTCGTCCGAGAAGCACATTTACCTGGTACGCGCGGACGCCTTTCGGATCGCATGCCCACAGATCGGCGGTCTCCCCGGACAAGCGTCCGTTGAACGTCATGCTCTGGCCAGCAAACAGGGGGTGCAGCGCGCGCGCATCATACCCGGCAATGCGGCCCGGCAAATGCGGGCGCGCCGTCTCCACGAGGAGGAGCGCTGTGAGACCGCCGTTCATGACCAAAGCGGGATAGCCTTCGACATCGCGGGTATACGGCAAGTCGTAATGAATGCGGTGAGCGTTAAAGGTCAGCGCAGAATAGCGGAACAGAAGCACGGGATCCGGCACGACGGTGCGGGACCAATCGGGATGCTCCGGCTCGGCTGGTTCCTGTGACTTCAGGCGCCCTCCACTCGCCTCCGATCTCGCGGTGCCGGTTGGAACGGGCATACGGTAGACGATATCCTGCTCCTCGGTGATCGCCACGCCAGACCCCGTGCTGAGCTCATGCAATACCGTGACCAGCGTAAGCGGTCCGCTGCGGCCGATTTTCTTTTCCGCCCGCGTGATCTTAGACACGCGCTCGACCCGGTCGCCGACCCGCAGCGGCTGATAAAAACGCACGCGACGGCCGCCGAACATCCGGCGAGCATCGGCCATGGGCGGCAGGAAGTCGCCGGTCGGGAGATGGCCGTCGCGGACGAGCGTGCGCTGCCGCGCAATTGGCCCGAACAGGGTCACATACCAAGTTTCCGGCATTTCACTGCCGTGCCGCCAGGCATCCGGATCCTGGTCGAGCGTCGCCGCCATGCGCCGTACGGCGCCGAGCGTGACCTCATCCTCCTCGTTGCGCGTGCGGCCCACAAAGTCTCCGATCGATGCGGTTTGATCCAAAGCTCTGCCTCTCCCGTTCACCCGTGCCGCCCGAGTGCAGCAAACAACGTGCTCGCTGCAACGCTTTATTCGATCACCTCGTCGGCGAGCAACTGGATCGAGTTGGGCACCTCGATGCCGAGCGCCTTGGCGGTCCTCATGTTGATGACCAGTTCGAATTTGGTCGGCACCAGCACCGGTAGGTCGGCCGGCTTTGCGCCCCTGAGGATGCGACCGGAGTAAACGCCAGCCTGGCGAAAGGCATCCGTAAAGCTGGTGCCGTAGCTTATGAGGCCGCCGGCCGCCGGGAATTCGCGCCAAGAATACATTGCCGGCATTCTGTAGTGGTCAGCAAGTGCCACGAGCCTCTCGCGCCGTGCGGTGAAGAATGGGGCAGCAACAACGATGACCGCTTCGGACCGCAGTTGCGCGAGAGTGGCAAAGCCACTGTCGAGTTGGCTTTCGGTGCTGGCCTCAACAACCCGAATTTCCTGCCCGACGGTGCGGGCGGCATCTTGCAGGTCCTTCAATTGGCCCACGGTGGTCAGGAAGTTCGGGTCCGCGAGTGCGGCGATGACCTTCGCTTTCGGAAGGAGTTCGCGCAGCAGCCCCAGTCGCTTCGTCTCCGTTGCAGCGCTCAGGAAGCTTACGCCGGTGACATTGCCGCCGGGACGGTTAAAGCTGACGACTAGGCCGAGCTTGACCGGGTCGGCGCCCGTCAAGAACACAATTGGGATCGTAGAGGTTGCTTTTCTAGCGGCTAACGCTACGGGAGTGTTCCCTACAATCACCGCAGTCTGACGGTTCACAAATTCGGCCACTAAAGCCGGCAGCTGCTCGTAGTGGCTTCCCGCGTAGCGATATTCGACGGCCACATTCTGACCCTCGACGAAACCGACTTCCGCAAGGCCATGCTGGAACGCGGCTACAAACGGCGTGGCTTCGCTCGGTGTCGCGTCGTAGACCAAGGGGACAGCCGGGATGGCCTGCTGCGCGCGCGCCCCGAGCGGCCGGGCAACCGTCGCGCCGCCGAGCAGCGTGATGAGCTCGCGCTTATTCACTCGATCACCTCGTCAGCGCGGCCGAGCATTTGCAGACGAGGACGGCGACTGGCATGCGAACCAGTTCCGCCGCCAATCTCTGCAATTGATCATTGTGACCCTCGGCTGAGCGGAATTCGATTGCGACGTTCTGACCCTCAACAAAACTGGCTTCCTTCAAGCCTTCCCGGAACGCGGTCACGAGAGGGGTCACGTTGTCGAGCGAGGCGCTCCTGAGAAACCCGATCACCGGCATCCCTGGCTGTTGCGCGCGCACCGCGAGCGGCCACGCTGCCGCAGCGGCGAGGAGCGCGATCGAGTCGCGGCGTTTCAACTTGGCGATTATTCGATCACCTCATCGGCGCGGGCGAGTAGCGTTGGCGACAGGGTAAGCCCGAGTGTCTTGGCAGTCTTGATAAGCTCCAGCCTCTTTGCGTTGATCTCAGGGTAGAAGAAGGACGAGCCTGTGATATTGGCCCCCGGTCGTGCGAGGCTTGCCACGATTCCCGTCTCGACCGGATTGCCGACGATGGCCATGACAAATGGGAATCGTGGTCGTTGCCTGCTTGGCTGCGACGGCTGCGGGCGTCCCCTGGGTAATGATGAGATCGACTTGAGACTGACCAGCTCCGCGGCGAACGCGGGAAGGCGGTCGTAATTGCCCTCGGCCCATCGATACTCGATCGCGATATTGCGCCCTTCAATGTAACCGTGGTCTCCCAGCCCGAGGCGTAATGCCTGCATTTGGGCCCGGTATCCTGCCGGGTCTGCGCCGCCGAGGAACCCGATCACCGGCATCGTCGGGCGTTGCGCGCGCGCAGCGAGCGGCCAGACCGTCGCGGTGGTGGCGACCAACGTGATGAACTCGCGTCGCCGCATATCCGCTCCCAAGCTCAAGACACAGCATTGTATCCGTGGCAACAGGCACTTTGATAGGGGCTGAAAACCATTGCCGCAGTGCACAGCCAATGTCTCAGATGGGTCATTTTCGTTACATCGACCCGCTTCCGAACGCTCTCGGCATGTTCCGCTTCGCTCCGATCGCGTCCGAACCTTCGCACCGCAGCGTTTCGACGCGGTGTGCCATTGGCCGACATATGCAGTGCAGCAGATTGCGGTCTACTCGATGACCTCGTCGGCGCGCGCGAGCAACGTTGGAGGCAAGTCGAGACCAAGCGTCTTCGCAGTCTTGAGATTGATGACCAACTCAAACCGGGTCGGCTGCTGAACCGGCAGATCACCTGGCTTTTCGCCTTTGA
>Ga0185299_10001086_pt1 | contig 59463 bp, 38 predicted proteins | sample PaiPotPPA55metaG_FD_128002 | JGI IMG/M metagenome (GOLD analysis project Ga0185299, IMG submission 128002) | Iron sulfur acid spring bacterial and archeal communities from Banff, Canada, to study Microbial Dark Matter (Phase II) - Paint Pots PPA... ... | reverse complement strand
ACAACGCCCCGGTCACGCTGCACCTGTTCGCCGACCCCGCCACCGCGGCCCTCGCCGAGGACTTCGCCGAAGCCGCCGCCGAGCACGGCCACACCGTCCACCTCGCCGTCGCGAACGACGATCCGCTCGCGGGCACCACGCGTCTGCAACACAGCGACTTCGAGCCCGAGGGCGAGGAGGCCGACACCACCGTAAGCACCACCACCCCTGCCATCACCACCACCGTAAGCACCCCGGTGGCGAAGGACGCCTCAGCGAGCATCACGCCGTCCGCCCTCGTGCACGTGCCGGGAACACCGGTCACCGATTTCAACCACGGTCTGGCTTGGCTCGGCGCCACGCCCGTCGTCGTCAACGAGGCCGCCCACGCCGAGGCCTTCATCCGGATACCCGCGCGGGCCATCGGCACCGGCCACGACTACGCGAACCTCGGACAAGGCGCGATCACCCTGCCCCCGATGGGCGCGATGCCGGCCGGCCTCGAACTGCCGGACGCCGAAGACCTCGACCCCGGCGACCTCGTACTGCGGGTACAGATCCCGGTCGGCGCGGCGATCCTGCCGCAGGCCACGATCGCAGCGCAGCAAGGTGCGGCCGCGGTCGGCGCGCAACCGGCGGCCCGGCTCGGGCAGATCGCCGACGACCTGCTGGTGCCGCCGAACGCGATGGGCAGGATCCAGGTCATCGGGATCGGCCGGCTCAGCGACCAGCCCGCGGACGGCGACGAACTGACCGTGCGCCGCTTCACCGGCGACCTGGCCTCGCTCGTGGCGGGCGTGCCGCAGGCGGGCACCGCAGGCGTCCACGCCCCCTCCTTCGCCTTGAGCGAAGCGAAGCTCGTGACCATCGACGTGTCCTCCCCGTCCTCGGCGTCGAGCAAGATCCCGAAGGTCACCTTCACCGCGCCGAGCCCGTCGGCGTCGATCAAGGGCGTGAAGTCGGATCTGACCGGCGAGCCCGCGCAGCAGTTGGACAAGGGCAAGGGCGCGAGTTCCGCGCTCGTCACGGGCTCTACGGTCTCCACCGAGGTCACAGACCTTGCCGGCGCCGGCGGCACTGTAGACGTCGTGACGCCCAGCGGCGCGAGCACCGCCGACCTCACGGCAGAGCCGATCCCGACGCTCTCCTCTCCCCCGGCGTTCACCGGCCTCGCGCAGGTGCCCGCGGACGGCAGATGCCTGCTGTACTCCGCCATCGTGACCGCGCCGACACCCATCTACGAGGCGCTCAGGTCCGCGAACCTGCTGACCGGGAACCAGGTGGCGGCGAACGCGCTGCTGGAACCCGACCGGCTCCTCGCGCACGCCGCCAGCCTCGCCCAGATCCGCAGCAACACGGGCCTGCCGGTAAACCCGAACTCCCCCCTCGTGCGCACGGCCGAAGCGCTGAGCACGCTGGTGCTGCGCTACCTCAACCAGAACGCCGCGAGCCTGCCCGAGGAGATCACCCGACTGCGTCCGGGCTTGAACGAGTTCGAGACCACCAGAGCCGCGGGCCTCGACCGGCCGGCGCTGCTCACCGAACTCCGGCAGGCGGGCCTGCAACGCGTCGAGAGCGCCAACTTCCTGCCGCTGGCCGCCATCCGCGACCAATACATCACGAACCGGACCCAGCACCTGATCGGCACCGGCCAGACAGCTCAAGCAGCCGCCGCCCAGGCCCAAGGCGAAGTCGCGTTCAACCCCGGCACCAGCAACCTCGCCGGCAACGCACGCAATCTACAGCGACAGCTCGACTACCTCCACGCACCCGACGGCGGCCAGGCAGGCTACGACTTCACGCTGAACTCGCTCGACGACACGACCCTGCGCGCCTACGTGGTCGAAACCCGCGCCCAGCGCACCGGACAATTCGACGCCACGGAGCTGGACTGGCTGCGCACCGCCGTCCAGAACTGGGAGAGGTACTGGGCCACCGAGCCCGGCGACTTCCTGATGCCGCTACTGGCCAACGCCCTCGGCGCACGATTCCGGATCGTGCGCTACGCCGGCTGGAACCCGGACACCAACCAAGTCGCCCAACGCACCATCCAAGAGACGCGCTACGGCCCGCAAGACGGCTTCCGCCTCGACCTGCACTACAACGGCGCGACCCACTACAACGGCTCGGGCACCGCCCCGGCCACCGTCCACGTGGCCCCCGACATCCTCACCACCACCCGCGCCGCGACCATCGCCGAAGCCAACAGACTCCTCACCCTGCACCCGGTCAACCGGTACCCGGACCTGCGCGCCTACGCCGCCGGCCTCCTACGAACCTGGCACCAACCCGGCGCACTCACCCTCGACCCCGCCGACCCCGCCTTCCAACTCGCCCTCAACCAGATCCAAGCCCTCTACCGCGCACACGGACACGACGACGCCGAGCAACTCGCCATCCACCTCGCCACCCCCACAGGCGCACAACCCCGACGCGCCGCCGTCGAAACACTGACCGAACAACAGATACAGACCGAAGCACGCAGACTCCTCAACACCTACAACCAAGGCAGGAACGCGAACAGGAACCTCGTCGACGACAACTACGACGACGCCCTCGACGAGATCACCGACGTCCTGCGCGAATACGGCCACCCCATCGCCGAAACCCTCGCCAAACACCTCGGCTCCCCCAACAGCAACCCCCGATCCCAAGGCCCCCTCGGCGCAGGACCCGGGTTCGCCTTGAGCACCGACGAGATCCTGGCCAGGACCGCGGACCCGGACGGGCTCGCCTCCAGGTCGGTGGAGGGGCTGATCGCGCAGCGAGCCGAAGCGGAGAGCGCACTCGCCACGGCACTCGAGCAGCTCACGCTGGCGGATTCGACCAGCGGACCACAGCGCCTCGCCGAATCCTCAACCCTCCCGAACCCGGTGGGACGAGCCAGACAGACCGTGGTCCAGGCACGCGCGAACCTCACCGCAATCGACGAACGCCTCAAGACCGCAGGCATAGACGTCGCACAGATCCAGGCACAACAAGCGGCCAAACGCACCCAGACAGGAGCCCTCTTCCCCGCCGGCTCCTCCCGAGCCGCGGCCATGAACACCGACGAACTCCTGACCCGGACCGCAGACGCGTCCCAGGTGGAGACGCACGTCGAATCCTCCGCCATGAAGGCAGTCGTCGGCCTGCCCGCCGCCGCTTCCAGCACCTTCAGCGCCTCCGTGGCGACGGACCCCTTCGCGAACATCGCGCATCTGCTCGCCGGTGGCCCCTCGGCCCCGATCCGTCCCGAGGTCGCGGCCTCGAGCACCGAGGCACCGACTTCGTCGCAGGCGGAGCCCGCCGTCGTCCCCGGGCGCCGGCTCTCCGTGGAACTGAAGAACCTCACGGACGTCAGCTTCCAGGTCCGGGATAAGTTGGCCGAGGAGCAGTTCATCCGTATCGATGCGGGACTGCGCAGCACTGACCTCGAGGTCGTGCAGGAGGCTCAAAGGGCCGTCGCGGAGCTGGGCCACGTGTTCGCCGGGTATATCAGGGACGAGTTCGACAACGGCAACGTGCCCACGCCGTTCGGCCATTCCAGACTGCTGATTCAGCTCGGAACAGACAAGGCCCCCTTCGCCGGCGCGGCGTTCGGCAACACCCTCGCCGCGCAGCTGGGCCGCCGGATCGCTATCAGTATGGGGTCGGTCGCCACCCGGATCGAGGTCTGCCCGCCGGAGTTCAACTCGGGCTTGTAGCTCGGCCGCTGATCCACGGCGCGTACGAGCGTCCGGTACGGACGGGCGCGCGCATTGAACGAATCCGCGCGCCCGTCCGTACGAGCGGGCATGACAGGCTCACGGTTGTGGCAACGGCGGCGCGAGGAGCCGCGCACGCTCGACGCCCTGCTGGGCGACCCGGACACCGTGGACGCCGCCGAGTGCGCCTTCGCGGCGGCCGGGCAGGACGACGCGCCGTGGTGGCCGTGCGCTGCGCTGGTAGGCCTTGAGACGGTGACGGTCCGCCTGGCCGGGCTGAAGGTTCCCGAGCCCGCGGCTCCCTGGCGCGCGGAGCACGAGCCGCACGTGTGGACAGCGGATCGCAGTGAGCTGGCCGAGGTGGAACCGGGCGAGACGGGACGGCGGCTCGGCCCCGGCCGGCTGCTGGTGATCGGGCGGTACCAGGACTCGGTCGTCTTCATCGACACCACGCGGGCCGCCGGGCCGCTCGAGGTGGCCGGCGAGCCGGAGCAGGCCGAGCGGGTCCGCGAGCTGATCGCCGGTCAGCTGCGCGGGCATCCGACGGACGCTCGCGCGCCGGGCGGCGCGCACTGGCCGGTGGAGGTCCGGGACGACATCATCGTTCTCATCGGGCTCGCCGTGGCCTCCGTGCTGTCCGAGGAGGACTCGCGGCTGGCCTGCGACCTGATGCTGCGAGCGGCGAACCGGACGCCGTCGTCCCGCCTCGGCCGGCCCGAGTCCTCGGCGAGCGCTCCGCCCGACGGCGAGCCGGGGCAGCAGGAGGCGATGGACGCATGGCTGCGGCAGGTCAAGGAGGCGGCCGCCCGCGCGGCGGCGCCGCACGGATTCCAGCACCGCGCCGAGCCGCAGCCGACGCCTCCATCGCAGGCGCAGCCGAAGCCCTTCGACGGTCCGCCGCCCGCCGACGACGACGCCTATGCCTCCTCCTCCGCGCCGCAGGGCGCGGAGCCGCCCGCTCCGCTGCGGCCGGAGCCGACGCCCCCGCCGCCGCTCCGGCCGACCGGAGCACCGGCTCAGGACCCGGACACCGAGGACTGGGCGGCCGGGTTCGCCGTCTCCAGCGCCGAGGAACAACCGCACCGCTGACCCGGCAGGGCGCCGCGGTCTGCCGCACAGACGAGAACTGACAGAAGAGAACAGGAACTGGACATGCGCTTCGCCGTGACCGTGCTCGGCCGGACCCCGCACCACGTGCTCGTGGGCGCGGGTGCGGACACCCCGCTCGGCGAGGCCGCCGCCCAGATCGCGGAAGCCGTCGCGGAGACCGGCTCCGATCTCTACCAGGGCGACCGCAGGCTCGATCCGGAGTCCACGCTCGCCTCGGCCGGCCTCTACGAGGGCGCCGTCGTCGGCTTCTCCCGGCAGCCTGTGCCGGATCCCGCACCGCCGTCGCTGCTGGAACTGTGCGTCGTCTCGGGGACCGGAGCCGGAGCGGTCTACCCGCTCGACGCCGGACGCCATCCGGTCGGCTCAGACCCCACGACCGCCGTCCGGATCGAGGGCGCGCCGCCGCTCGCGGCCGTGATCGACGTGACGGGCGACGGCAGGGTCTCGGTGCTGCTGCACGAGGGCGCGCGGCTGGTCGGAGTCGAGTCGCCGCAGGCCGCCGTCCCCAAGCCCGTCAAGGGCGAGCCCTTCGTGCCCGTGCCGGAAGCGCTCGAAGCCCCCGCCGCGCCCGCCGACAGCTCCGCCGGGGTGCCCTGGACCGAGGACGCCGACCTGGAGGTCGGCGACAGCCTGCTGCGCTGGGCCGTGCCCGCGCCGCCCGACTCCTCGGTCAAGCCCACCGACGACGGGGTGGGCCTCGACTTCAACCGACCGCCTCGCATCGTCGAACCGCTGCCGCAGCGTCGCCACCGCGTCCCGGCCCGGCCGGTCTACCGGGGCAAGACCCCGTTCCCCCTGATGGTCACCTGCGCGCCCGCCGTGATGGGCATCGGCATGGTGCTGCTGTTCCACAACATTCTCTACGGCGCCTTCGCAGTCTTCTCCCCCCTGTTCGCCCTCGCGAACTGGGTCAGCGGGAAGCGCAACGGCCGCAAGAAGTTCAAGCTGGACCTCGCCGAGTACTTCGTGAACAAGGCCGCGGAGGAGAAGGCCATCGCGGAGGAGGTCGCGGAGGAACGCGTGCTCCGGCTGGCCGTGGCCCCCGACCCGGCGGTCCTCCTGCGCGTGGCCGTAGGCCCGGGCCGTCGGCTCTGGGAGCGGCGCCGCTCCGACCCCGACCACCTGGTGCTGCGGATCGGCACAGCGGATCAGCCCTCGATGATGGAGGTCGAGGACGAGGACCGCGGCGGGGTCTTCCGCGAGCGCGTGCGCTGGAACGTGCCGTCCATCCCGGTCGGCGTGGCACTCGCCGACCGCGGCGTGGTCGCGCTCGCCGGGCCGCCGGAGCGGGTCAGGCCGCTGGCCGGCTGGCTGCTCGCGCAGATCGCCGCGCTGCACAGCCCGACCGGCGTCAGGCTCGCGCTGCTGACGGACCAGGACCGCGCGGCCGACTGGGAGTGGCTGCGCTGGCTGCCGCACACCCGCTCCCCCTTCGGCTCCGGCCTGCTCATCGGCAACGACGACGAGACGGTGGCCTACCGGATCTCCGAACTGCTCGGCGCCGTCTCCCGCCGTCAGGAGGCCTCGCAGTCCATGCTGGGCCGGGCCCTGTTCTCCGAGCCGGACATCATCGTCGTGGTGGACGGCGCCCGGCGGCTGCGTGACATGCCCGGCCTGGTCCAACTGCTCACCGACGGCCCGCGGGTGCGCGTTTTCTGCCTCTGCCTGGACCGCGAGGTCAGGCTGCTGCCGAAGGAGGCCACCTCGGTGATCGTCGACGGCGGCAGGACCGTGACGCTGCGTCAGGACGGCCTGCCCGAGGTCTCGGGCATCCGGCCCGACCTCATCGGCCCCGACTGGTTCGAGACCGTGGCCCGGGCGCTCGCACCGCTGCGCGACGCCACGCCCGACGACGGCAACGTGCTGCCGCCCCAGGTCAGGCTTCTCGAGCTGCTCGGCCTCGAGGAGCCCGACCCGGAGCAGATCACGGCCCGGTGGCTGGCCAAGCCCGCCTCCACGGTCGCGCCGATCGGCGTCGGCTACGACGGCCAGGTCTCCATCGACCTGGCCGCGGACGGCCCGCACGCGCTGCTCGCGGGCACCACGGGCTCCGGCAAGTCGGAGCTCCTCCAGACGCTGGTGGCCTCGCTCGCCGTCGCGAACCGGCCGGACGAGCTGACCTTCCTGCTGATCGACTACAAGGGCGGCAGCGCGTTCCGCGACTGCGTGAACCTGCCGCACACCCTCGGCATGGTCACCGACCTCGACGGCCACCTCGTCAACCGGGTGCTCGAATCGCTGGCCGCCGAGCTGCGCCGCCGCGAACGGCTGCTGGCCGAGCACGGCGCCAAGGACCAGCCCGACTACCTCGCGCAGCGCAGGGTCGACCCGGCGCTGCCGCCGTTGCCCCGGCTCGTGCTGATCGTGGACGAGTTCGCCACCCTGGTACGCGAGGTGCCCGACTTCATCCCGGGCATCGTCTCGATCGCCCAGCGCGGCCGCTCGCTCGGCATCCACCTGGTGCTCGCCACCCAGCGTCCGGCGGGCGTCATCACCGGGGACATCAAGGCCAACACCAACCTGCGGATCGCCCTGCGGGTGCTCGACCCCAACGAGAGCAAGGACGTGATCGACACCGGCGACGCCGCGGTGATCCCGGCCACCTTGCCAGGCCGGGCGCTGGTCCGCCTCTCGCACCGGGCCGTGGCCGCCTTCCAGGCCGCCTACGCCGGTGCCCAGCACGAGCGGACGGAGGAGGTCGCCACCCCGGCCTCGGCCATCGAGGTCCCGTGGAGCCGGCTGGGGCGGCAGGACGACTTGCCGGCCGGGGAGGCCAGGCCGGAACGCGAACGCGGCGTCACCGACCTCGGCGTGCTCGTCGCCGCGATGCGACGCGCGTTCGAGGACCTGAAGATGGAGCCGCAGCCGCGGCCGTGGCTCCCGCCGCTGCCCGACCGGCTCACCCTCGCCGAACTCCCGGCGCCCGACGCGACGTCGCCGACCGCGCTGGCCCCCGTGGCGATCGGCCTCGAAGACCTGCCACCCCTGCAACAGCAGCGCCCGGTCCTGCTGAATCTCGAGACCTTCACCCACCTGTACGTCCTGGGCACCACGCGCTCCGGGCGCACCCAGACGCTGCGCACGATCGCCGGGGCGCTGGCCCAGCGGCACGCCACCGCCGACGTCCACTTCTACGGCATCGACGCGGCCGGCGGCGGGATGTCGGTGCTCACCGAACTGCCGCACACCGGGGCCGTGACGAACCGGAACGACATCGAACGCCTCGACCGGCTGCTCACGCGGCTCGGCCAAGAGCTCGACCGCCGCCAGGAACTGCTCACCGAGCACCACAGCACCAACATCACCGAGCTGCGCGCGACGATGCCGCCGGGGCCGCGCCCCGGGCACATCTTCCTGCTCATCGACGGTTGGGAATCGCTTCAAGGCACGATCAGCGAGCACGACAACGGGCGGCTGGTCGACGAGATCTACCGGCTGCTGCGCGAGGGCGGCGCGGCCGGGGTCCACGTGATCATCAGCGGCGACCGGGCGCTGGTCGGCGGGCGGATCGGCGCGCTGAACGAAAACCGCCTCATGCTGCGGATGAGCGACCGGAACGACTATCTGCTGATCGGCGTCAGGGGCGTGGACGCGGCCGGGGGGATGCCCCCGGGTCGCGCCTGGCAGTCCAGCACCAGCACCCAGGTGCAGCTCGCCCTGCTCACCCCCGAGCCCTCGGGGCAGGCGCAGGCCGAGGCCCTGCGGCGGATCGGCGAGCAGGCCAAGGCGCGGGACGCGGGCACCTCGGCCGCGAGCAGGCCCTTCACCGTGGGCAAGTTGCCGCTCGGCATCGACTTCGCCGCCGCCTACCGGCAACTGGGCGACGCGCGGCCCATGGCGGGCCTGCTCGGGATCGGGGCCGACGAGACCGGTCCGGTGGTGGTGGACTTCGCCGGCCGCGGGCACGCCTTCATGGTGGTCGGCCCCAGCGGCGGCGGACGTTCCACCATTCTGGCGACCTTCGCCATCTCCTTGCTGGCGGCGCGCACCAAGCTGCTCGTGGTCACGCCGCGCGAATCGCCGCTGCGTCGGCTCGCGGCGGATCCGAACGTCAGGGTGCTGACCAACCCGGCGCCGACGTCGCCCGAGATCAACGCGGCGCTGGCCGAGCTGGGCAGGCCCTGCGTGGTCCTGGTGGACGACCTCGAAGTCGTGATGCGCAACCCCGCGCCCGACGCGGCGCTGCGCGAGGTCATCGCGACCGGGCGGGACCGGGGCGTGGGCCTGGCGTGTGCCGGTTCGGCCGAGGCCTTCAACCAGAACCCCGTCTCGTGGGTCGGGGAGCTGCGCAGGCTGCGCCAGGGCGTCCTGATCAATCCCCAGTCGATGAACGAGGGCGACTTCGTCGGCACGCGGCTGCCGACGGAGGTCGTCCGCCGTCCGCTGCGCCTGGGCCGGGGCTACATCGCGAATCCGACCTCGGGGGCGATCGTCGCCATCGCGCTGCCGCTCACCGAACTGAAGGCCGGCTAGGGCGGCCGACCGGCACTGCGAGTACGGCTGGTCCCGCTCGGATTCCCGCCGGCCCCGCCCTCGGAGGCCTCGGGCGGGGCCGGCGGGCGGGGTGATTCAGCCGAGCTCGACCCGCAGCGCGCTTCGCAGCACCCTGCCCTGATGCCCACGCCAGCCGAAGTCGCCCTCGCCGGACTTCGGCCACAGCAGGTAGTGCATGCCGCCGAAGGCCTTGGCGCCGCCCTCCCAGGCCATGGCCATCTTCGAGGACTGACCGCCGTCGAGGTGGTAGACGGCCGCCGGGTCGATGCCGTCGGCGGCCAGCAGCCGTGCCGTCTCCGCGCAGGAGACGCCCTGGAAGGTCTTGCTCATCGGCGCCCCGTCCAGGACTCGCAGGCGCAGCCGTCCGTCGTCCGTCAAGCCGATCAGCGTGCGGGCGTAGCGATGGCCCGGGAGGAACGGTGAGACGCCGAGCGACTCGTCGTAGCCGGCCGGTTGTCCGTCGCGGTGCTGTGCGTCGGCGACGCTCGGCCCCACGGAGCAGCCCGACTGGATCTCAGCGCAGTCCAACCCGTCGATGGTGCGGACCTCGACCGCGTCGCCGACCCGGATCTCCCGAGCCAGGGCACGCGGCCCGCGCAGGATGTAGCCGCCCTCGAACAAGTCGGCGCCGCCGCCTTCGTACATCGCCGCGACGCTGTGCCCGCCACCGTCTTCACGCCCCACGACGAGGTCCACGACGTCCGGCTCGCGGGGAGTCGTGTTGCCCGTTCTCTCCACTTGGCGGAGGAATCCGGTGCGCGGCGCGGGAAGGTAGCGCACCCGGCAGTTGGCCGCCCCGTAGACGACGAGGCGGTCCGCGTCATCGGGGCCTGGTGCAGCGGCCTTCGAGCCTACCCACCGGAATGGCCGACCGCCGACGAGCAGCGATCCGCGGGCTTCCAGGCCGCGCAACGTAGGCCTTCCCCGATACATCAGGAACGCGGGCTTCGCGATCGTGGGCAGCGACACCGTCCGGCCGTCGCGCAGGCAGAAGTCCAGACACGGCTCGGCGGGCTGGTAGTCCGGCTCGTCGGAGATGAAGGAGAACGAGCCGCTGACCGCGGCGACGGTCGCGCCCCCGACCAGATCGGACAGGAAGAATCCGGCGGGATCGCCGTGCACGCGGACGCGTGCCCGCTCGACGTCCACCATCAGCTCGAACGTGTTGGTGAAGCGTCCGTTGCCGAGTTCGACCGTGTGCGCGCGGAAGTCGACGCCGACCGCCGGGCTGACCGCGGCCGGGCTCAGCCGCACGGCGAAGGGCTCCTGGTCCGCGGCGATCGAGGCCACCTCGACCGACCTGACGCCGAACGCGCCGCGGATGGAGACCGGTCCGCTCTCCTCGCCCTCGTAGGCGAGTGTGCGGGACGCGTCTCGGGGATCGTCGGAGGCGAACAGCCGGGTGGGGGTCTCGGGTTCGGGAATCCGGGCCTGCCCGGCCCGCGACTCCGCGAGGTGGAAATAGGGTCCGAAGACCTCCGGCGTCCTGCCGAGCTCGTCCAGGAGGGCCTGTCCGTCGACGAAGCGGTCCTCGGGCCGACGCCGCAGGCAGCGGTCCACGATCCGGCTGAGAGCAAGCGTTACATCAGGACGCTGTGATTCCGCGGAGGGGAACTCGCAGCGCTCCAGCCAGGCGGGATACCGCGCGTCCGCCTCGGCCGGCTCGATCGGCAGCCGTCCGGTCAGCGCCCGGTAGGCCAGGATCCCCAGGCAGAAGACGTCGCTGGCCGGACAGACGGCGCCCTGCGTCGTGTGCTCGGGGCTCCAGTGGCCGGGCGTACCGAAAGCGCCGGGGATGCTGTGGTCCTCCTCCTCGAGCCGCCGGGCGAGCCCGGGGTCCATCAGCGTGAAGGTCCCGGCCGCCGACTCCCGGACGTTGACCGGGCTCAGATCCCGGTGCACGATCCGCTGCGCGTGGAAGGCGGCCAGGGCCTCGGCCAGATGGACCACGAGCCTGGCGACCCGGGCGGGCTCCCAGAGCGGGCCGAGTCTGGTGTCGAGGTCGGCCCCGTCCAGGAGCTCCTCCAACCACGCGACGCCGTAGGGCACGCTGCCGTCGAAATCGAGCACCGCCACGTCACTGAGCACCCGTACGACACGCGGGGAGTCGACGGCGGCGAGGATGCCGGTCTCCCGCAATGCCTTCTGCAGCGCGCGCTCCACCTCGGGGCCCGGCTGGACGAGCATGACCTTGGCGGCCGCCTCGCGGCCGGAGCGCAGGCAGCGCAGGACGAACTTCTGGCCCCCCTGAGCGAGCGGCACGAGCTCCGTGACGCCCAGTGTGGACTCCAGATCGGCGATGATCGCGCGGGGCGAGGTCATCGTGGTCACTTCACCGCTCCTGGTACCGGGGGAATCGGACAAGGCTCCCGCTCGGACCGTCCGTCGTGCGCGCGACGGACGGTCCGAGCGGGAGAGCTCGCGGGGCGTCAGTTCTGGGTGGTGCTGCCGCTGGACGTCGGATTGTTGATGCTGTACGCCATCTTGCCGTCCATCGACGTCATGTTCTGCACCAGGGTGGAGAACATGTTGGAGAAGTTTTGGATGGCCGCCGAGCAGTTCTGGGCCGCGCTGTTGAACTGCTCGTACTGGCCCCAGATCGCCGGGCTGGTCTGCGACATCCACAGGCCGCCGTCCGCTTGCAGCAGGTTGTCGACCGAGGTGTACATGGTGGTGATGTGCGGGTTGAGGTCGCTGTCCGCGGCGTTGAGCAGATTAGCCACGGAGGTGATCATATTATAGTCGATATCGATATCAGCCATGGAATGTAGCCAGGCCTTTCTGTGTCGGGGCGACCGGGGATCGGCGGTTCGTCAGCTAGACGACGGGTGGGCGATGCTGTAAGCCATGCTGCCGTCCATCGACGTCATGTTCTGCACCAGGGTGGTGAACATGCTAGCGAAGTTGCTGATGGCCGTGCAGCACTGGACCGCCGCGCTGTTGAACGTGTTGTACTGGGCCTGGATCTGCGGGCTGGACTGCGACATCCACAGGCCGCCGTCCTGCTGGAGCAGACTGGTGACCTGGGTCTGCAGGTTGGTGATATGGGGGCTGATGTCGGCCTCTGCGGCGTTCAGAATCCCGGCCACCGAAGTGATCGTGTCGTAGTTGAGATCGATGTCGGCCATGAGGGGGGTCCATGCCTTTCTGTGTCGCGGCGGCGGGCGCTCAGCGTTCGCCGCTGTTAGAAGGGGCTGCCGTCCGTATTGTTGCCGCTGTTCGGATCGCTGCCGTTGGATGAGGCCGGCGTTGTGTTGACGAAGGCGGACTTCCAGTCCGCCCGGGTGTAGGTGCTCGTGTCGCCGGTCGCGCTGCTCAGGTCGGTCATGGTGGCCTTGCCCGAGGTGTCGGTGGTCATCGTGATGGTGTCCGTCGAGCCGTCCGGGTTCGTGATCACCTGCTTGTAGTCCTGGGTCGGGCCGTTCGGCCCCCAGCCCTGGTCGGCGCCGAAGGTGGTCGTCTCGGAATAGGACATGCCGTCCTGGTTGACCGTGGTCGTCTCCGAGGAGACGAGGTCGTTCGGCCACGAACTCGCCTTGACACCGACCGGCGAGTACGGGTCCTCGCCTCCCATGGTGTACGTGGTGGTGAGCCCGGTCGTGCCATCGATCGCGTAGGGATCGGCCACCGGAATGGGCGGGGTCGGATCGCCATACATCTGCTGACCCGTATTCGGGTTGAACTCCCAGTTGAGCTCGTTGGTGTACGCGTCCATCTGCTGGGGGTAGCGCAGGATCGCCGAGATCGCGGCGCCCGCGTTCATGCCTCCCGCGAACGAGGCGTCCGCCTCCTGGAAGGTGTCGGCGATGCCCTGGAACCAACCCTCCAGCTTGTTGAGGCCGTCCATCGCGTTCGACGTCGGGCTCGACCAGTTGGAGTAGAAGTTGCCGAGGGCCCGGAAGAGGCCCACACCGGGGCCGAGGTCGTAGTTGTCGGCGTTCACCTGGCCCGGCACACTCTCGTAGGTCGCTCCCCTGCCCTCGGCCCGCACGGTGTTCTGAATCCGGTTGATCTCCGGGGAGAGGTTCTTGATGTCGTTCGCCGCCTGGTTCAGCAGCCCGTACGAGATCACGAGGTCACTCATCACCAGCTCCTATCCGGCGGCCCGTCCTGGCCCGCCCTTATTCCCGGGATAACGGCCGCGGCGGCCCGATCGTTCACCGGGATGCCCACGGTCTCGGTCAAGCCGCGAGCTCGACGCCGGAGTCGAGTGAATCGCGCACCGCCCGCAGGGCGTAGTGCAGGCGCGACTTCAACGTGCCCGCGGGCACACCCAGGGCGGCAGCCGCCTCCGGGACCGTCTGGTCCAACAGGTACACGTGGACCAGCGCGGAACGGTGCGCCTCGGACAGCCCGGCCAGCGCACCCCGGATCGTCACCCGGTCCAGCAGCTGCTCGAAGGGCTCGCCGGGCTGGGTCACGTGCTCGAGACTGTCGGGACCGGCCTCGTGGGGGCGCACGACGCGGGCGCGGAACCGGTCCACCGCGATCCGCCGGGCCACCGTGAACAGCCAGGGCCGCACGGTCTGCGGGTCGAGGTTGAGCGTTCCGATGTTGCGCCAGGCTCGCACCATCGTCTCCTGCATCAGGTCCTCGGCAGCCTGCCAGTCACCGTAGGTCCAGTTCAGCAGTGTGCGCAACAGGACGCCTGAGTGGGACTCATAGATCATCTGCATGCGGTCGTCCAGCACTATCGCAGTCATCGCGTCATCCCATCGTCGTTATCCGCGCCCTGCGAACAAGCATCGGCCTGCGGGGGCGGGAAGACATCCGCCAGCAGCACTCAGGATTCGCGCGGTCGCGGCCCACACGCACACGCGGCGGCCGCAAAACATCCGTGAGCCGCACGTACGTTCCGGCGCGGCCCGCTCAGCCGGAGGCGGCGCCCTGGCGCCTGGCCAGCTCGGCGACCTCCCGGCGCGAGCGGGCCTGGAGCTTGGCGAGGATGTGCGAGACGTGCGTCTCGACGGTGCGGCGGGAGAGCAGCAGCCCGGCGGCTATATCAGGGTTGGACTTCCCCTGGCCGACGAGGTCCGCGATCCGCAGTTCCATGTCGGTCAGCGCCTCCCAGCCGGTGCGCGCCCGACGGCGGGCGCCCACGCCGCGGGGGCGGATGCCGAAGGGACGCAGCCGGGCGAGCGCGCGCCGGGAGTCCCAGGCCGCGCCGAGCCCGCTGTACACAGCCAAGGCCTCGGTCAGCTCGTCCCGGGCAACGGCCGGCTCGCCCGTGGCCGCCGCGAGGTACGCGCAGTCCTCCAGGGCGTTGCCGTTCTCGAGCAGCCGGCCCGCGGACCGGTGGTAGCCCGCGGCGACGGACACCGGCTTCGGGTCGGACGAGAGCAGTCCGCGGCACCAGTCCGCCGCGGCGGTCGTGCGGGGCAGCCGCGCTTCCCGGGCCTCGGCTGCCGCGGCGTCCGCCGCGGCCCGCGCGGTCGCGGAGGCCTCTACCGCCAGGGCGAGGCGCACCAGCATGGGCAGCATGGCCGAGCGGTGTTCCAGACCCTCGTATGCGGGTTCGAGGATGACCTCGAGCGCGGCAAGGGCCTGACGCAGGTCGCCGGCCCGCTCCGCCGAGACCGCCGCGGCCAGCAGCGCGTAGCTGGAGTTGAGCCGTTTGAACGGCACGTCCGCCAGGTCGTCCGGCAGGGCCTTGAGATGGCGCTCGGCCGAGCGCTGGTCGTCGCGGTGCCCGGCGACCAGCGCCGCGATGCCGTCCATCAGGACCGGGTGGTACGGCCGGTACGCGCGGCGGTCCGGATCGCCGCTGAGCGCGTCGAGCTCGGTGAGCGCGTCGTCCCAGCGCCCCTGCTGGAAGGCCAGTTCCCCGGCGACCACGATGTAGGAGGCCATCCGCGGCGTGCCGGTGCCCTCGCCCAGGGCGCGGGCGGCGCGCAACTCGTCGGCGGCCTCCGTGAACCGGTCGAGGTTGGCCAGGGCCGAGACCTGCTTGGCGTACAGCATCAGGCGCAGCTCGCTCAGCTGCGGGTCGGTGCCGACGACGGCGAGCGCCCGGCCGGTCAGCTTCACGCAACCGTCCATGTCGTGCGCCACCAACCGCGCGGAGGAGAGCACGTGCAGGGCGTATCCGACGGTCATCGCGTCATCGGCCCGCTCCCCCTCGGCCAGCGCGTGGGCGGCCGCCCGCTCGGCCTCGGCGTAGCGCCCCGCGGTGAGCACCGCCATCGCGTGCAGCGAGGCGAGCCTGGCCCGCCACGCGCCGCCTACCGTCGGATCGTCGGAGCCCCGCGCCGCTAGGGCGACGGCCTGCTCGGTTCGCAGGGTTCGCATGAGGCAGTAGCCCAGGATCCACTGGGCCTGGCCGCGCCTTTCGGGGTCCCCGGCGCCCTCCAGGATCCGCCGGGCGACCGACTCGGCCTGGTCGTACCTGGCCAGCACGAAGGCCACCGTCGCCAGATGGTCCTGCAAGGACGCGTGGCGCGGGTCGTCCTGCGCGGTGTGCGAGAGCGCGTGCTCCACCAGTTCGGCCGCGATCGCGGGCGCCCGCCCGGCCAGCCGGGCGGCGTGGGCCTCGACCCACTCCACCTCCCAGCCGTCGGCGGCGTCGAGCGCGGACAGGACCAGCTCGGCCACCCGCTCCGGCGGCGAGCCGTTCGTCATCAGGGCTCTGGCAGCGTCGCGATGCAGCGCCATCCGGATCGGACCCGGAATCGCCTCGTACAGCACCTGCCTCAGCAGTCCGTGCCGGAAGCGCAGCCGAGGCCCGACAGACTCGAGCACCCCGGCCGCGAGCGCCTCCTGCACCTGCTCCGCGAGGGATCCGGCCGAGCGTTCGAGCGTCACGGCGAGGTCCGTCACGGTGAACTCGGAGCCCAGCAGCGCGGCGGTGCGCAGCACCTTCCTGGTCTCCTCGGTCACGAAGTCGAGGCGGTCCGCGATCGCCCCCGCCAGCGACAGCAGCGCGTGGTCCGCGCCGGGACGGCGGCGCTCCCGCGCGACGTCCCGGGTGCCCTCGAGTTCCGCGATCTCACCGGAAACCGTGACCGCCCGCGCCCGCGCGAGCGCGTCCAGCATCTCCCGCAGATACAGGGGATTTCCGCCCGCCAGCTCCAGCCAGCCGGCCAGCCGGGCCCCGGGCACGCCGCCGGCCAGCAGCGTGGCCAGCTCCGAGACGGCGCCGGGACCGAGCCGGTCGAGTGCGATGAACAGCCCGCCGTCCCTGCGCACGCCGCGGCGCAGCCGGTCGAGCTCCGCCCGGTACGGCACCGGCCGACACGTGCCGAGCAGCAGCAGCGGCAACTGAGGCGTGGAGCGGCACAGCCGCTGCCAGACCAGCAGGCTGGCCTCATCGGCCCACTGCAGATCATCCACGGCCAGGGCCAGCGGGGCCACCGCGCATTTCCGGTCGACGAGCGTCAGCACCTGTTCCACCGCCACCGCCACCGGGTCCCCCTCCACCCAGGGCACGCTCCAGCCCCGGGAGAGCCGGGGGGCGGCGGACGACCCGGCGAACGCGAGGGCGGGCTCGGCGCGCGGCTGATCCGGCCCCTCGCCCATCCCGAAGGCCTCGACGAACACCGACAGCGGCAGCCCCTGCCGCAACTCGTCGCAGGTCCCCCGGAACACGGTGAACCCCGCTTCCCGCGCCCTGCCAAGGACGGCCTCCACAAGGGCGGTCTTACCGATCCCCGGCTCCCCCTCGACCAGCACGCTGCGGCCGAGCCCGTTCGAGAGCTCCGCCAGCAGCCCGTCGAAGACCGCCAGTTCCGCGCCGCGTCCGACCATGGTCTCTTCGCCGCCGCCTGAAGTCGCCATGGGGGGCACCCTAACGGCTGGGTAAAGCCGGAACAGGCGTAACAGTTTTCTGGTTTGTTTCCCAAAAGGCAGCTCGCCGGTCGGCCGCTGTTCGCCGCGAGGCGGGGCGCGAGTCGGCTGATCCTCGTTCGGGCCAAGGGACGCAGAGGGGTACGGGCTGGTGCTCTGACGATGCGGTCCGCGTCGGTTCGATCAACGCCCACTGGTCATCGGAGATATCGCCGCGGTCGCCGCGGTACGGCTTACGGGCGGTCATACCGGCAGTTCAGAGCCCGCAAGACGAGCGCGCGGCCGAGTCACGTCCACGTCAGCCATCGCGTGACCACAAGCCATGCGAGCCATCTCAAGACACCCACTCGGCGCTCGGCGGCATCTGGGTGAACGTCGACCCCTTGTCTGGCCGTACTACTCCCGTTGGCCGACCCGGCCGCGAGGGCAGAGAGGAGGGGCGTCTTGCCAGGACCCGTACGCAGCGGACCGCGGCACGGCGCGGATCCGATCGACCATTGCGCCGCAGCACGAATAATCGACCAAGGCCACAGTCGCCGCGGCCGCGGAAGCCCTTGGGCTCTGAAGATTCCACAAGACGGCCACTTGTTGATGGGGACTGTATAGCATGGGCCGCAAACTGCGGCTTTCTTCAATCCACCCTGACCAATTATTGCATGGCAGAACTTGATACCTTCGACCCGAAGCCCCGGAGATCAATAATGGCGACGAACGACCATAAGCCGCTCAAAGTACTTCTTAACATCGCTCTAGCGCGCCATACCGGCTACGGTAACGACGGCATCGATATCGCAGAAGCTCTGGCCCGCAAGGGCGTGGATGTATATATAACCCCCGTAGCCGTGCAGCCTCCCCTTCCGCAGAGTGTGGCGAACTTGCTCACCAAACCCTTGGCAGCGCCTTTTGATCTGATGATCACCCACGTCGATCCTGGTAATATTGCCATCCCTCAAGACCAGCGAGACGCGACGGATCTCATTGTCGGCTGGTCCATGTGGGAGTTTTCGACTTTGGACATCCTGCCCAGGAAGAGTTCTTTCAAGAAGCGACTGAAAAACCTTGACGCCCTTGTCGGCTACTCCGACGTATCCACCGAGGCATTCCGCGGATTCGCCCCCAAGAAACTCCCGCTCGCCACGCTGCAAGGCGGTTTCAATCCAGAGCTTTGGCCCTACGTGGAGCGCGATTGGACCTCGGATTGCTTCAGGTTCATCATGAACGGCGTGATGAATGCCCGAAAGAATCCATTTCCCGTCATCGCGGCCTTCGCCGAACTCAAGGAAGAGCATCCCGAGGAGTTCGAGCCGGCAGAGTTGCATATACATACCAGAATACCAACGATTCCGGTGGAGATCATGGACCGGGTGCCGAAGCTCTGGATTTATTGCGAAACCTTCAACGACCTTGAAATGCAGATGTTCTACCGTATCGGTCACGCGCTGATTACCGCTTCGCGCGGCGAGGGAAAGAACCTGCCGGCTCTCGAAATGCTTTCAACCGGCGCCCCTGTCATCTATACAGACTGGTCGGGCCACCAGCAGTGGGGAAGCAGCGCCTACGCTTATCCGCTTCGCGTGGAACTGCGTCCCGTGATAACCTCCAGCCACCCCGAATGCAAGTGGGCCGAGGTCGACAAGCAGCATCTCAAGGAAACAATGCTGCACTGCTTCCGCAATCGGGATGAAGTTCGCGAGAAAGGGTTGATCGCTTCACGGACCATTCCTCAGCTGTGCTCCTGGGATAACGTGATAGATCAGTTCTTCGGCCTGCTTCCCGAACTCGCTCCTGGCAAGGGTCATGAAGTCAAGCTTAAGTACGATGAGACTCTTCGAGAAGTGGCCAAGGAGAGTTCATATGCCTGACCAGGGCCGTCGAGGGCTGCGAACTCGAGGCTCGCCTCGGACGGCGGTACGGACGCGGGCGCCGACTCGTTCAAGGAGCTACGGCCGCCGTTGAACGGACCGGCCTCCGGCGCCGTATCCCGGGTCATGTCAGGAAGCGCGGCAGAGCGCGAGCACACGGGTGGGTCCGCCGGATCGGTGACGGGCCTGCTGGCCACCGCCTTGGACGGCGCGGTGGTGGAGGTTCCCGCGGGCGACTACCGGGAGGCGCTCTCCATCAGCCGACCGGTGACGCTGGTCGCCGCCGAGGGTCCAGGCTCGGTGACGATCGAGCTGGAGCGGCCCTGCACGGTGCACGCGGACACCGAACTGCGAGGACTGATCTTCACGGGCGCGGGCCTGGTGGCGGGCGGGGCGGTACGGCTGACGCTCACCGACTGCGTGGTGCGCGACGCCGCCTCCACCGGCATCGGACTGCGCGGGGACGCCCGGCTCTCGGCCACCGGCACCAGCATCGAGCGCGCGGGCGGCAACGGTCTCTTCCTGGCCGAGGGCGCCACGGCCCGGCTCGTCTCCTGTCATCTCACCGGCACCGCGTACAGCGCCGTGCACCTCGCGGGCCGCTCCGACCTCGAACTCGACGAATGCACGGTCTCCGCCAGCCGGGAGCACGGGGTGCGGGCGACCGAGGACTCCTCGCTGCGGATCGACGGCGGGACCGTGCGCGAGAGCGGCATGAGCGGGATCTGCACGGAGAACAGCGGCCGGGTGATCCTGACCGGCTGCACGGTGCACCGGGCCGAACGCGCCGGGATCTTCGTCGGCGCCGGGGCCGACGCCCGGATCGAGCGCTGCCGGATCACCGAGGTCAGCGGCTCCGGCCTGGTCGTGGGGACCGGTGCGAGCGCACGGGTGCGCGGGATGGTGGTCGCCAAGGCGGGCAAGAACGGCATCTTCATCGCGGACGACGCGCACGGCGAGTACGAGGACTGCGAGATCTCGCACAGCACCTACCCCGCGGTGCACGTGGGCGAGCAGGCCGACCCGGTGCTGCGCGCGCTGCGCATCCACGACGTCGAACAGGACATGGACATCGCCGAGTCCGCGCGCGCCGTGGTCCACGACGCCGACGTGAGCGCGGTCACCGTCTCCACCCTCCCGCCCGAAACGCCCGTGGACGGCGCGCCGGAAAGCCTCGAGAACCTCACCGCCCAGCTCAATGCCCTGATCGGGCTCGACTCGGTCAAGCGGGACGTCAACGCCATGATCAACGTCATGAAGCTGGCCAGGCGGCGGGTCGAGAACGGCCTGCCGCCGCCGCCCACCAACCGGCACCTCGTCTTCGCCGGCAACCCCGGCACCGGAAAGACCACCGTCGCCCGGCTCTACGGCCGCATCCTGCACACCCTCGGCATGATCGAGCACGGACACCTCGTGGAGGCGGACCGAGGCTCGCTGGTCGGCGAGTACGTCGGCCACACCGCCCCGAAGACCACCGCCATCTTCCGCAAGGCACTCGGCGGGGTGCTCTTCATCGACGAGGCCTACTCCCTCGCCCCCCTCGGCGGCGGCAACGACTTCGGCCAGGAGGCCATCGCCACCCTCGTCAAACTGATGGAGGACCATCGGGACGAGGTGGTCGTCATCGTCGCGGGCTACCCCGACGACATGCACAGGTTCATCGACTCCAACCCGGGCCTCGCCTCCCGGTTCACCAGGACCCTGGTGTTCGACGACTACTCCGGCGAACAGCTGGCCTGCATCGTCGAGCACCAGGTCGCCGAGAACCGCTACGAGCTCGGGCCGGGCGCCCGGGACGCGCTCGTGCACTACTTCAACCTGCTGCACCGCGATATCGGGTTCGGCAACGGCCGCTCCGCCCGCCAGCTCTTCCAGACCCTCACCGAACGCCACGCCCAGCGCACCGCCGACATCCAGGACCCGACCACCCAGGACCTGATCGAACTGCTCCCGGACGACGTGCCGTCGCCACCCCCACCACGGGCGAACCCGCCGACCCGGCAAACCCTTCCACCCCGAGGATAGCCCTCTCATGTCCCGTGAAGCGAAGAAGAACGAAGCCGAGGCCACGCCGACGGGGTTGGTCTGGGACCCTGCGCCCGACGTGCGGCCCGAGCCGAGCGAAGAACGGCGCAGACCGGCGCGACGTGCCGTGCTGTGGGCGTCCGCGACGGTGCTGGTGCTCGGCGGCAGCGCCGTGGCGGTGTACGAGCTCGGATTCCACGGGAACGGCACCGCCGCGGCCGGGTCGGCGCGCAGCGCCCAGAGCGTCAGGGTGGTCACGTCCTCGGGCACGCCCCTGCCGAGTGCGTCCGCCACGGACTCCTCCTCGGACTCGGCGGGGACCGGCGCGACGCCGGTCGCGTCGCCGACCATGACCGTGGCGAACCGCCCGGTGACGGTCACCACCCCCGCCGCGCAGACCGGCGAGAGCGCGACCCGCGTTTCCGGCTCGATCCAGTGCCAGTCCGAGGGGGTCGAGGGGGTGTGGATCCAGGCGGCCAACGGCGGCTCGGGCTGGGCGCCGTGGGTCTCCTCGGCCGCCTACCCTTCCTACGCCAGCTATTCCTACACGCTGCCGTACGGCGGAGAGTACTCCGTGACGATCGGCTGCGGGGGCACGCCCAAGGCCTGGGCCAAGGTGGAGTACTCGAGCTTTTACGGCGGCACGGTGAACAACTTTTACTGCTACGACGAGCCGAGCGCGTCCCTGTACTCATACTGCCGGGAGTCGTCCTAGAGGCTTTGGGTTCGCGGCCGAACCGTCCCGGGTCAACTCCGGGGCGGTTCGGCCGCGTTACGACGCCGTCTAGGGGTGAACAGCGGCGGAAACGAGCTTGCCGCGCAATTCCGCGGCGTCCAGCTCAGCCTGGCGTCGCTTCTCGCGTTCCACATCGAGTTCGGCCCGAGTCGCGTCCAGATCACGCTGGAACTCATCAAGCCGTTCCTCCAGCGACCGCCGGCCGAGATCCGCCAGAGCCAGCCGGTCCTCGAACGACTGCCGGTCGGATTCGGCCCGTGCACGCACAGCAACGGCATTGTGCTCGGCGGTGGCGGCCGCCGCGGTGGCCGCCACCACCGCCGCGTCGGCTCGAAGCCGCATCTGCTCGACACTTGCCGCCGCGGCCTGGACGTCGGCTTTGGCTCGTTGCACGGCGGCGCCGATCTGCGCGTCAGCGATCTGTTGTACCGCTACCACCTGATTCTCGGCGGCGCCGATCCGGGCTTGGGCGGTTTGCGCCGCCGCGGCCGCCTGCTGCTCGGCCGCGAGCTCGCGACGGTCCGCCTCGGCGCGGGCCGCATCAGCCTCATTCCGAGCCTGCGCCTTGATTTGCGCGATCTGCGACACGGCGGACTCGGCGGAGGAACAAGCCTGTTGCTGCGCCGCGGAGAGCTGCGCCTGGCTTGCGGCGGTGAGCTGCGCCAACCGCTCAGCCGCCGCGGACTGTTCCCGCTCCAGCAGCAGATCACGTTCGGATCTCTCGGTCTCGAGCGCTTCCTCCAGGGTCCGGACAAGCGCGAGTGCGTCGGCCGCCGACGTCTGGGCCGCGGACCTGGCCTCCTCGGATTCGCGCAGAGCCAGTTCGGCGACCTCGGCCTGCCGCTGCGCGGCATCCGCCCTCTCGTCGGCGGTCGCCACCACGGCGGCGAGCCTCGAGCGCACGATATCGACACCGTCCAGCCCCTCAACCCGATCAAGCAGTTGCTGAGCTCGAATCGCCTGTCGAGCGAACTGTTCCCGCAGCGACGCGCGAAAGACGTCGAGTTCGGCCAAGTCCCTCTCCAGAGACACCCCCGGCGCTTTCAGCGCAGCCGGTCCGTTCCCGACGTCCTCGGCTCCGCCGATCGCATCGCCTTCACGGCCGAGATCCTCACCGGAACCACGCGGGTTCCCCGCCGCCTTCGAAACGGACCGCTTGAGCCGGTGGTCGGGGAGCAGTTGGACGAGGCAGGCGGTGAGGAGACAGAACGCGGCCGTCACGAACAGGGCGAGGGTGAACGCCCTGCCGAAGGAACCGGCATGCGCGGGTTGACCGAGCGCGGCGAAATACACGATTCCAACGACCGCGACGCCGAGTGCACCACCGACCTGCTGCATGGTGGCCAGCAGGCCGGCCGCGGCCGCGGCGTGCCCGGGCGCCACATCGGCCAGGACGGTACTGCTCATCGGAGCCAAGGCCAGCCCGATACCGCATCCGATCAGCGCAAGGGCCGGAGCGAGCCAGGCCACCGGGTGCCCCGCGCCGAAATGATGCACGCTCAGGGCGAGCAGCCCGTACCCGAGAGCCTGGATGCACGCTCCCACGGCCAGTACCTGTCTGCCGAACCTGGCGGCAAGCTTGCCCGACCGCAGCGAGGTGGCGATGTACCCGATCCCGAGCGAGCCGAAGAGCAAGCCCGCGTGCAGCGGGCTCAGGCCCCGGCCGAGCTGGAGATACAGGCTCAGGACGAAGAAGAACGAGGTGATCGCCAGATAATAGGTCATCGCCAGCGCGAGTCCGACGCTGAAAGCCCGATCGGTGAACAGATTCAGGTCCACCAGCGGATTGCCCCCGCTGCGCTTCAGCCGGCGCTGGTAGGCGAGGAATACGAGACCTACCACCGGCGCGGCGGCCAGACAGTACCAAGTCCAGGCCGGCCAACCATCCTGGCGTCCCTCGACCAGCGGCAGGATCAGCGTCAGCAGCCCGCCTCCAAGCAGCGCGGCGCCCACGAGGTCGAGACGGGTCCGGGGACGGCGTTCGAGCGCGGGCAACGCCCAAGGCGCCAGAGCTATGGCCAGCAGGCCGATCGGCACGTTGATCCAGTAGATGGTGCGCCAGCCGTAGCCGTCGATGTCAGCCTGGATCAGCGCCCCGCCGATGAGTTGGCCGAACACCGCCGACAAACCGATGGTCACGCCGTACGCGGTATAGGCGCGCAGGCGGCCGGCACCGCTGAAGATCACATTGATCATGCCGAGGACCTGCGGCAGCAAGAGGGCGGCGGCCAGTCCCTGCGCCACCCGCGCCGCGATCAGCGCCGTGGCGTCCGGGGCGAGGCCACAGGCTGTGGAGGCGATGGTGAACAGCGCCAAGCCCACGATGAACATGGTCCTGCGTCCCATAAGGTCACCGAGCCGGCCTCCGGTCACCAGGCCGACTGCCAGGGCGATACCGTACCCGGCGACCACCCACTGGATGGTGGAAGTCGAGGTATGCATGGCTTTCTGAGTGGTCGGCAGGGCCACGTTGACGATGTAGATGTCAAGGAACGCCACGAACGTCCCGGCGAGCAGCACCGGAAGCGTGAACCTCCTGTTCGTGTTCTCCCGCGGGCTCGCCGCGGCGGCCGTCGCATCGCCATCGGGACCGGTCTCGAGCGGCTCCTGGCCGGGAGCACTCGAAATCCGAGCTACGGGCTCGTCCGCCACTGCGAACGTCGGGTTCGAAGGCAACGTAACCGAATCAGACTTGGCTACCACGAATCTCTCCTTGGAAGGGGCTCTCATTTTCGGGCTCTGCTGTGAACTCCTGACGCCATGCGCGGTCGGCATGTACGCGTGCACAGGGGAGGGAGTTCAAAGCGATCAGATTCGATGTGTCAGCTGTAGTCGTTCCCTGAGTCTCGGGTTCGGCCGACCGAGAGCGCCGAACCTCCTACCTTCAGCCCGTGCACGAGCTTTGGCCGAACGGCCGCCCATTAAAGCCAAGCGCTCGTCTCACGGAAGGGTCTAACAACCCACTCGCACATCGAACTCTTCGCTAAAGGAACCACGGGAACGTTTACGAGCTCACGCCAACGGAGCACGGATCGCCGTTTCAACCGCGCACGTCTTACGGTTGGGTAAATTCGTAGTATGTGAAGCGCTGCGCGCCGCCCCTAACGCAGATGACATATTTACGCGCTGGTCATGTTTGCCCTCTACTCTGGCTGAACGCACACCGCACCCTCAACGTACAAGGAGCGCGGTTAGGAAATCCCGCCGTGGCCCGGGCGGCTCCATCAAAGAACACTGCCGCCCGGTTCAAACCGCCGACCCCCATCGACGGACGAGGTTGATAATACTGATGCTGCAGACATTGGGACTTGGATCTACCGCCGAGGCGCTTTACCGGGCGATGCTCACCGAGCCCAGCCTCGGCGTGACGGAACTGTGTGCGCGGCTCGGGCTGCCGGAGAACGAAGTGCGCGAGGGGCTCGACGAGCTGATCCGGCTGACGCTGCTGCGCGAGTCGCGCGAGTCGCCCGGCCGGCTGCGCGCGGTCAGTCCCGAAGTGGGGCTGGCAGCGATCGTCCGTCATCAGGAGGCTGAGCTCGCCAGACGCCAGCACGAGCTGGCCACCAGCAAGGCGCGGGTCGCCGAAGCGGTGGCCGAGTTCTCCGATCTGCGCCCGAACACCCCGGTCGACGGGACACAGCGGCTGGTCGGCCTGGACGCGATCCAGGCGGAACTGGAACTGCTCGCCAAGGATCTCACCTTCGAATGCCTGGCCGTCATGCCGGGCGGCGCCCAGTCGCCGGCGAGCCTGGAGGCGTCCCGCCCCTTGGACAAGGACGCGCTCGACCGGGACATCAGCCTGCTCACGCTCTATCAGGACAGCGCGCGCCACGATCCGCCGACCTACGGCTACGCGCGCTGGCTGACCGAGCACGGCGGGCAGGTGCGCACCGCGCCGATCCTGCCGCCGCGCATGCTGATCTTCGATCGCAGGATCGTCCTCGTTCCGGTGGATCCGCTCAACACGAAGCTGGGCGCGTTGTGCACGCGCGAGACGGCGATCATCGCCTCGCTGCTCACGATCTTCCAGCAGGCCTGGGGAACGGCGATCCCCCTGGGCGCGGACATCACGACGAGTCCGGAGACCGGCCTGACCGGCGTCGAGCGGCAACTGCTCCGGCTCCTCGCCAACGGGATGACCGACGAGGCCGCGGGCAAGCGGCTGGGGATCTCCGCTCGCACGGTGCGCCGCCAGATGGCCGGGCTCATGGAGCGGCTCGGCGCGACCAGCCGCTTCGAGGCCGGGCTGAAAGCAGCGCAACACGGCTGGCTGTAGACGCGCGCCGATCATGGCGCCGGGGCCCGCCCCGCGCGGACCGGCCGCTCGCCGCGCAGGACGGCCGGTCCGACGAGTTCCGAGGGCCACGCCACGGAGTCGACGAGATCCCGCAGGCGCGCGGCCGGATCGTCCACGTCCTGGCGCTGGAACAGCGCCACGTGCACTCCGCGCGCCACGGCGATCGCCGTCACGTGCTCCAGACCGGTTTCCGGAAGCGCGTGCGCCCAGACCAACTCGCGGACGAATTCCGCGGACGCCTGGCTCGGCGGCGGTCCGATGGAGACAGACTCGAGCGTAAACCGCATGATGTTCATTCAAGATCAATCCCATCCGATCCCGCTCGGGTCGGCCGTCCCGGTGCTCGCGGCGACGACGTGAACGGTTCCCGGCACCATGGTACGGACGGGGTGAATGACCGCGACGCCTGTCGAGACAGTGAGCACAGAAATTGCGAGCAGAGCGGAAACGTAGATCGAGCGAGCCACAACATTGGATACTGCGAACATGGCGCTACCCTCCATTTTCACGATTCCCTGACGGCGTTTTCGGAGATTCACCCGGATTCTCGGGAGCCCGTCCCGGTCGATCCGTTGCCCCTAATATGCGCCGTCCGCGACGCGCGAGGAAGGTTTGCGGAGCGTCCCGAATAGGCCTGTCCGCATTGGGACACGGCACCACCGGGAACCGCGGTCACGCCCTGGTCAGAGCGGGATGTTGCCGTGCAGACCGCGGCGTTGCGGGGCGGCGGCGATGGCGGCGGCGAGCGCGCGGCGGGTGGCGCCGGGTTGGACGACCTCGTCCACGACACCGATCTCCGTCGCCCGGCCGAGTCCGCCGGCGATCCGCTCGTGCTGTGCGGCGAGTTCCTGCTCGTGCTGCGCACGCGCCTCCGGTGCGACCTCGGCCAGCTTGCGGCGGTGCAGGATCCTGACGGCGGCCACCGCGCCCATGACCGCGACCTGGGCGCCCGGCCAGGCGAAGACCCGAGTCGCGCCCAGCGAGCGGGAGTTCATCGCGATGTACGCGCCACCGTACGTCTTGCGCGTCACCAGGGTGACCCGCGGGACGACCGCCTCGGCGAACGCGTGCAGCAGCTTCGCACCGCGACGCACCACACCGTCCCACTCCTGACCGACACCGGGCAGATACCCCGGCACGTCCACGAGCACGACCAGCGGCACACCGAACGCGTCGCACATCCGCACGAACCGCGCCGCCTTCTCCGCCGAAGCGGAGTCCAGGCAACCGCCCAGCCGCAGCGGATTGTTCGCTATCACCCCCACCGTCCCGCCGCCGAACCTGCCCAGCGCCGTGACGATATTCCGCGCCCACTTCGGATGCAATTCCAGGCCGGGCTCGTCGAGCACCGCATTGACCAGAGGATGCACATCATAGGCGCGCTTGGCCGATTCGGGCAGGAGCCCGTCCAGATCCCGTTCCGCGATTCCGGCAACATTCATCGTGCCCTGATCTCCCAGGAGTGCGGTAACACGGCGCGCGTTCTCAAAGGCCTCGTCATCGGTGTTCGTCGTGATATGCACGACCCCGGACTTTCGGCCGTGCACCTCGGGGCCGCCGAGCTGGTCCATGTCGACGACTTCGCCGGTCACGCTGCGCACCACGTCCGGCCCGGTGACGAACACGCGTCCGGCCGGGCCGAGTATCACGATGTCGGTCAGCGCCGGGCCGTACGCCGCGCCGCCCGCCGCCGGGCCGAGCACAACCGAGATCTGCGGGATCCTGCCCGAGGCGCGGATCATCATCGCGAAGACCTGGCCCACGGCGTGCAGCGAGAGCACGCCCTCGGCCAGACGCGCCCCGCCGGAGTGGTAGAGCCCGATCACCGGGACCTCATCGGCCAGCGCCTTCTCGTAGGCGACCAGAATCGCCTTGCAGCCCTCATCCCCCATCGCCCCGCCCTGGACGGCCGGGTCGGAGGCGTAGGCGCAGGCGGGCACGCCGTCGACGAGGCCGCGGGCGGCGAGAAACCCTGACTCGTCGAAGGGGGTCAGCAGCTCCAGCGTGCCCGGGTCGAAGAGCTTGGCCAGGCGCACCAGCGGGCCGCGCGGATCGTCCGGGCGGGCGGGCTCGGCCGCAGCGGCGGGTGCCGCCGGCCTGGTTTCCACCACTGTCATCGTGTCCATCGGAATCTTCCCTCTGCTCCTTTGAATCAGCATTCGGTCTCCCGGTGGCGTCCGTCTGCCGCGAGGGCCGACGGACGCTGCCGGACGGACGTGTGAAGCCTGGTGCACGTGCTCTGAAAGGGTTCAGCCGGTCAGCAGGATCTTGCCGCTGCGGCCCTTGCGCTCGGCGTGGCGTATCGCCTCGCCGAAGTCGGCCAGGTCGTAGGAGGCCTCGGCTTCGGCGATGAGTCCGGCCAGACCGGGGTACGCGGCCAATTCCGCCGCCGACCGGCCGAAGCCCGCCGGGTCGTCCCGCAGCGCGGCACTGAGCCAGAACCCTTCGATGCTGTTCGCGTTGAACAGCAACGACGAGGTGTCGAACGCGGTGCTCTTGCCGGCCAGCAGCCCGTACACGAGCATCCGGCCGCGCGGGCGCAGCGCCCGCGCCATCTCGGTGGCCGACGGTCCGCCGACGGCGTCGAGGGCCGCGGTGGCACCGGCGCCGTCGGTGCGGATCATGATCTCCTTGTACACATCGTCGGTGGCCGAGCAGATCACGTGCCGAGCACCGCTCTCGCGCAGTTCGGCGGCCCGTTCCGGGCGGTGCACGACGTTGATCGTGTGGAATCCGATCCCGCTGCCGAACTGGTGGACCAGCCGTCCGACCTGCGAAGCGCCAGCGGACTGCACCAGCCAGTCCCCGGGCGCCAGGGCGAGCCGCCGGCGCACCATCAGCCAGGCCGAGAGCGGGTTGACGGTGAGCTGGGCCGCCTGCCCGTCGCTGAGCCCGTCGGGAACCGGGAGCAGGTACTCCGGCCGGGCATCGACGACCGCGTACTCGCTCCAGGTGCCGCCGCGCCGCACCGACATGGTGATCACGCGCTGCCCGACGCGGTACCCGGACACCTCGGCGCCCACGGCCTCGATCACGCCGCACCCCTCGAGGCCCGGGACCGCGGGCAGGGTCGGCAGGTAGCCGTACCGGCCGCGCACCATGTAGAGGTCTGACGGGTTGATCGGCCGCGCCGCCATCCGGACCAGCACCTGGCCCGCTCCCGGCACCGGCTCGGGCAGTGAGACCAGTTCGAGCGTCTCGACGGGGTCGCCGAACAGATAGAACTCGATAGCACGCATCGCCGTCACGCCGCCTTCGCCAGCAGGGGCTGGGCCATACCGCAGGCCTTGAGGACGGCCGCGGGCAGCGGCACCGGGATCTGCTCGCCGCCCCGGCCGCGCCGGGTCAGGGCCAGCACGTGCCGGCCGAGAGCCACCTTCTCGCCGACCGCGCCGCTCTCGGTCAACCGCTCGAAGGACAGCTTGACGTCGAGCCCGTTCTCGTAGACCGCCGCGACCTGCGCGGTCGCCCGGATCCGATCGAACGCCATGACCTCGCGGATGTACTTCGTCTCGGAGGACAGGCAGGTCGGTGTACCGTCGCCGCCCACGATGGGGACCCCGATCGAGCGCAGCAGCACGTCGCGCGCCACGCCCTGCCAGCGGGAGTAGTTGGTGAAGTTGGCGTGCCCCTGCAGGTCCGTGTCGTCGAGCGCGATCGGGATCTCGCACGCGGCCTCGGCGAAGCCTTCCGCCGGATAACCCGCCGCCAGCAGGTCGCCGAGCAGCTCGGTGTTCGCGGCCGGGGCCGGGATCAGGGTGGGCGCGGAGAGGCGGTACACCTCGTCGCGCAGGTACGCGGGCGGGGCGGCGACGCCGTGCTTGTTCGGCGCGACCGGCCGGATCCACACCGCCTGCATGGTGGCCCGGGCCACGAGCGGCCCGTCCGCGTCGCCGCGGTGGAAGTCCCAGCCATAGGTGTAAGGACCCTGCTCCCAGTTCTCGGCCGAGGTGCCGAGCGCGACCGTGATCCGGTCGCCTACCGTCGCGGGAGCCAGGCAGGCGAGCGAGAGCCTGGTGGCGACGAACTTGCCCACGTTCGCGTCCATGTCCTTCTGCAGCAGCGCCATGACACCCTGCATGGCCTCCTCGCGGGAAGCACCCGTCCAGGAGACGTAGCTCGGGAAGTGGACCGTGCCGAGCGCCTTCGGGACGTCCCGCACCAGCACCGGGAAGCTCTGGACGTATGCCGCCTGCGCGCCGGAACGGCTGGGCGCGGCGGACGGGCTCGATACGAGGGACAGGCTCCGCAGCACCGGCCGCCTCGGCTCATCATCGCGCTCGACCTCCGGCTCCCGCGCGGACTCGTCCGCGGCCCGCGGCTCGGGGACGGCGGCCAGCAGCGTGCGCGGCTCGGTGGGCAGGCCCATCGCGACGACGTGATCGCGGCCCGGCTCCAGCGAGACGAGCGAGGTGAACACCTGCCAGGAGCCGTGCAGGGAGTGGTCGAGCTCCAGCAGGATCCCCGCTCCCTCCTGCCCCGCGACCCGGATCTCCCGCGGGACGGGAGCTCCCAGGGCCTTGATGCCGGCCTCGACTGTGGCCCACACCCGCGTGCCCGCCTGGTCCAGGGTGTCGCCGGACGCGATCAGCGCGTCCAGCAGCCCGGCCCGGCCGACGCCCAGCAGCGCCTCCCAGTCGCCGCGGCCGCGGCGCTCGACGGCCTGCACGTCGCAGCCCTGCGGCCCGGTGCTCACCACCGCCATGCCGATGTCGCCGTCGTGGGAGATGGACAGTTCCGACTGGGGTGCGGCCGGGTCGAGCAGCCGCGGACGCCCGGAGGTCTCCCAGGTGATCGAGATGTCGTTCATCGCGCGTTCTCCTTCCACTGCGAGACGGCCTCGTCGACGAGAACCGTTTCGATACGGTGTCGTTGGTCCTTGGTGCCGCTGCCCAGACCCGGAAGGGTCGCGAGCGCGATGCCCGGCAGGTCGATCTCGAGCCGGCGTGCCTGGTCTGTCAGTAGGCTGCGAGTCAGTTGCACGGGAGGCACCTCGCTCGCCCGCTGCGGCCCGGATTCCGCGATCTGCCGGAAGCCGCAGCCGACGAAGCGTTCGAGTACTCCGCCCTCGTCGTCAAGGGCGTAGATGGTGGTGTCGGCCTTGCCCGCGACGAAGCTGTGGACCTCGTTGCGGCCCCAGGTGGCCGAGCCGCCGGGGACGTGCACCTCCAGCCGCGCGATCTCCACCGGCAGGCAGATGCGCGCGCCGGCCGAGATCTGGAAGCTCTGCAGCAGCGAGTCGCGGAAGTAGGCGTCACCGAGGACGACGGTTCCCTCCAAGCCCTCGAGGCTCGCGGCCTTCGGTTCGCACCGGGCGTGGAACAGGGTCGCGCCGGTCGCGTCGGCGGCCCGCTCCAGTTCGTGGATTGATTCGATGCGCTGGTAGAGCGGCCCCTGGAAGAGCAGCGAGCCGTACAGCTCGGCGGCCGGATCCACCGGCAGCGCGGGCCACGCGGTCGGCGCGGGCAGGGCCGCGACCGCCTCCGGGGCCTGGAGCACGAAGGTCGCCGAGAAGTGGGCCGTGGTGAAGCCGGTCTGCTCGGTGCCGATCATCGCGTCGATGCGGATCGGGCCGCCGGCCTGCTCCCGCACCTGGGCCCGGACCTCGATCCGCGCGACGGAGCCGGGGTTGACCACGATCGGCCGGGCCAGCCGCACGTTCTCGATGACCAGCGGGCCGAGTTCGGCGCGCCCGGTCACCCGGGCCACGGCCTGCCCCATGGCTTCGAGGCCGAAGACGGTCGGGAACAGGCAGGTGCCGCGGAAGGTGTGATCGGGCATGTACCGGTCGCGCTCCACGGACAGCCCGGCCCGCGCGATCACCTCGACCCCGGGCTCCTCGAACACGATGTGCTCGAGGAAGCGCCGCGAAGTGGCCGGCTCCGCGGCCGGACGCCAGGTCTCAAGGCCGACGCGCGAGGTGATCGCCAGCCGGTCCCGCCCAGGATCGTGGCTGAACACGCGCAGGAAGCGGGCGACCGACTCGGCGGGGCGGACAGCGGAGACTCCCAGCTTTGCCAGGTGCGCGACGCTGCCCATTCGATGGCCCATTCCGGTTTCGGCCCAGACCGTGAAGGGCACCGTCACCCCGGCCGTGTCCGGGTGCTCCGCCGAGAACTGGCGGATGATCAGGCTGAGCGCCTCGTTGGAGAAGGAGTACCAGCTGTTGCCGGCCAGGCCGGTCAGCTCCAGCACCGAGGACAGGCCGATGAACAGCTTGGGCGGGGCGGACTCCAGCGCGGCGCACAGGTTGACCGCGCCGAGCACCTTCGGGGCGACCTCGTCGGCCGCGGCGGCCTCGTCGGACTGCGGGATCAGCGCGGCCCTGTTCACGGCGGCGCCGTGGATCACCGCGCGGATCGCGCCGAACTGCGTGGAGACCTGCTCCACCAGCGCGTGCACCGCCTCCGGGTCGGTCAGGTCGCAACGGTAGTAGCGGGCTGAGAGTCCGGCCTGCGCGAAGCGCTGCAGGGTCCGGGCGATCTCCGCGTTGCCGGGCGCATCCGGGTCGTCGGGATCGAAGGCCGTGCTGCCGACCAGAGCGGTGCGCATCCGCAGGCCGTTCGCGGCGGCCAGGGCGAGTTCGGCGGTGATTCCCTTTGCTCCGCCGGTGAACAGCAGCACCTCGTCGGCAGGCCAGTCGACGCCGCGCCGCTGCCACTGCGACCTGGCGAGCATGCGCGGCCGCGGCACCCTGCGCACCCGGTCGGCGTCGAACCCCGCCGCGGTGAAGGCGTCCGTCGTGGCGAGCTCGTCGACGACGCAGGGGGCGAATACGGCCGCGTCCTTCAGGTGCCGGCGAACCGGAACGTCGATAACACGTACCCGCAGGTCGGGTCGCTCAAGGTGCAGGCTCGCGGCGAAGCCGTAGGCCGAGACCTGGTCGTAGGGCACGGCGGAACCGCCGTGGCCGAAACGGCCCCCGCCGAACTGGACGTAGGCGACCGTCGCGCGGGGCCGGTCAGCCGGGCGGTTCGGTGCGAGCGCTATCGAACGCAGTCGGCCGATCGCGTCGGCCAGCCGGTCCGGCGCGGCGCGCGAGGCGTCGACCGAGTCGGGGAGCACCGCGATCAGGTGGCTGAACCTGGGATCCGTGGCCAGCGCCTCGTCGCCGGAGCGAGCGAAACTCGCCTGCCGCACGGCCGCGCCTCGAGTGCGCAGCTCCGCCCCGAGCGCGTCGCAGAAACCTGCCGCGGTGTCGTCGGCGGACAGGATCAGCACCTCGGCGGTGCTCCAGTGCCCATCGGCCGAGCCGACCGGGTCCGGCGCCTGCTCCACATAGTCGATGACGAAGTCGCGGATCCAGTCGGGGCGCGGGTCGGCGGCCGGAGCAGGGGCCTGAGACGTGGCCGCGGGCTCGATCGGCGCGTCGTGTCCGGACGACGGGCGCGGCCGCGGTGCGGCGGGGGGCGACGGCTCGGCGACGAGGGAGACCAGCGGCCCGAACAGCTCGGCGATCTCGGCGAGAGAGGCGTTGGCCAAGGTCACCGGATCGACGGCGGTGCCCGCGCCGAGCGTCCTCGCGGCCTCGGCGACCAGCTCGCCCGACTTGATCGAGTCAAGCTGGAGGTCGTCGAGCAGCCGCGCGGACGGGGAGATCGACTCCTTCGGGTAGCCGGTGCGCTCGGACACCAGCTCGATCAACCTCGACTCGGCGGAGCGCGCGGATCGCCTTGCGGCTTGCGGCGATGGCGGCGCGGTGTAGGCGACCACGGGTGCCGCCGGGCGGTCCTGCACGGGCGACGGGCGAAGGGATTCGCTCACCCCGAGGTCCGCCCGGACGACTGCGGCGAGGAAATCAGACCTCTTGCCCAAGTACTCGTCGAGCGTCGCGCCGGAGATACCCGGCAGGGCGCTGATGGACACGCCGGTCGCGTTGCCCGCGGGACGCGGCGTCGCCTCGATTGCGGCCTGGTCGACCTTGAAGGGCCGCTCGCAGTAGTTCTCGATGAAAATGCGGTCGGCGGCCGGGACGAAGGGGCGCACGAGCCGTCCGGCGAAGAACTCCGTCCAGTCCACGTCGATGCCGCGCAGGTACGCCTGCGCCACGGCCGTGTTCCAGTCGCTGTCCGCCCCGGCCTTGCTCTCGACCGGGAACGCGGGGAGCGAGCGGCCGGTCGTCTGCGCGATGAGGTTCGAGAGCACCCGGCCGGGCCCGGACTCGATGACGAGATCGCAGGAGTCTGCGAGACGTTCGGTGGCCGAGACGAAGTCGACCGGGGTCACGATCTGCCGCACGAGGTGTGCACGCAGGTCGAGGCCGGACTCGATGTCAGCACCCTCCATCGTGGACAGCACCCTGACATCCGACGGCGGAACAAGCTCGGGCAGGTCGGCGGCGGCTGCGAAGGCCTCCCCCGCACTCGCCACGAGGCGGCTGTGGAAGGCGTTCGAGACCGGCAACAGCCGCGCCGATATCCCGTCCGCCTCGGCAAGGGAGACCGCCTGCTCGACCGCCGCGCGCTCCCCGGAGACGACCGTCTGGGTCGGCGTGTTGACGTTGGCGACCACCGCGTAGCCGGTGCAGCGGTCCAGCAGTTCCCCGGCACGATCCCGGTCGCAGCTCAGGCTGGCCATGACCCCGGCCTCCTTCGCGTCGGCGGCCATCGCCAGGCCACGCGCGGCCACCGCCCGGAACAGCTGCTCGGCCGTGAGCGCGCCTGCCAGGTACAGGCCTGTCAGCTCGCCGAGGCTGTGCCCGACCACGACCGTCGGGCGGATGCCCAACCGCGCGAGGCGCTGCGCCCAGAGCACTGAGCCCAGTGTGATCGCGGGCTGGGCGAGCTGAGTCTGCGCCAGTTCGGTGCCCCATCCGGCTACCTGCGCGGCGTCCATGGCGCGGTCGAGCGGACGCCACAGCGCCGCCGACACGCCTGGGACTCCGGCCTCCGCGAATATCCGCTCTGCGGACTCGACCAGTTCGCGCGCCCAGGCGAAGCGCTCGACCAGCACGCGGGCGGCGTTCAGCCGCTGCGAACCCTGGCCGGGGAGGGCGAAGCCGACGCGCGCCGAGCCGCCGTCCGCGACCCGTCCGACCCACACCGGTTCGCGCGGGTCCCCGACAACGCTCTGCCCGTGGTTTCCTTCGGCCACCAGCTGGTCCAGGGTCTCGACCCGCTCGGACAGTTCCTCCGGAGAGCCGGCCAGCAGCGCGGCGCGCACCGAGCCGCCGCCGAGTTCGGCGGTCAGCTTGCGGGAGAGGTCGACGAGTTCGCCCGAACTGATGCCGACCGCATCGGCCCGCAGCGCGTCGATGCGCTCGCGCAGAGCGAGGGTCGAGACGCCGTCCAGCACGAACAGTTCGGTTTCCTGATTCGACACCAGCAGCGCGCGCTCCTCGACCTGCGGCGCGAGTGTCTGGACCGGGGCGTCGCCCGACTCGATGACCACATGCGTGTTGATCCCGCCGAATCCGAAGGCCGAGACCGCCGCGCGCAGCGTGTCGCCGGCAGGCCGCTGCTCGCCGAGCGTGATCGGGTAGAAGGACTTCGCAGTGGTCTCGAAGACCGGATTGGGCTCCGCGCAACCCGCGGTAGGCGGCAGGACGCGCCGGTTGACCGCCATCGTCGCCTTGATGAACCCCGCGACGCCCGCGGCGGCCTTGGTGTGGCCGACGACCGACTTGACCGAGCTGACCCCGATGGAACGGTGCGGACCGTCAGTGCCCTCATACGCGTCGGCGAGCGCGGTGACCTCGGTCTTGTCCCCGGCCCGGGTGCCGGTCCCGTGGCATTCGACGAAGTCGACCGGGGACGCGCCGCCGGCCGCCCGCTGCGCCCGCCGGATCGCCCGCGCCTGGCCGGCCGCGTTGGGGGCGGTGATCCCGCCCCGGCCGTCCGAGGACACGCCCCAGCCGCGCAGGACCGCGTAGACCCGGTCGCCGTCGCGGCGCGCGTCGTCCAGGCGCTTGAGCGCCACCATGCCGCAGCCCTCGCCGGGGACAAAGCCGGCGCCGCGCCGGTCGAAGGGCCTGATCTCGTCGTGGCTGAGCGCGCCGACCTTGGCGAAGCCGACGATCTCGAAGGTGTCCAGCGCGATGTCCACGCCGCCCGCGAGCATGAGGTCTGCCCGGCCGGCGGCGAGGGTGTCCGCCGCGGTGGTGATCGCCAGGAGCGAGGAGGCGCAGGCGGCGTCGACCGTGTAGCCGCCGCCCTTGAGATCCAGGAAGTTCGCCACCCGGCCCGCGATCGTGTTCGCCAGCATCCCGGCGACGTGGTCCTCCGTGATCGCGGGGAAGACGGACTTGTAGTACTGCTCGGTCGCCGCGATCAGGTCCTCGGTGGCCGCCGAGTCCAACCCGCGGGCCTTGGCCGCGGCTCGGATCGACTTGCGCACGAAGGGCCAGCGCGCCCGCAGGTGGCTGGTCCGGGACTGTTCGCCGGTCAGCGTGTTGCCCAGCACCACTCCTGTGGTCTCGACGGGAAGGGATTCAAGCGTGTAGCCCGCGTCCTGTGTCGTGCGCAGGGCCACCTCGAGCGCAAGCCACTGCGCGATGTCGGTGGTCTCGAAGGTGGACTTGGGAACCCGTCGGGCGGCCCAGTCGAACTCGAAGCCGTCGATGAACGCCGCGTGGGAGCAGTAGGTCTTGTCCGGCACGCTGGAGTCCGGGTCGTAGTACTCGGCCAGCGGCAGCCGCTGATCCGGGAACACCCGGAACTCCCGGCGCCGGGCGAGCACGCCCTCCCACAGCTGCAACGGATTCCGGGCGCCGGGATACCAGCAGCCGAGCCCGACGACGGCGATCGGGGCCGCCGTAACAGACTTCGTCATCGTCTCAAGCCTCCACATTGAACTCATTGCTTAGATAAAATGGGCAGCACTGAACAGGCTCATAAGCATGATTGGCGTTCGCGAGATCCTCAGAGGCTCCCACCGGCACTGACCACAGCGGTTCGTGCGTCATCCGATGCCTCGTATCCTGCGTCAGGACTCCAAGAGCCGGGAAGCGGCTCCGCGTGTCCCAATCAGGCTTGACCGGATACGGACAGGCAAGGGGCGCAGGCGCCACGGCGGATCTTGGCGCCTCGTCTCAAAATATGCATATTCAGCCAAACGTGCATGTCCTGATGCCCCCGCAGATCAACGCGGACGAGATCACCTCGACGCTGTCCACGCTCGGCACGCCGTGCGTGGTGCTCGTCGACGACCTGGACCTGATGGCGCAGAATCCGGCCGTGGACCCCGCGATGCGCGAGATCATCAGGACCGGCCGCGACCGCGGCGTCGGCCTCGCCTGCGCCGGTTCGGGCGAGGCGGCGCAGCACCGGGCACCTGGGTCGCCGAGGCGCACCGGGCGCGTCAGGGCGTGCCCGGTGCAGCCGCAGTCGATGAACAAGGGCGACGTGGCGGGCGGCCGGCTGCCGCTCGAGATCGTCCGGCGCCCGCTCCGCCTGGGCCGCGGCCGCATCGCGAACCCGTTCACCGGCGCGATCACCTCGGTGGCGCTGCCGCTGACGGAGCTTCGGGAGGGCGGCGCGAGCTGAGACCGGGCCGGAGTGAACGCAGACCGCTGCCGGGCACGTAACCATGCACGATGCCTTCCGTCCTGAACGCGGTGCTTCGGGCGAGCGAGAGGAGTTGCGCCATGCAGGCTGGCCAGACCGAGGACGGGGCCCGGCTCGAGGTCGAGGCTCGTCTCGCCGCCGCGGCGCGGGAGCGCGCGCGGCTGGCCGAGCGGCTCACCGAGTCGCTGCTCGCCCGCGCCAAGCCGGAGACCCTGCCGCTGCTCCCGGCGTCGGGGCCGCCGATGGATCAGCGGGAGTGGTTTCGGGCGATGACCGGGGTGCCGCTCTACGACCTGGCCGATGCGCAGAACGCCGCGGACTGGCTAGGCAGCGACCCGTTCCGGCTTCGGGAGCTGCCCGCGCCGCCGCCGTTCCTGGCCGACATCGCCATCGAGTCGCTGCCCGCCGAGTCGGTCGGGCCGCTACTGCGCCGGATCGACCTGACCCGCCCCGCGCCCACGGCGGTCGAGCTCACCGTCAAAGCGCTGAGCGCCGAGCCCGTCCGGGTGAGCACCCATGAGCGCTCGCCGGAGCAGCGGCGCTGGGGGCGGGCGGACGAGGAGGGGGCGCCGCTGCTGCCGCCGGTGGCCCGCATCCCCAGGGTTCTGCACTCCATCTGGCTCGGTGAGATCGTGAAGCCGGGCTCCCCGGTGCTGTACAACGTCGGCTACGCGGCCCGCCGCTACGCGGGTGTCATCGATGTCGTGCTGTGGACAGATCTGCCGCGGTCGGCGTTCGCGGAGGACGGCGACCCCGACGCCCGCCGACTCGCCGACTGGGCCAGGCGGCGCGGCGTGATCCTGGCCAGCATATTCGAGGTCTTCCACGCCGCCGCTCCGATGACCACCCACCCGCAGTTCGTGCTGGAGATGACCAAGCAGCTGCCGCGCGGGTACGCGGCCGCGAGCGATCTGCTGCGGGTCGAGCTGATCGAGCGTTTCGGCGGGATCTACCTGGACTGCGACCTCCAGCACACGGACCAGTACACGGCCGCCGGACCGTGTGCGCCGCACGGACCGCGCCCGGAGAACCTGCTCGAGTTCCTGAACCGGCTGGCGGCATCAGACCTCGGTTTCACCATGAACCCGATGACCGGCGCCCTCGGGCTCCTCGGCGGGTGCCCCAACGACGCACTCGCGGCCCCGGCCGGGCATCCGGCGATCCGGCTGTGGCTGGAGGAGATGCGCGTCAACTACTTCCGCCCCGTCCCGAAGCTCTTCGAGTCCCTGCAGGTCATGGCGTTGCCCTACGTCGGCCACAGCCACGTCGCGTTGCGCTACGTCACGCCGGTCAGAACCGGCCGCGTCCACCACGCCGTGCTCGCGAAGCTGGGCTTGACGCCGGGCGACCTGCCCCCCACGCAGCCGCCGCTGCGTTTCCGCAGCGCGGGCACCTGGGCTCGGGCGGGGGCCGACGCCAAGTCGGAGACGGCGCCGGAGCCGGGGTACGAGGAACTCGTCCAGATCCTGGCCCGGTGCCTGACGTACCTGGAGTGGCAACTCGCCGCACGTACCGGGGATCTCTACCTCACCTCGATCGACTACGTGGTGCGCAATCTGCCGGACCCGGGCGCCGCGTGGATGGCGCTGTTCGACGTGTTCGGCGTCCTGTCCGGGCCGCGTGGCGCGGGCAGTGCGACCGCCGCGGTCAGGTCCGTGACGGACGTGCGGCGGCGCGACGACGGGTTGCTGCAGCGGATCGAGCTGCCCCCGGAGGTCGCGGCGATGATCGACCGGCGCTCCCGCATCGCTCGTACGGGTGCTGAGACGGCCGCGCCTACGGAATGGATCGCCGCGGAGCTCTCGCCGAACGGCTTCCCCGTCTGGCTGCTGGACGAGCGCGTCGAGCCCGCCGTGCTGCGCGAGGCCGGTGAGCCGGTCCCCTCGCTGCCCGAACTGTTCGCGCCGCTGACCGAGGTCGCCGTCGACTCGGCGGACCGGCCGATCGGGCTGTGGATCAGGCCGCCGAGCGCGGCGGATGAGTATCGCGATTCCGAGCGCTTCGCCCTGCTGCCGCCCGACCACGTGGGCGTGAGCATCGGCGGGCCGCCCGATTGGGACTGGGGTGCGCAACTGCCGCTGGGCGCGGAGACGTTGGCCGAACTCATGATCGCTGCGGGCCTGGTCGGCTCGCCGGTGGTGCTGTCCGTGCCGGAGGGCTCGGCGAGGTTCTCAAGGGGAATCTCCGCGCGGCTCGCCGCACGACTCTGCACGCTCCTCGATCAGCCGGTCGACATCGTCGAGATGCCTGCAGCGGCTCTTTAACTCCGTCTATGCTCGTGAACTGCCGTCATACAGGCAGGAGGTTCGCGGGTTGGGCGGCTCGTTCGTACTCGTTGATCAGTCCGTCGAGGACGGGTCTGCGGCGTAGCCGGCGGTGCTCGCCGAGGTCCATCAGGAGATTGCGGGCGGCCTGGGCGATCCACGCCCCGTCGGGGTCGGCGGTGACACCGAGCAGGTGCACACACCGGGTCTCGAGCTCGACGACGAAGAGTACGTAGACCCGTTTGAGGGTGACCGCGCAGTCGAGGTGCGCGAAGTCGCAGGCAAGCGCGTTGGCGCCGTAGGCTCGTCGGAAAAAGAGTGACGATGTTTATCGCGCTGTGGTGCGCCAGGCTCTACGCCACAGCGGAGCTGACACCCGAGATGCCGCCCGGCACGAGTGCGGTCTTGTCGCGAAGCGTGATGGTCGAAGATTCCTTGTCTCAGTGGGTACCGTCTACGTGAACGAGGCTGCGTAGTCCACGGTGAAATGCTCGAACGATCGCGCCGGGCGGCCGAGCAGGGTCGGTAGGTCTTGCACCCGTCTCCGAGACCTGTCATTCGAACAGCACGTGCATCCTCGGCGGTCCGAGGCGAAGCCGCACTGGTCGTATAGCGCTCGATGGTAACGGCTACCGCCTCCCAACCTGCAAGCACTGACATCCAAGAATTCCTGCTGCCGCACCTGACCAGCGGTCAAAGAGGGTCAGCCAGAGCTGGCGTGAATCCGCAGGTCAGACTCCCTGCGGCCGTGGATCGCAGCGGAGGCCGAATCGCGCATGACGTTCACTACCGTGCATTGATCGTCCTCAGCGGGCAACGGCTGGTCCCCAGATGGTCCCCGGCGTCGCGCCCGTCCGAATCCGTTCCGCCCGACCATAAGCGCATGCGGGACGCGGCATACCGCGCTTCCAGAGAGCGCTGCGGATTGACATGCCGTACCTCATGATCAAAGCGTAGTTTGGTCCATTTCGGTCGGCAGCCCGACGAGATCGAACAGCTATCCCGGTATCGCGAGCCGAGGTCCTTCATGGACGAGTCGGCGAACCGGCACATGGTTTCTAGACGCATGACTGCCGCGCCCCGGTTGACCACGCCACCACCATCCGACGGCCTCGAAAAGCAGGCAGCCGCCAGCGGCATCGATGCTGCCGGTCTTGACGCCTATGGTGCCGGGATAAACGCCGAGCAGCGGGTTCGTCGTGTTCCAGGTGAAGGCCGGGTACTCGCTGGTGGCGGCGTCGACGTGGTGCGAGCTCGTCTGGACGATAGAACATGCGCGAGGCGTGGTGGATACCGGCTTACCCGCGTTCGGGTTCAACGCTCATGCGTCTCACCAGTGGTTCCCGAACTCCTGGCCCGGAGTTCGGGAACCACTGGTGAGCCACGGAAGAGACAGCGGGGACTTCCGGATCAGCCGCACAGGTCTACGTCCTGTTCAGCCCCCGTGGAGCCGGCAACGCGTCCAACGGACCCGCCCGCGTGCGGCCGCATGCGCCCCTCGGTCGTGTCAGGAGCCTGCTGGCCCAGGTCCGTCCTTGAGCATTACGGTTCCGTCCTGGACGCCCTCGTAAAGGGTGCCGTCGGGGCCGAGGCTTGCCGCCAGGTAGGAGTCGTTGTAGGTTCCGCCGGCTCCCGCGCGCACCCGCCAAACCTCATTGCCGGTTTGGAAGTCCAGGGCGACCAGGTACCACACGTAGATCCCTTCCTTGGCCAGGTTCGCGTCCTGGGTGTAGCCGTAGATGAGCCCGGTGGAGGTCGACAGGGTCGGGACGGACTTCATGCGTATCGGCGTGTTCCACCGCACCTCGCATCCCTTGCCGCCCGGGTTGACGGTGATTCGCTCGGCTCCCGGCGTCATCTGGCTCATGTCGTTGTACGAGCCGTTGATATCCGTCGGATTCAGGTCGAGAGGCGGATAGTTGTAGGCGTTGAGAACGACCACATCATCCTCGGCGCCCTGCTCGTGGCCGATGGGTCCGATCTCCGCCGCGCTGGCACCGGGGGTGAACAGCGGAACGCTGCACACCAACCGGGAACTGTCTCCGACGTCGGTGCCCTGGCGGTAGACCAACAGGTGCTCCTGTTCGTCTTCGTGGTCGGCGATCGTCACGTACCGGTTCCCGAGCAGTGCGGGGGTGGTGCCGGAGCCCCGGGCGAAGCCTCCCGGCTTTCGTGCGGACCCGGCCTGGTAGGTCTCCTGCCACGCCGTCGTGATGGTGTCGCCGGGACCCGCTTGGAAGGCGGACATGTAGCCGGTGGCGTTGGCGTGGTCGTCGGCGCCCGCGGGGCCGGTCACGACGTAGGCGGTGGAGCCGCTGACGGCGATGCCGTTCTCGACGACCTGGTTCGGGATGGTCATCGAGACCACCTTGCCGTCTGGTTCGATGTATCCGAGGGTGGTGTCCGTATGTCCCCCGGAGCCGGAGTCGAGGACGGCCCCGGTGGTGAACCAGATGTTCCCGTTGACATCGAGCATGCTGTTCAGGAGCGGGTCACCCGCCGGCAGAGTCCCGTCGGCAACGAGATCGATATCGCGCTGGAGCGTGAAGGACGTCCCGCTGGCGTTGTCGGTTCGTTGCACGACGTACATGTGACCTTGCGTGGACGCGACCACGATGCGGTCGTCGCTGGTCTGCTCCAGGTAGCCCATGTCCAGGTCCTGGCCGGTCTCCGGCGGTGTCCACGTGGCCAGCACCTGATCCGTCTTGGGATCGACGGCCCTGAGGCAGGAGCCGTTCGCCGAGGGATCGCTGGGGATGATCGCGCAGCCAGTCGTCAGGTGCCCGGCGGGATCCCACAACGTCGGCGTGAGCCGGGTCGTCGTGCTGGTCACCTGGGGATTCGTGCCGAGCGGCCCCGGGTAGTCGGTGGAGTTGGTGCCGCCGCCGTCGCCGTGCATGAGTGAGACGTCGGGGAGGTACTGGGTCTTGGGCGCTATCGGCTGGGCGAGGACGGGGTGGCCCAGGTACGCCGGCCCCGCGGACGGGTCCTGGGAGCTGGGGATCGGGGTGGCCAAGGCTACTGCGGCGGCTACTACCGCCGCAGTGGGAATGAAGAGAGGGGACACAGGATCGGATCCTTCCTGCCGGGTGAGTACGCATTCGCGTCCGGTGGGGCAAAGGAGCGGTCGACGCCGTCGAGGTGAGGCCCTGGTGGCGGGCTCACTGCCGACCTGGCGACCCTGGGAAGGCTAGCCGATCGGCAGGGCTCGTACAAGTCGATCGGCTAGGAGATTCCTAGCCGATCGGCTGGGTACTTCCCTGACGATCGGCTAGCCGCTAGGGTGTCTCAGACCAGGGCCCTACAAGGAGAAGCGTGAAGATGGCCAGTAGCGTCGAGACCGCGACCGTGACGGCGAGCACGCGTTCCCGGCTGCTGAGCGCGGCGCTCAGCCTGTTCACCGTGCACAGTTTCGCGGGAACGTCGCTTCAGATGATCGCGGACAGCGTGGGCGTGACGAAAGCCGCCGTCTACCACCATTTCAAGACCAGGGAAGAGATCCTGGCGGCGGTGATCGACCCCGCGATCAGGGAAATGCGCTCGGCCGTCGCAGCAGCCGAAGACGAGCGGCGACCTACCGCTCAGGCCGAGTCGATGCTCGTCCGCTTCGTTGACGTGACCATCAGGCACCGGGCTCTTGTCACCCTGATCTGGACGGATGCCGGGGTTGTCGACACAGCGGGGGCCGGCGAGGACACCATCCGACTCGCCAACCGTGTGAGGGCCCTGCTCACCGCGCACCAGTCGCCACCGCAGGCCGCGGTGAACGCCTCCATCGCCGTGGTCGGGATCGCGTCCGCCGCCGCTTCGCCGCTGCTGCTCGACCTGCCTGACGAAGTATTGCGAGAGTACCTGCTCGATGCCGGCCGACGGATTCTGACCCTCCGCCGCCGCGCCTCCAAAAGCGAGCACGGTGCAGACGACGCGCAGTGAATGGGCCGGACGATCCTGGTGGCCCTGCGCCCGCAGAACAGCGTGTTGATATCCTCGAACGCACGGTACGGAAGCCGGGAGGCCGTCATCGCCACGAGCCGGTCCCAGCCCGGGCGCATCGACTCCGGGACCAGCATCCCGCGATCGACTGACAAGCACCCCACTGCACACCCCCGCCCAGACCCTCGCACACTCGGATCACAACGAGCGGCCTCGCCAATCAACCACGTCCCCGCATGCCAGCCGAACCGAGTCGACACGATTCATTGACGACGCACGGCGCTGCCGATCGGGACCGGCTCCGTCCATGTGCGAACGCTCTACACGGCCGCCTCGTACGGTAGGCGCGGTCGTCGGCTGTCGCGAGTGAGAGCGGGCGTACCCTGCGGCGACGTCTGGAGCGGGAAAGAGACAGGAGATCAGCTGCCCGCCGCCTGTCGCATGGCGTCGAATGCGGTGAGGGTGGGTTCGGCGAGCCGGGCGGCTCGGAGGAAGTCGTCGCGCACCAGGTCGTGGAGCGCGGCGAACGAGGTCACGTGGTTGACGTGGTGGTACATCGACTGCAGTCGGGCCCGGGAAAGGCCGGCGACGACGACCGCGGCCAACTGCACCTCGGGGCCGATCGGGTCCGTGCCGACGCGCTTGGCGAGCGCGACGGACACGTCGTCGACGAAGCGCGCGAACTCGGCGTGCCGCGCGGCGGCAAGCGATGGTGATCCGGTAGCGACGTCGCAGAAGAGCCGCATGAAGTGAAGCTGCCGGGCCTCGTCCACGGTCCCGGGCGGGGCGAACTGAGGACCGGTGCTCAGCGCCTGCACAACGTCTTCGACGAGCGAGGCGCCCGCACCGTCGAGCACGGCGTCCACCACGGCCTTGGTCATGGAGTCGGAGCGGTCGAGCAGCATCGACTCCTTCGTCGGGAAGTAGTTGAACACGGTCTGCTCCGAGACCTCGCACACGGCCGCGATCCGGGCGACGGGCACGTTGTCGAACCCGTGGACCAGGAACATCGCGGTCGCGACGTCGGAGATCTGCTGCCGGAGCCGCCGCTTCTTGCGTTCGCGCAGCCCCTCGTGCGGGTCCGCGGCCCCCTCGGGGTGCATCGCCTCGAGTACCTCGAGGACCTCGTTGACGTCTCGATCGCCGGTGCTGGTCACCTCAACAGTGTAGGCCACCGCTTGGGTCATGCTAAAGTTTTGGCCACTCTAACTTTTTGGGGACTAAAATGAGACGAAGGCAAGCGATGCGCAGAGCCCGCTCGAACCGCGAGAGCCACGCCGAGAGCCACATCGAGGGCCAAGGCGCCCCGGCGAGCGCGATCGCCGTCGAGGCCCGCGGTCTGACCAAGACGTTCGGCGTGAACCGCGCCGTGGACGGCATCGATCTGACGGTCAGGGAAGGCGAGGTCTTCGGCGTACTCGGCCCGAACGGCGCCGGCAAGACGACGATGCTGCAGATGCTCGCGACGCTGCTGCCGATCGACAGCGGGCAGGCGATGATCTTCGGCCACGACGTGCGCCGCGAAGGCCACGCGGTGCGCCAGCTGATCGGGGTCACCGGCCAGTACGCGTCGGTCGACGAGGACCTCACCGCCCGCGAGAACCTGTGGCTGTTCGGCCGGCTGCAGGGGCTGGCGTCCAAGACGGCCCACGCCACCGCCGACGACCTGCTCACCCGGTTCGACCTGACCGAGGCCGCCCACCGGCCCATCTCCCAGTTCTCCGGCGGCATGCGCCGTCGTCTGGATCTCGCGGCCAGCCTGATCACCAAGCCCGCGCTGATCTTCCTGGACGAGCCGACCACCGGCCTCGACCCGCGCACGCGCACCCAGATGTGGGGCACGATCCGCGATCTGGTCGCGCAGGGCTGCACGATCCTGCTGACCACCCAGTACCTCGACGAAGCGGACGAGCTCGCCGACCGGATCGCCGTCATCGATCACGGCCGGAAGGTCGCCGAAGGCACCCCCGACCAGCTCAAGGCCCAGATCGGCACCTCGAGCCTGCGCGTCAACCTCGCGCAGAGCACCGACACGGAGGCGGCGGCCGCGCTGGCCGGCGAAGTGACCCGCGACACGGCGGTCCGCACGGCGAGCGGATCGGGGTTCAGCATCAAGCTCGGCCACGCGAACCAGGCGGCCGACGTGCTGATCGCACTGCGCGACCGCCGCCTCGACATCTCCGACGCCACCATCGAACAGCCCAGCCTCGACGAAGTGTTCATGGCCCTGACCGGCCGACCCCGCCACACCTCCGAGGCCGAGACCGAGACCGAAGCGAGCCGCTCATGAGCGCCACCACTGCCACCACGACCGCCCCGGACGCGATCCGGCCGGCCGCGCGCACCGTCCAGGCATCCGTACCCGTGCGCGACACCCTCGTCCAGATCAGGTCGCTGGCCTGGCGCGCCCTGGTCAAGATGCGCCGCAACCCCGAGCAGTTCATCGACGTCACCGCGATGCCCGTGCTGCTGACCGCGATGTTCGGGTTCATGTTCGGCGGCGCGATCGCCGGCAGCCGGGCGAGCTACCTGCCGCTGCTGATCCCCGGCATCATCGCTCAGACCACCGTCACCGCGTGCGTCGCCGCCGGAGTCCAACTGCGCGAGGACATGGAGAAAGGCGTGTTCGACCGCTTCAGGTCGCTGCCCATCGCCCGCATCGCTCCACTGGCCGGACCGATGACGGCCGATCTCGCCCGCTACCTGCTCGCCGCCTGCGTCACCCTCACCACCGGAGTCCTGATGGGCTACCGGCCGCACGGCGGCGCCGCGGGGATCGCCGCCGGACTCGGACTCGCCGTCGTCACCGGCTGGTCCCTCGCCTGGATCTTCATGTGGCTCGGCACCGTCGCCAAGAGCGCCAGGTCCATCCAGGGCATGTCCATGATGATCATGTTCCCGCTGAGCTTCCTGTCCAACGCGCTCGTCCCCGTGGGCACCCTGCCCGGCTGGCTGCAGACCTTCACGAAGATCAACCCCGTCTCGCACGTGGTCTCCGCGATCCGGGACCTGATGAACAACGGCACCGTCACCGCCCAGGTCGGCTGGGCGCTGCTCGGCTGCGCGGCCGTCGTGGCGATCTTCGTTCCGCTCGCCGTCCGCTCCTACTCGCGGCGGCTCTAGACATCCCGAAGCCTTAGGCGGCGGGTCCTCCGACTGGAGGACCCGGGCCGCTGAAGATGAACCGCCAGAAGGATTTGCCGCGCCGGGCAGGTCCATAGGGTCGTTACCAGGCACGAAAACAACGGAGGCGACATGATTGAAGCTCGAAGCCTGACAAAGCGCTACGGCGAGAAGGTCGCCGTGGACAACCTGACCTTCACCGTCCGGCCGGGCGCGGTGACCGGCTTCCTGGGGCCCAACGGGGCGGGGAAGTCGACGACGATGCGGATGATCCTCGGCCTGGACGCGCCCACCTCGGGCACGGTCACGGTGAACGGCAAGCCGTACGCGGAGCACGCCCGTCCGCTGCGGGAGGTCGGCGCGCTGCTCGAGGCGCGCGCGGTGCACACCGGGCGCTCGGCGCGCAACCACCTGCTGGCGATGGCGGCGACCGCGGGGATCGGGCGGCGCCGGGTGGAGGAGGTCATCGAACTGGTCGGCCTGGCCGCGGTGGCCGACAAGCGGGTCGGGTCCTTCTCGCTCGGGATGGGCCAGCGGGTCGGGGTGGCCTCGGCGCTGCTGGCCGACCCGGAGACGCTGATCCTCGACGAGCCGGTCAACGGCCTCGACCTGGACGGCGTGCGGTGGATTCGCACCCTGCTGCGCGGGCTGGCCGATGAGGGCCGCACGGTGTTCCTGTCCTCGCACCTGATGAGCGAGATGGCGTTGACGGCCGATTTCGTGATCGTGGTGGGACGAGGACGGCTGCTGCTCGAGCAGTCGATGGCGCAGTTCATCGCGGACGCGTCCAGCGGCGTGGCCCGGGTCCGCTCGCCGCAGGCCGACCGGTTGGCCGCGCTGTTGGGCGGCGAGGGCGTCACCGTGCGCAGCGTGGCGCAGGACGTGCTCGAGGTCGAGGGACTGCCCAGCGAGCAGATCGGGATCAGGGCCGCGGACGCCCGGATCACGCTATACGAGCTGTCGGTTCAGGGAGCATCGTTGGAAGAGGCGTATATAGCGTTGACCCGGGACGCGGTGGACTACCGTTCGTCGGTCGGTTCGGCGCACGTCGAACTCGCACAGGCGGTGGCGGCATGAGCGCCCCGCTGCTCGACACTCGCGCACCGGCTCCGGCGACGACGGGTCGCACGCCATCGCAGCCGGTCACGGTGCGCCGGGCCATCGCCTCGGAGTGGATCAAGTTCCGCACGCTGCGCTCGACCTGGGCGACGCTGGGTTCCGCGGTGGTCGGCATGCTGATACTGGGCCTGATCGTGGCGTACAACACCCGCGATCTGAGCAGCAATCTGCAGCCCGACGACATCGCGCCGTCCTCGACCCTGCAGGGTTACAACCTCAGCCAACTGCTGATCGGCGCGCTGGGCGTGCTGTTCGTGTCCGGCGAGTACAGCACCGGAATGATCCGGGCGACGCTGGCCGCGGTGCCCAAGCGGCTGCCGGTGCTCTGGGCGAAGCTGGCGGTGTTCGTCGCGGTGACCGCCACCTGCATGATCGTGATCTCGTTCGTGACGTTCCTGTCCGCGCAGGGCCTGCTCTCGCACTACCGCCCGGGTTATTCACTCAGCGATCCGGGCGCGCTGCGGGTCGTGCTCGGCACCGGGATCTACCTGACCCTGATCGGGGTCATCGGCGGCATCCTGGCCTGGATCATCCGCAGCACCCCCGGCGCGCTGGTGGCCTATTTCGGGGTCGTGCTGCTCCTGCCGCTGATCTTCGGGGAACTGCTGGGCAACTGGGGCAAGAACGTCGACAAGTTCCTGCCCGCGTCGGCGGGCGCACGGTTCGCCGAGAGCATTCCGGAGGGCTATTCGCTGACCCCGTGGTGGGCACTGGCCGTCTTGATCGCCTGGGTGCTGATCGGCTTGGGCGTCTCGGCAGTGCTGCTGCGCCGACGGGATGCGTGAGTTCGCCGCCGTGGTGAACAGCACAGTTCGACGCGCATCCCACCCGACCCGGCGTAACAGGGTCGGGTGGGATGCGCCGCACCCGAGGCCGGGCAACTCCCTCGCGTGGGCACGGGACTGGTTCGCGTACCGACCGCTGGTCTCTGACCTGCTTTTGGCGCTGGCCGCGGCGGTCGGTTCCGTGCTGGCTGACCTGCTGGGCTCGGTGCGCCCGCCGACCGCGGCCTGGTGGGACGTGCTGTTGGCCCTGCCGCTCGCGCTGCGTCGGCGGCATCCGGCTAGCGCGGCGGTGCTGATCGGCGCGGTCTGCCTGGTCCAGTGGCTGGTAGGAGTTCCGGCGTCCGGCGACGTGTCGGTCCTGGTTGTGCTCTACAGCCTCGGCGCGTATGAGCGTCGGCGCGCCGTACTGCGGTTATCGATCGTGATCGCCGAGGTGGGGGTGGTGCTGGCGGTCGCGCGGTGGGGCGCGGCGACCAATCAGGTACTCACCGGCCTCACGGCGACCGGGACGGTCACCGCGGCGTGGGTGGCGGGCGTCTACGCCAGCATGCGCCGCGCGTACGTCGCCTCGGTGCACGAACGCGCGGAAACGGCGGAACGCGAGCGCGACAGTCGGGCCCTGGTGGCCGTGGCGGCCGAGCGGGCCAGGCTGGCCAGGGAGATGCACGACGTGATCGCGCACAGCCTGTCGGTGATGATCACGCTCAACGACGCCGCCGCCGCGATCGAACTCTCGCCGCGGGCCCGCGAGGCGATCTCGCAGGCCTCCGAGGTGGGCCGACAGGCGCAGAGCGAGATGCACCGGATGTTGCGGGTGCTGCGCGAGGACGAAGCGGCCGCCTACGCGCCGCAACCCGGCGCGGGTGACCTGCCCGCGCTGGTGTCGATGGTGCGCTCGGCCGGTCTGACCGTCGAACTGGCTGTCACCGGCGACCTGGCCGACGTGTCGCCCACCGCGCAACTGGCCCTCTACCGGATCGTGCAGGAGAGCCTGACCAACGTGCTCAAGCACGCCCGCAACGTCGAGAAGGTCCTGGTCGAGGTGGACCGGCACGAACATCGGATCGATCTGCGGATAGACAACGACGGCGCCCGCGCGGTCGCACCCGCGCCGGGAGGATCGTCTCCGGGGCACGGCCTCGGCGGCATGGCCGAACGCGCGCGCCTGTTCGGCGGCACGCTCGCCGCCGGGCCGCGCCCCGGCGGGGGCTGGTCGGTGCGCGCGCAGCTGGATCTCGGGCACCCGGGAGCCGAGTCGTGACCGCGACGGCGCGGGTCCTGCTGGCCGACGACCAACCGCTGCTACGCCGGGCATTCTCGATGCTCCTGGAAGCCCAAGTCGACATCGAGGTGGTCGGCGAGGCGGCCGATGGCGCCGAGGCAGTGCGCCTGGCCGCGCTCCTGAAGCCGGAGGTCGTGTTGATGGACGTGCGGATGCCCGGGGTCGACGGTATCGAGGCCACCCGGCGGATAGTCTCGCTCGGCTTGGCGAGCCGGGTGCTGATCCTGACCACGTTCGACCTCGACGAATACGCCTTCGAAGGCCTGCGGGCCGGCGCCAGCGGCTTCCTGCTCAAGAACGCGCGCCCGCACGAACTGATCGCGGGCATCCACTCGGTCGCCGCCGGGGACGCCGTCCTCGCGCCGACGACCACCAGGCACCTGCTGGACGCCTACTCCGACCAGTTCACCGCCCACCAGCAGCCCACGCCCCGGGAAACCAACACACTCACGAACCTGACGCTGCGCGAACGCCAGGTCTTCGCCGAAATGGCCGCAGGCCTGACGAACAAAGAGATCGCGCAGCGGCTGTACCTGTCGGAGACCACCGTCAAAACCCACGTCGTACGGATCCTGGCCAAACTCGGACTGCGCGACCGTATCCAAGCAGTGATCTTCGCCTACGAGAACGGGATAACCCGGTCGACAACCCCGCCCGTGACACCGCCGCCGCCACCGAGTACGGACTCGAAGTCATCCGCATCGCGCAGCCGACGGTGCAGCTGACCGTCAGTGCGCCCAGCCCGCCGTCTGCCTCGAAGAGGCCGAATACACCGCGGACCAAAGTGACTGTCGCGGCCACTACACCGAGGCCGGAGCCGACAACCTGCGACAGCGGATCGCGGCTGCGGTCTCCCCCGCCGTCGCAGCGGATCTGGCCGCGATACGCGCCAAAGCCCCCCATGCCAAGGTGTTCGTCATCGGATACCCCGCTCTGGCGCCCGACGCGGCGGACACGCCCCCCGGCGGCTGCTACCGATCCCCCGTCGGCGTTCCGCCAACCGCAGACGGATACCCGTTCACCACCACCGACCTGCCCTTCCTCCTCCAGACCGAGCAGGCCCTCGATGCCGCCATCCAGGCAGACGCCGCCGCCGCCGGATACACCTACATCTCCACCATGCAGGCAAGCCTCACGCACACCCCCTGCGCCGCGTCCGCGCAGCCCGCCGGCACACCGTGGATCAACGGGCTGAGCCTCGAGTCACTTCTCCCGCCCACTCCGCGCCCCGGCGCCCTGCACCCGAACGCGGCCGGCGTCGCCTACGACGCAACCCGGCTCTCCTCCGCGATCAGGGCCGCCTTCGCCCCGGTTGAACCGGGCACGGTCGACTCGGCATCAGTCGGCACGATCGCTCTGGCACTGGCGCTGCTGGTCCTCGGGGTGGCGATGATCGCCGCGACGCCCCGCCTGTTCAGCGCCCGCTCACGGGCTACCCGACGCGGCCACCAGGCAGAGCGGTGAAAATGGGCGATCAGGTCGCAGCACGACCGCAGCCGAGCGGCTGGCCTCCGGCTGGAAGCTCGACCGCGTCAGCGCCGGGCGGGTCGGCCACATCAGCTCCGCGAGTCGTCTGGATCGTTGGGATTTCGGGCGAGCGCTGCTGACGGCGTTCACCGCCGGCACCGGCCGATCCTGAGGCCTTGTCGCCGCGTCATTCGGGCGTATCCGGTTCGTGGTCGGCCAGGTGCGGCAGGAGTACCCGGAAGGTGGCTCCCGCTCCCGGTTCCGACCGCAGTTCGACGCGTCCGCCGTGCGCGGTGACCAGGGATTGGACGATGGCCAGTCCGAGTCCGGCGCCCACGCCGCTCGTCCGGCTGCGCGATCCGTCCGTGCGGTAGAAGCGCTCGAAGATACGCCGCCCCTGCTCCTCGGTGAGGCCCGGCCCCTGGTCGGCGACCTCCAGCACAGAGTATTCGCCAAGGGTGCCGACTCCGATGCGGATCGCGGTCGCCTCTGGTGTGTGGGCGACGGCGTTGCCGACCAGATTGGTGACGACCTGCCGCAGTCGGGACTCGTCGGCCAGGGCCGGGGCGCTGGTGGGCGCGTCGCCTCCCGGACCGGTCAGTTCGACCGGTCGCGAAGGGTCGAGGGCGCGTACCTGGTGCAGCGCGTCGGCGGCCAGGGTGCGCAGGTCCATGGGAGCCAGGTCCAGCGGCAGCGCTCCGTTGCGGCCCTGGTCGTCCGGGGTGCTCAGCGAGCGTTCGTCGAGTCGGGCGAGCAGGAGCATGTCCTCGACGAGGCCGGCGAGGCGCTGCGCCTCGCGGGCGATGTGGTCCATGGTGCGGTCGACGTCCGCGCGCTTCGGCAGGGCGCCCATGCGGTAGAGGTCGGTGAAGCCCTTGATGCCGACGAGCGGGGTGCGCAGTTCGTGGCTGGCATCGGCGACGAAGCGCCCCATGCGGGCCTCGGATTCCGCGCGAGTGGCGAAGGCCGTCTCGATCTGGGCGAGCATGCCGTTGAGCGCGGCGGTCAGCCGGCCGATCTCCGTACCGGGGGCCGCGAGGTCGGGGACGCGGTGGGACAGGTCGCCGTCGGCGATGGCGGCGGCGCTCTCCTCGATGCGCGAGAGCGGGCGCAGCCCGGAACGCACGGCGAAGAAGCCGACCACGGCAAGGACGGCGAGCAGGGCGAGTCCCGTGGCGAGGGAGATGGTCCGCATCTGGTCGACCGTGCCGTTCACCTGGTCCAGCGGGGTGGAGACGACCACACTGTCCGGGCCCTCATCACTGGGCAGCGCGATCACCCGCCACTGGCCTTGACCGTCCCGGCTCGCGACGGTGAAGGGGCGCTGCCCGTGCGCGGCGACCTCGGCGGCGTCGAGCGGGGGGAGTTCGGGGCCGGTCGCGTCCTGGGCCGAGGCTGTCGGGCTGATGACGCCTTCCACGGTCCCGCTCGCCGTCAGGTAGGTGACGGCCCGGTCTCCGAAGAGGCCTTGCAAGATGCCTCCTCCCAAGCGGTCCGTCTGGGCGGCGTCGAGCGCGAGTGCGGGCGGCACGCGGGCGAGAACCTCGGCGGATGCGGTCAGTTGGGCGTCTACTCGCTGTACCAGGTAGCCGCGCAGGGCGTTGTTGACGACCACGCTGAACGCGACGAGGCCGACCGCCAGCAGGCTGACCGCGAGCAGGAGCACGCGGGTGCGCAGCGAGGCCTGTGCGATGGGGCGCGAAACCCGTCGCCACCATCGCGTCACCACCGGTGCCACGGCGGTCACGGCTTTCCGGCGCGGATCACGTAGCCGATCCCGCGGACGGTCTGGATGAGCCTGGGACCTTCGGCATCGATCTTGCGACGCAGGTAGCTGATGTAGGTGTCGACGATGCTGGCATCGCCCCCGAAGTCGTACTCCCACACGTGTCCCAGGATCTGGGCCTTGGACACGGTGCGCCCGGCGTTGGACATCAGGTAGTGCAGCAGCCGGAACTCGGTGGGAGACAGGCGCACCGGTGTCCCGGCGCGCTGAACCTGGTGGCCTTCGGGGTCCAGTTCCAGGTCGCCGACCAGCAAGGTGGCGTTGGGATTGCCGGTGGTACGCCGCAGGACGGCCTGGATCCGGGCGATCAGTTCGGGCAGCTCGAACGGCTTGGTGACGTAGTCGTCCCCGCCCAGCAGCAGGCCGTTGACCTTGTCCTGGGTGGCGTCGCGGGCGGTGAGGAACAGGACGGGGACCTGCGCCCTGCGGGCTCCGGTCGAGGCCGTCGGCTGCTCGCGCAGCCGGCAGATCACCTCGAACCCGTCCATGTCCGGCAGCATCACGTCCAGCAGGACCAGATCGGGCGGCTCGCGCAACGCCGACGCCAGGGCTTCCTGCCCGGTCGCGGCCGAGGCGACCTCGAAGCCGGCGTACCGCAGCGCGGCCGAGAGCAGCTCGCGCACGGTCGGTTCGTCGTCGACCACGAGCAGGTGGGCGGACGGCTTGGCGGAGGCTCGCTCGGCTCTGGCCATGGGGATCGGCAATCCAAGGGGAAGGGGCGGGGGTGCCCGGCCCGGTGTCGGGAGGCGATGTGCCGACGTGCCGGGATCATCGCCGCGGCGCAGACGACGATACCGGATTGCGCGCGGATCGGACGGTGCCGCTCCGGTCTCGAGCTGCCGGGATGTCGTCCTGAGGTCCCCGGTCCGCGGGTCCCACCGCGCCGCGCAGAAGGCTTCCGGCGAATCCCGCCGCACCGCCCGTCAACAATCCAAGGATCAGCGCCAGCAGCGCGTTGCTCCCGAGATTCGCCTGCATGCCGCCCATCTGCATGCTGAATGCGCCGAACGAGACCTGTCCCGAAGCATCTACCAGGAGAGTGCCCACCCACAGCACAAGCGCGGTCACCACCCCGAGCCGCAGCGCCGCGGCCAGATGGCTGGAGTACCAGGCACGGCCCGGCCCACCGGTGCGGTTCGGCGTGCGAGCAGCGGCGATGTATCCGCAGGCCAGCAACACCACCATGAGCAGGAGCAGACACAGTGCCCACAGCGGAAAACCGGCGACGAACATGGTCCTGAGGTTCTCGACCCGTCCCGAGGAACCGCAGGAGCCCTGGATACTGCCCATCAGTGAAGAGAGCAGACCGCCCTGGCTCTGGCCCTGCGCCCGGCCGAACGACGCCGACCAGGGCGCGCCGGCTCCCAGACCCAGCGCCACCAGCACCAGGTTCGGTACAGCCAGCAGTACTTCGCCGACCACCCTCGCGCCGGCGCCGCCGGCGACCACAGCAGCGCACGTGCCGACCACGAGCACTCCCATGATCGTGACGAGGACCGCGGTGACGGCCGACACGCTCGGTCGCCAGGAACATACGACCGGGTTCCTCGCGATACTCGGCGGAAGCGACGTGCGGCGCGCGACGAGGCAACCGACCGCGAGCACCAGACTCGCCCACAGCACCGAGCCGAACACGGCCGAGGCGATCCCGGTGCTGAAGGTCAGGGAGGAGAGCACCCCGCCGAGCATCGAGCTCAGGCCGCCTCCGGTTCCGCCAGAGCCGCCCAGCAGGCTGGACAATCCGCCTCCGGATCCGCCGGACCCGCCGAGCAGGCCGGACAGGCCGCCTGACCCCGAGGAGCAGCCGCCGAGGTGGCTGACCGCGGACTGCGGCACGGTGAGCGATCCCCGGGCCATGCGGCCCAACGGCACGAAGGCCACCGCGATCACGGTCACCGCGGACTGGGCCCGGACCAGCAGTCCCCCGCCGGACACCTGTGCGTGCCGCCGCAGCGGACGGAAGAAGCCGAACCCCAGCACGGCGGTGCCGACGAGCGTCACACCGAGCGGCAGCGCGTCGATCGATCCGCCCAGGGATATCTGGATGAACCCCGAACCGGAGGATCCGGAGCCGACCGCGACCGGGCTGCCGACCGCCATGGCCATCACTGCCGCGGTGAGAGAACCCACCGAGCCGATGGAGCCCGCGTGCAGCAGGGACAGGGCCGCAACACACAGCACGACCATGGCCGTGATCGCCGCGAGGGCCGCGAGCGCCCCCTCCGCGATGTTTCGCAGCAGCGCGTCAGACTCGCGCTCAATGACTACGGGCTTAGGCACGCCGGGACACTCCCCTTCGATCGCACAGATCTGCGGCACGCGGATCGCGGCGCCGCTGAGGGGAAGCGTGGCGCGGGCAGTTGAGCGCTGCCGCAGAGTCCTGGGAGTTTCGTGAGAGTCCTGACGGGGCGGGCGGGCGGCCCGGCAGTTCGGCGATCGCGGCCCGCGGGCCGGGCCCTGGGATCTCAGAGAACTCCCAGAGCCGGGCGGCGGCCAACGCCGCCCCGGGCCGACGAGCACCGCGGCGAAGCGGGGCTGATCGCAGGGTTCCGCGACCGCGACGCCGTCCGTCCTCGCCGTCGCGGTGGCGCCGATTGCGGACGGCGCATCGGTCGGGACTGACTTCATGGGCGCCGTACTCCTCAAGAGCAGGTCGTGGTCGTCGAGGCGGCGCTCAACGCCGTGCGGCTCGCGGATACGCAGCCTGGCATGCATCGCGCGTATTCGGGCACCGGCCTGCTCGGCCTGGGCCGTGGTTCCCCAGGTGGTGGTGACGATGAACTTGCCCGTCTCCCGCAGCCGACGGCCCGGATCCTGTTCGTACGAGGAGTTCCGGGCGATGCCGAGCGCCGTGACCGGGTGCAGTGCCTGCAGGTGCAGGGCACTGATGCCGCCGATCCACATCGCGGGATCCGCGTGCAGATGCCAGGTCACCGAGGACGGACCGAAGAACCCCGAGTCGATACTCACGGTGGTTGCTGAGCCTTCCCATCTGGTGCGCACGGTTGTTCGCCGGCCATGGTCAGTGTCCCGGCGAAGCCCTCTTGGTGCAGCGTCTCGGCCACGGGCCTGACTGTGGCCGAGACGCCGCACCAAGAGGATCGGGTCAGGGGCGGGAACTACTTCACGACCGCGATGACCGATGAGGGGCAGCGAACGGCGGCGTCCTCGACCTGGGCGTGCAGTGCCTGCGGCGGGGTGGGGTCAAGCAGCACCACGGTGCCGTCCTCGAGGCGTTGGTCGAAGACGTCGGGGGCGGCCAGCACGCACTGGCCGGCGCCGCAGCACTTGTCCTCGTCAATGATGACCTTCATATCGGCTACCAGGTCACCGGGAGCGCGTGGACACCGTAGATGATCATGTCGTCGCGCATCGGCACGTCCTTCGCGGGCACCGCGAGGCGCAGGGTGGGGAACCGGTCGAACAGTGCGCTGAGAGCCACCTTCATCTCGACTCGGGCCAACTGCTGTCCGAGGCACTGGTGGATGCCGTGGCCGAACGCGAGGTGCGGGCTGTTCGGCCTGCGGACGTCGAATGCGTCGGGGTCGCCGGGAAAGTGCGTCGCGTCGCGGTTGGCCGAGACGACCGAGGTAAGCACCGTGGTGCCGGCCTTGATCTGGCGGCCGTTCAGTTCGACGTCCTTGTGCGCCGTGCGCCGGGGTCCGAACTGGACGATGGTCAGGTAGCGCAGCAGCTCCTCGACGGCGCCGTCCATCAGGGTGGGGTCGGCGCGCAGTGCCGCCAGCTGCTCGGGGTTCTCCAGCAGGCACATGGTGCCCAACGCGATCATGTTGGCGGTCGTCTCGTGCCCGGCGATCAGCAGCAGCGTCCCGACGTTGGTCAGTTCCTCGTCGGTCAGGTCGCCGGCCTGCACCAGGTCGCTGAGCAGGTCGTCGGTCGGTTCGGCGCGCTTGGTGAGCACCAGTTGGTGGATGAGTTGATTGATCGACACCGTCGCCCGCTGCGCGGCCTCGGCGCTCGTACCGAGGTTGATCATCGCGGCCGAGTCGCGCTGGAACCGTTCGCGGTCGGCGTAGGGCACCCCGAGCAGTTCGCAGATCACCAGCGAGGGAATCGGCAACGCGAAAGCCCGCACGAGATCGACCGGACCCTCGACGTCGGCCATCGCGTCCAGCCGCTCGGTGACGAACTGCTCCACCAGGGGCGTCAACTGCCGCATCCGGCGCACGGTGAACTGGCCCGTGAGCAGCCGCCGGTACCGGGTGTGCTCCGGTGCGTCCATCATGATGAACATCCCCGGGGCAGGCGGCGGCAGCGGCGACTCGTCCGTCGTCGAGTCGCCGGGCCTGACGACGCGGCGGTTCGAGCCGAACCGCGGGTCGCCGAGCACCGCCCGCACCTCGTCGTAGCTGCTGGCCAGCAGACCCGTCAGGCCGTCCCGGAAGGTCATCGGCGCGATGGGCTCCTGCTCGCGCAGCGTCTTGTACTCCGGCGGCGGGTCGAAGGGACAGGTCCGCGCGGTGGGCTGCGTCCTGGGGACGGATTGTGATTCGGTCATGGTTCGGTCCTTTCCAGAGGGTGGAATGAAGGGGAGTTCACGCCGTCGGGGATATGGCGGTGTGCGGAGGGCTGTCGCAACGGTGTGTACCGACGACGCGGCGGTAGACCCGCCACCCGAGGAACGCGGTGAGTACGAACACGATCGGCGCGAGGACGTCGACCGAGCCGAGCGCGACGGCCCGGCCGGACACCCACAGCGGGAGTTCGACCGACGCCACCAGCAGATGTCCGGCGAGCATGACCAGGCTGCCCCTGGTGAAGGCCCGGCGGCGGACCAGGCAGCGGCGCCACGCGTTGCGCTCACCGGTAATCAGACCTGCCGCCAGGCCCATCGGCGGCCAGCCGAGCAACAGCAGCACCGGTGTCAGCACGGCCAGCACCGTGTGCGCCACGAGGCCCGGGAGGAAGAAGTTCACGGCCTGTCCGGTGCGTGCGGCCAAAAAGCCGCCGACGCAGACGACGCCGAAGACCCCGAGCGCGCGCCACACGGACTCGCGGCGGACCAGCCGGTAGACGCAGACCCCGAGGCCGGCTGCGATCGCGCAGGCCAACGAGACGGCGATCCGGTGCATGAGCGCGAAGCTCAGCGTGAACCCGAAGATCGGCGCGATGTCGATCACCACATTGCGCAGCCGGTCGCGCACGGCGGCCACGGCCTCGTCCGCACGATCGTCTTCGCGGTGTGTCGCAGTGTCCACGGCGGCTGCTCCAGACTTCTCGGCGGGCGGCGACTGTCGCGCTGTCCTGATTCAAGAAAACCGAGCCCGGCTGACCGGTCCCGGTCGAGGACCTGACCGTTTCCTGACGGTCGGTGACCGCGCCCGTCCGTCGGTCTGTCTCGGTCAGTGCGCGGCGGGCTCGGCGATCGACTTGACGATGCTCAGACCGAGTCCCGCGCCGCCCCCGCAGCGAGCAGCGCCATGCCCGGACCAGGTCACTCGACCCCGGATAGTCGCAGGGTGTAGCCGAAGCCGCGCACCGTCTGGATCAGGGCCGGGGCTTGCGCGTCCACCTTCGCCCGCAGCCTGGACACCAGCTTCTCGACGACGCCCTGGTCGTAGTGGTGCTGCCAGACGTGCATCATGATCTGGTCCTTGGACAGCACGTGGTCGGCGTTGATCAGCAGGTAGCGCAGGAGCTTGTACTCGGTCGGCGAGAGCACGATGAGCCGATCCCCGCGGCACACTCGCATGCTGCGCCCGTCCACGGTCAGGTCGGCGAAGTGCAGGACCGGGCTTTGTTCCACGCTCGTGCCGGCTCTGCGCAGCAGGGCGTGCACCCTGGCCAGCAGTTCGGGAACGCTGAACGGCTTGGTGAGGTAGTCGTCGGCGCCCACGGCGAAACCGGCCACCCGGTCCTCGACCGCGTCGCGCGCCGTGAGGAACAGCACCGGCTGCCGCGCCCCGTTCTCGATCAGTCTCCGGCACACCGTGAACCCGTCCATGTCGGGCAGCATCACGTCCAGTACCAGCAGATCCGGGGAGATCGCGTCGTACGCGAGCAGGGCCTCGGCGCCGCAGCACGCGACCGCCACCTTGTACCCCGCGAGGCTCAGGGTGGTCTCCTGCAACTCCGTCATCCGCGGATCGTCGTCCACGACGAGCAGCTGCTGCCCTGATCCTCGAGGCAGCGACGAACCATCGGCCGGGGAAGCAATGTTCATGACGGTACCAATCATGTTCTCAGACGTCTGCGACGACGTCGTGTC
>Ga0185299_10001085_pt1 | contig 59505 bp, 49 predicted proteins | sample PaiPotPPA55metaG_FD_128002 | JGI IMG/M metagenome (GOLD analysis project Ga0185299, IMG submission 128002) | Iron sulfur acid spring bacterial and archeal communities from Banff, Canada, to study Microbial Dark Matter (Phase II) - Paint Pots PPA... ... | reverse complement strand
CGACCGAATCTCAGAACGGATCACGCTGGCTTTTCAAACCCTGTCCGGCCCAGAAGCAATCCGGGGATCAACCATCGAAAAACGACAATTTATCTTATATTTCAATAAGATATGGCGGAGAGAGTGGGATTCGAACCCACGGTACAGTTTCCCGCACACACGCTTTCCAAGCGTGCGCCTTAAGCCACTCGGCCATCTCTCCGGATGCCCTCTCTTGACGGGGCGCGGCGACTTTTGCAAGGGACTGCAGGAGGGGCGTTGGACATTTGCGTAACTTATTGAATTATCATAATAATTTTAAATCACGCGGAACCATGCGGTTTCGCCGCTTCTTGGTGCCTTGAACCGGAAACCGGTACAAGCCGACGATCTGAACATCGCAAGCTATTCAACAGGCGGAAGGGCGGCATGACCATCGATCGGGCGCTGGCGGTTGCGATTGTGATGTCCGCGTTATCGGTCGCGGGCGCCGGGGATGCGCTGGCGCAGGCCTGCACGCGCCAAGGCACCGACGTCAGTTGCGATGATGGAAGGCGCGGCATCTTTGCCGGCGATGCCATCGTCTGGGCGGACGGCACCCGCTCCAGCCTAGCCTCGCCGCATCCGAGCGTTGTCATCGGCAACAAATCATCCATCATCGTCGGACAGGGCGTGTTCGTCGGCCACGGCAAGGGTGTGGTACCGCTGGAAAATCCGAGCGCGCCGGAGCGAGCGCGCTGTCCTGTTCTCGATGGCGTGTCGTATTGCTACTAGCGCGCCGGCTGAAAACGGCCCGCGCGAGGCGCCAGCACTTTACTCAAGCCCGTAATGACGGTGGCAGGCGGCGCAAATTCCGTCGAGCCGGTCGCTGACTTCCGAGATCGATTTCAAATCGTGCGCTTCGGCCGCGCGATAGGCCTTGTCCGCCGCGTCCGCCAGCTTCTGCACATAGGCATTCCATTCCGGGTCACGCGCGCGCTGCGGGATCATCAGCGCGTTGGTGGCCTCCGCGAGCGTCGCCGCGCCGCTCACGACCTGCTCCCAGTCGTCGTCGGATTTGGGCGACAGATCGTGCTCGCCTCTTGCGTCGATCACGACCCCGTTGACCCGCCAGATCACCGAAGCGGCCGGAGTAAGCACATGCTCCATGAATGTCTTCATGTCGACATGAGGCTGAAAAGGCGGCATCGGCGCCGCGTCATCGGAGATCGAGGGCGAAGCGGCCACGCAGGTGATCGCAAGCGCGATCGTGGCGAGAAGAAAAAGATGCTTGGCTGCCATCTCAGCGCACCTGCATGGTAAATCCGATCCAGCGCCCGCATGTGACCACCGAAATCCACAGCAGAATCGACAATCCGCCGGCGAGCCGCGCCCGAAGCGGCAAATTTTTCTCGTTCTCCCACTTCGGCTGATCCCTGGCGCTGATGGCGTGAAAGACCGCCATGTTCAGGCCGGCGGCCAGAATTAAGAGCATCTTGGCAACGAAATAACCGTTCGCGAGATATTTGGTGGCGTTGGAGATGAACAGCAATCCGCCCGAGGCGACCGCAATCGCAAACGCGCTCCAGGTCAGCGGCAGAATTCCGTGGGTGACGCGGGTCACCGCACGGTTGGTCGAGGCGAGGCCAAGCAATCTCAAATCGACCATCAGGATGGAGCCAACCACCAGGCAAATCGAAAGCACGTGCACCGATTCGATCAAGGGAAACAGCAAATCGTTCTCGCGGATATTGTCGGCGAGCGCGCTGTCCTCGAAATAGGAAATCAGACTGTAAAGCAGATGCATCATCCGGCCTGGGTGTAGGCGATCCAGCGTCCGGCAAACAGGATGCCGGACCAGACCAGGATCGAGAGCGTGGCCGCGAGCCGCCCCACAATTCGCCGCGTCGGATCCTTGTCCCACGAGTCCGGCGACGACGCGATCGCGCGTTGCAGGGCGAGCGTCAACACGATCGCGAGCAGAAGCAGCGCCATCTTCAGATAGAAAGTGGAATTGAGCAGGGAACGCCTGGGCTCGCCCACGATCAAGAGGCTTCCGGTGAGCAACAGGACCAGCAGCACCGGCCAGATGGTCGGCAGGAAGCGTCGCGCCATCTCAGGCAGCGGCACGTCGCGCTCGAGCACCCGCCAGATCCGCAGATCGACCAGGATCGCCGAGGAAAACACCGCGGCGACGCAAAGGATGTGGATGGTCTGAAGGGTCGGTATGATCCAGGTCGTCGTCTGGATGGTGTGGCTGATCTCGGTCGCCGCCAGCCACTTGGAAAACCCGCTGAGGCCGAGATCAATCATCGCGTTATTGTTCGGCGGGCATCAGGGTATAGGTCAGCTCTTGACCGCTCGGCAACGTGACTTTCTGCAAAATCCTCCAGGACTGCCGTCGCGAAGCGGCGCATAGCGGAACACCGCGTGATCGCCGGGCTGCAGCGAGCGCTTGGTCCAGCCCGAGCGCGTCAGAACCCCCGGGCTCGAGACTTCGAACACCCAGGTCACCGCGGCCTCGCCGTCCTTGGCGTCCTTTTCGATGACGAAGCTGATGTGCGGGTTGGTCCAGTTGACGGCCTTCACCGTGCCTTCCATGGTCTGGGGATGATCGAGATCGTAGGCGGCATTGGAGTGGTGCGCCGCTGCCATGCCGCCAAACACCAGGCTCAGAGCCAGAACAACGAGTTTCGGCGACATTCCTGATTTTCCTATTTCACGGTGTGGACTGAGCCATACTGGCCTTGCGGGGTTGCAACGAAGATGTCGTTGCCGAACTGATCCTTGCCCGGCGTCAGATCTTCCTGTTCACACTCCCCTTCGGTGACCTCATAATGACGCTCGGGATAGCGGCGGAAAATTCGCGTGGTTTTCCAGGTGGTCTCAAGAACCTTCGGCGCGGCTATTTCAAGATCGTCGTAGAGAACATTCGGCTGCGCCAGATGCAGCCGTTCGACGATGTGCATGTCGCCATTGTTCGGGATGCCGGCCGCCTCGCTGATCGCGATATAGGCCTGCGGCACGATCGCGGTGGTGTCGATGACCAGCGTCTCGCCCTCCCAGTGCCCGATCGAGTGGCCGTGCAGGCTCGGATCGGGGTCTTCGGGATGCGGACGGCCGTCCATGTAAATCCGCCGCATCCGGTTGCCGTCGACTTCGCCCAGCATGGTGATGCGGCCGGGTGTCACCAAAAGCTCAAACGCGTTGTGGGTGATCAGCATCCAACTCGGCATGCCGTGCGGCAGGCAATGGCTGAGAACCAGGAACGGCCGGCCGGCCTTTTCCTCGGCGATCATGTGCTGGACCTGCGGCAGAATAGTCGCCTTCCAGGGCGGCATATTCGCCGTTTCCTGGCGCTTCTGGTCCTTGATGTCGGGGAGCCACACGCCGCTCAGGTCGGGCGGCTCTGCGAAGGCCCGCGAGACCACCGAGGCGGCGACCAGCGCTCCGGCACAACAGGCGATCGCGAACTTCTTCGCAACTTTATTCAACACAGACTGACCGTTCTTTTTCAAATCAGGTGCAGCCAGTTGCACACCGCATCCGAAATCTTACCGACCGCAATTGCAAAAGAAAGTCCATCCGGCGGCACCCGACTTCACCATTGCGGGAGCGGGTGCTTCGATCGCTGAGTGAATAATCAGATCATGCTCATTGCCGCAGCAAACGCGTATAATGGCGGCGTTAATGAGGGCGCGCGCCACCGTTGACCGAGCGAAGCGGCCACAAGGTCGGCCGTTCGGGCATCGGCGGCGTGGCCGCGGTCTTGTCGGTCTGGGTCTCCTGCAGGGCGTTGACGAAATCGGCAAACCAGCGCTGGATCGAGCCAGCGCGGAGTTTTGCCATCATCGCTTCCCAGCGCATGCGCCGCTCGTTCAACGGCATATAGAGGGCGGTCGCAATGGTGCGTGCCATGCCATCGATATCGTGGGGATTGACGATCAGCGCGGTGTCCAGTTGGTTCGCGGCACCGGCGAATTTGGACAACACCAGCACACCGGGATCGGCGGGGTTTTGCGCCGCGACATATTCCTTGGCGACCAGATTCATGCCGTCATGCAGCGGCGTCACCACGCCGACCTGCGCGGTGCGATAAAGCCCGGACAGCACGGTCTGGCTAAAACCCTTGTTGAGATAGCGGATCGGCGTCCAGTCGACTTCGCCGTGGCGACCGTTGACATCGCTGACGAGTTTTGCGAGCTCGCTCTGCAGATTGCCATAGGCCTCGATCGCGCCGCGCGACGGCGTCGCGATCTGCAGCAGCGACACCGTGCGCGCCAGCGCCGGATGCAGGCCCCACATCCGGTCGAAGGCCTTGATGCGGTTGACCAGCCCCTTGGAATAATCCAGCCGGTCGACGCCGATCGCGAGTTTTTCGCCGTTCAGGCTTCGCCGCAGCCGCGACACGTCGGGATGCGACACCGCCTTGGCGGCCTGCAGCGCGAATTTTTCCGCATCGATGCCGATCGGAAACGCCGCGACGCGGGTCTTGCCGTGACGCGAGGTGACGACGCCGTCTTCGATCTCGAGTGCAAGATCGCAGGAGATATAGCCGAGGAAATTGTCGCGATCGTCCACCGTCTGGAATCCGATCAAATCATAGGCCAGCATCGCCTCGATCAGGTCGCGATGATGCGGAATGCCCTCGATCGTCGAGCGCGCCGGCCAGGGCGTATGCAGGAAGAATCCGATCGGTTGCGTCACGCCGCGATCGCGCAATTCCGCGCCCAGCGCGAGAAAATGATAATCCTGAATCCAGAACGCGCTGTCCGGTTTCTTAAACCGCAACAGAGCGCGCGCCATGAAGGCGTTGACTTCGCGATAAGAGAGATAATCTTCCTGCGAGGCGCGGATCAGGTCGGTTCGCGAATGCAGCGCCGGCCATAATGCCGAATTGGCAAAGCCCTCATAATATCCGCCGTAATGCGCAGCTGGCAGATCCAGCATGGCGAGCGCGCCGGCGCCGAGCGCTTCGATTTCCGCGAACGGCTCCTTCTGCGCGCCGTCGCGGACGCGGCCGGAGGAACCGACCCAGATCGCGCCGGATTTCTCCACCACCGGCAACAACGCGGCCGCGAGCCCTCCCGTCATGGGCTCATTGAGCTTACCGCTGGCAACGCGATTTGAAACGACGACGAGGTTCACAGGTGTCCCCTCCTGATGTTCTCGTTAATTAACGCTTATTCATCAATATGGTTCCTCGCCACCCTTTCAACGAAATGAAACCAAATTCGGGCGGTGCCGCATGGAACCGGAAACCACGATCATGGTTTCGCCACAGCATGGTCATCGGCAAGCCGCGCGAGCCATTCCCGCACCTCGCGCGGTTCGCCGAAGTAACCCGCGACACCTTTGACGTGGCGGCCGACCGAAAATGCCAGGCCGCCATATTCGGGAACGATCGCGAACACCGATTCGTCGGTGACATCGTCGCCGATGAAAATCGGACGGCGGCCCTTGAAGGGTTCGTGCGTCATCAATTCGCGCACGCCGGTCGCCTTGGTGACGCCGGACGGTTTTATCTCGCAGACGCATTTGCCGGGCAGCACTTCGATCGGCGCATTCGGTGTATCCGCCCTGATCAGCGAGACAGCCTCGAAGATCGCCCTCTCCGCATGCGGCGCCAATCGGTAATGCAGCGCCAGCGAATAGCCCTTGTCCTCGAGCAGAATGCCGGGGCTGAGCTTTGCGATCGCCGCGAGACGACGCTTTAACTCTCCGTCCATCGGCGGGGCGTGGGCTGCAACGGCTTCGCTGTCGGCCCCAAGCCGCATCTCCGCGCCGTGGCCGCCGACGGCTGGAAATCGATCGGGCGCAAAAATCAAATCGATATCGTTGAGCGAACGGCCGCTGACCAGCGCCAGCGCGCCCGAGGTCTTTTCGAGTAGCCGATCGAGGGTGCTTGAAAGGTCCGGCGGCACCCAGACCTCGCGCGGCGTCGGCGCGAGATCGAGCAGCGTGCCGTCGATATCGAGCAGGATTGCGATTTCACCGAGCCGGCGCGCGAGTTCGTCCACCGCCGGAACCAGATCCGGCGACGACGCCTTGCGCGCTGATGGAAGGTCTTCCCGCAATTTTGTCTCGGCCGCATTCCCGTTCATCTCATTCTACTCCACAAAAGCGAGCGGCCGTGCAACGGATTCGAGCGACCGGCGCTCGGCCGCAACCGCGTAACGCCAGGCAATAGCGGCCGCCGCGATCATCAATCCCGCTCCAAGCAGGTAGCCCGCGAACACGCTGCCGCGCGATCCGGTATCGATCAATGCGCCGAACAACGCCGGACCTATGACGCCGCCGATGCCGGTTCCGATCGCATAGAACAGCGCGATCGCCAGCGCGCGCACCTCGAGCGGAAAGGTTTCGCTGACGGTGAGATAGGCAGCGCTGGCCGCGGGCGAGGCGAAGAAGAAAATCACCATCCAGGCGATGGTCTGGGTTTCGGCACTCAAGGCCCCGATCGAAAACAGATAGCCCGACAGCGCGAGCAGCAGGCCGGACACGGCATAGGTGAGCGTAATCATCGCGCGCCGTCCGATGGTATCGAAGAGCCGGCCGAGCACCAGGGGCCCAAGGAAATTGCCGGCCGCGAAGGGGAGGATGTACCAACCGATCCGGTCCGCCGGGATGCCATAGAAGTCGGTCAGGACCAGCGCGAAGGTGAAGAAGATCGCGTTGTAGAAAAACGCCTGCGCGATCATCAACGAAAGCCCGACCAGCGAGCGCTGGCGGTAGACCGAAAACAGCGTGTGCGCGACTTCGCGCAGCGGCGTGTGGTCGCGCATTTTCAATTTGATTTTCGGCCAGGCATGTTGCCGCGCGTCCTGCACGCTTCCGGTCGCCGATCGTTCGATGTCGTCGACGATGGCGTGCGCCCGATCGGGATATCCGTGGATCATCAGCCAGCGCGGACTTTCCGGAATCCACATCCGCATCACGAACACGACGAGGCCGAGAGCGGCGCCGGTGAGATAGGCGAGCCGCCAGCCGAGGTCGGGCCCGATCAGATGGGGATCGAGCAGCACGATCGCGCTGGTCGCGCCGATTGCCGCGCCGATCCAGAAGCTGCCGTTGATGACCAGATCCGTCCAGCCGCGATAGCGCGCCGGCACCAGTTCCTGGATGGTCGAATTGATCGCGGTATATTCGCCGCCGATGCCGGCGCCGGTGAGAAACCGAAACAGCGCGTAGCTCGCGACATTCCAGGACAGCGCGGTAGCCGCGGTCGCGGAAAGATAAACCGCAAGCGTAATGAAGAACAATTTCTTGCGCCCGATCCGGTCGGTGAGCCAGCCGAATCCCAGCGCGCCGAGGACGGCGCCCGCGAGATAAAGGCTGTTGGCAAATCCGACATCGAAATTGGAAAACTGCAAGCTCGGGCTTTGCTTCAGCGCGCCCGACAGCGCGCCAGCCAGCGTGACCTCCAGCCCGTCGAGGATCCAGGTGATGCCGAGCGCCAGCACCACGCGGGTATGGAAACCGCTCCAGGAGAGACTGTCGAGGCGCGATGGGATGCTGGTTTCGATGATTCGATCGTCGCTACCTCGTATCGGCGCCGCTGTGCCAGCCGTCGAGTTGCGCTCTGTCAGCTGCACATCCATCACGTCGAACCAGCAAGAAAATACAAGGGAATGCGGCATCCGTGGCCGCCAATATCAACGCCATTGGCGCGATGGAGTTCCCGATGATCGTGCCGATCGGAACTGTCATACCCGCGGAAAGCGGGTATCCAGTAATCGCCGGCCTGAGTGATAATCGAGACGTCACGGCGTACTGGATCATCCGCTTTCGCGGATGATGACACCGTCTAAATGGCTAAACGGCGACCTTAGGCCGCCCTGATGTTCGCCATGAAGCGGTCGAGCTCGTCGCGCAGGCGTGCGCTCTCGCTGGAAAGGGTTTTGGCGGAATTGAGCACCTCCGCCGACGCCGAGCCGGTTTCGGTGGCGCCGCGATTGACCTGCATGACGTTGGCGGCCGCCTCTTGGGTGCCCTGTGCGACGTTCTGTACGCTGCGCGCGATCTCTTGCGTTGCCGCGCTCTGCTGCTCGACGGCGCTGGCAATCGAGGAAGCGATAGAGGAGATCTGGCCGATGGTGCCGCCGATCTCCTTAATCGCCGCGACCGATTCCTGCGTCGCGCCCTGCATGCCCAAAATGTGCGACGAAATCTCATCGGTCGCCTTTGCGGTCTGGCTCGCCAGCGACTTGACCTCGGAGGCGACCACCGCGAAACCGCGTCCGGCGTCGCCGGCGCGGGCGGCCTCGATGGTCGCATTGAGCGCCAGCAGATTGGTCTGCTCGGCGATCGCCGTGATCAGTTTGACGACGTCGCCGATCTCTTGTGCGGCCTTCGACAGTTTGCCTATACGGCCGTCGGTTTGCCGCGCCTGCAGCACGGCGGCCTCCGCGATCTTGTTGGAATCGCGCACCCGCCGGCCGATTTCATCGACCGAGGCCGACAATTCTTCCGTGGCGCTCGCGACCGACTGCATGCTGCTGGAGGCATCTTCGGAGGCGCCGGCGACCTGACTGGACAGGCTTTGGGTGGTTTCGGCGGTCCGCGTCAGCGTTCCGGCCGCCGATTCGAGCTGGACCGCGGAGGCCGACACGTTGGAGACGATCGCGCCCACCGCGGTCTCGAAATCATCGGCAAATCGAATCAGCTCGGCGCGGCGCGCCGCGCCCGCCGCCCTGTTCTGGGCATCTTGCTCAGCGGCATCGCGTTCGGCCTTGGCAACCGCCTGCACCTTGAACTCTTCCACCGCGCCCGCCATCTCGCCGAGTTCGTCCTTGCGCCCGAGGCCCGGCAGCACGACATCGAAATTGCCGCCGGCGAGTTCGCGCATCGCCTTGCACATCGCCGTCATCGGCCGCGAGATTCCACGGCCCAGCAGCAGCGCCAGCACGGCGCCGAGCAGGAAGCCGCCGGCCGCGAGCATCAGGATCAGCCGCTCGGTCTCTCCGATGGTCGCATCCGATTCGGATTCAAGTCTTTGCTGATCGGAAAACAAATCCGCCTTCATCGCGCTGGCGCCCTTCACGATCGCCGCCGCGGAGTCGGCCATCTCGGCCACCAATTCCTCGATCTCTTTCGAATTGTCGATCAGTTTGCTCAGCGCCTGCCGGTAGTCTTCGAGCAGCGCCCCGGCCTCCTTGAGGCCCTGAGTGATCTTTTCGTCCTTTGACGAAATCGCGTGCAGCGAGTTTTCCACGAATTTGAGCCGGGCCAGCGCGCTGGCGGCGACCGTCTGGTCGGAATCGATGACGAAGGTGTTGGCAAGCGCGGTCACGGCCTGAAACTGGTCGGTCGCTTTCTTGGCGCCGAGCTGGATCACCTGCAGCTCCGAATCGTCGGCATTGCTGGGGAGATCGTCGAGCTTGTAGCGCAGCATGTTGCCGCCGCGCGCGAGCTGATTTTGCATCACCAGCGCGCTGTCGCGCTTGAATTTCAGGATATCGGCGAAAATCTTGGTGAAGGTTTTGAACTCGCGGGCCAGTCGCGTGATCTGATCGAGCCGCGCCGGATTGGTGGTGCCCCGCATCGATTTATCAATGGCATCCTTGAGGCTGGTCTCGGCGTCCAGCGCCGCCTTGGCGTCCTCCTCCTTGGCGGTTACGACATAATATCGCGCCATCGCCTGGTATGAGATCAGCTCGCGGTCGATATTGCGTGCCAGATCGGATTCCGAGACGCTGTTGCGGTAGGTGGCGACGCCCCCGGAGACGCGCTCGAAGCCGAGATAGGCGATCCCCATGCTGGCGGCCGAGATCGCCAGCACGACGGCAAAGCCGAGCATGACCTTGCCGCGAAATCGGAGCGTTGGGAGCCTTAGCCTGGGAAGCTTCCGGGACAATGATTGCGGCCAGACACGTTTGAACAACCCCACCTCGGACCCCCGTCTTTTTCGGCAAAGCAGCAGGACCGGGCGCGCGAACACCCGGAGCCGATGCCGAAAATTAGAGCATAATAGATAAAAGGCCGTAAATTTGTGCCGCGGATTGGACCAACGTCGAAGCCCCATGGCCGGGACGCAACGCAGCGAACTCCGGGATACCCCCTGTCATGGTCAGGCATGACGAGTCATGATGTGGAGACCTGCATGTGGAGGCCTGCGCAAATTTGCCTTGGGCGATGCGCGGCCCCGCGGTCGCCCCGGTGAACACTCGGACACCTGTCGTCGCAAAGACGACATCACAATGACCCCCGCAACGAAATTCCCGGTTGCAAAGTCCGGCCTCCGTGCTTCTAATCGGGACAATCAAAATGCATCGGGAGGGTTTAAGCGTGTCGACAGTCAAACTGACGGTAAACGGCAAGTCGGTCGCCGCCGAGGTCGAGGACCGGACGCTCCTCGTCCACCTGCTGCGCGATCATCTCAATCTGACCGGCACCCATGTCGGCTGCGACACCAGCCAATGCGGCGCCTGCGTCGTGCATATAGACGGCCGCGCGGTCAAATCCTGCACGGTCCTGGTCGGACAGGCCAATGGCGCCAACGTCACCACCATCGAGGGTATCGCCAAGGGCGACGAATTGCATCCGATGCAGGCCGCGTTCCGCGACAATCACGGCCTGCAGTGCGGTTACTGCACGCCGGGCATGATCATGTCGGCAATCGATATTGTGCACCGCCACAGCGGCAATCTCGACGAGGCCACCGTCCGGCACGAACTCGAGGGCAATATCTGCCGCTGCACCGGCTATCACAACATCGTCAAATCGGTGCTCGACGCGGCCGGCCGCATGAAGGTCGCGCAGGCCGCGGAATAGCGGCGACAGCGCATTAGCGAACAGCGACCGCCGAATTTCGATGGAAATGGCGGGTATCAAAACTCCGGTAGGGAGAACAGGAACATGGGCGTTGAAGGCATTGGCGCAAGCGTAGTGCGCAAGGAAGACCGACGTTTCATCACCGGCAAGGGCCGCTACGTCGACGACATCAAATTACAGGGCATGACCTATGCCCATTTCATCCGTAGCCCCCACGCACACGCGAAAGTAAAGAGTATCGATTCGTCCGCGGCGATGAAAATGCCCGGCGTGGTCGGCGTGCTGACGGGCAAGGAGATCGTCGATGACAAGATCGGCAATCTGATTTGCGGCTGGGCGATCACCTCGAAGGACGGCACGCCGATGAAGATGGGCGCGTGGCCGGCGATGGCGCCGGAGACGGTGCGCTTCGTCGGCCAAGCGGTCGCGGTCGTGATCGCAGAGACCAAAAACCAGGCCAAGGACGCAGCCGAAGCCGTCGTGGTCGATTACGAGGAACTTCCCGCGGTGGCCGACGTTCGCGCCGCGATCAAGCCGGGCGCGCCGCAATTGCATCCGGAAGCCCCGGGCAACGTGGTCTATGACTGGGCGCTCGGTGATGAAGCCGCCGTGAAAGACGCCTTTGCGAAGGCCGCCAACGTCGTCACGCTCGAACTCACCAATAACCGCCTGGTGCCGAACGCGATGGAGCCGCGCTCGGCGATCGCCGAATATAACGAGGCCGAAGAGCATTTCACGCTCTACACGACCTCGCAGAACCCGCATGTCGCGCGCCTTGTTTTGTCGGCGTTTTATAACATTGCGCAGGAGCACAAGCTGCGGGTGATCGCGCCCGATGTCGGCGGCGGCTTCGGTTCCAAGATCTACATCTACCCGGAGGAAATGGTGGCGCTGTGGGCGTCGAAGAAGCTTCGTCGTCCGGTGAAATGGACCGGCGACCGCACGGAAGCCTTCCTCACCGACGCGCATGGCCGCGACCATGTCTCGAAGGCCGAGATGGCGTTCGACAAGGACAACAAGATTTTGGGCCTGCGGGTGAAAACCCACGCCAATTTCGGCGCCTATATGTCGCTGTTCTCCTCGGCGGTGCCGACCTATCTCTATGCCACGCTGCTGTCGGGCCAGTATCTCATCCCGGCGATCTATGCCGAGGTGATGGGCGTCTATACCAACACCACGCCGGTCGATGCCTATCGCGGCGCGGGCCGGCCCGAAGCGAGCTACCTGCTGGAGCGGATGATGGAGACCGCGGCGCGGCAATTGAAGGTCGATCCCGGCGAATTGCGCCGCAAGAATTTTATCACTCAGTTTCCGTATCAAACACCGGTCATCATGGCCTATGACATCGGCGATTTCGGCGCTTCGCTCGATGCGGCGTTGAAGGCGATCGACTATGCCGGATTCCCCGCGCGCAAGGCCAAGGCGAAGTCCGACGGCAAGCTCCGCGGCATCGGCTTCTCCTGCTACATCGAGGCCTGCGGCATCGCGCCCTCGAAAGCGGTCGGCAGCTTGGGCGCCGGCGTCGGCCTTTGGGAATCCGCGGAGATCCGCGTCAACCCGGTCGGCACCATCGAAGTGCTCACGGGGTCGCACAGCCACGGCCAGGGCCATGAGACGACGTTTGCGCAACTGGTCGCCGAACGCCTCGGCGTTCCCATCAGCCAGGTGCAAATCGTCCACGGCGACACCGACAAGGTGCAGTTCGGCATGGGCACCTACGGCTCGCGCTCGATCGCCGTTGGCGGCACCGCCATCGTCAAGGCGATGGAGAAGGTCGAGGCCAAGGCCAAGAAGATCGCCGCGCATCTGTTGGAAGCGTCCGAGGGCGACATCGTCATCGAGAACGGCGAGTTCAAGGTCACCGGCACCGACAAGTCGATCGCGCTGCCGATGGTCGCGCTCGCCGCCTACACCGCGCACAATCTCCCCGATGGCATGGAGCCGGGGTTAAAGGAGACGGCGTTCTACGACCCGACCAACTTCACCTTCCCGGCCGGCGCCTATATCTGCGAACTGGAAGTCGATTCCGCGACCGGCAAGACCTCCTTCGTCAATTTCGTGGCGGCGGACGATTTCGGCCGCCTGATCAACCCGATGATCGTCGAGGGCCAGGTCCATGGCGGCCTCGCCCAGGGAATCGGCCAGGCGCTTTTGGAAGGCGCGGTTTACGACAGTAACGGCCAGCTCGTCACCGCGTCGTTCATGGATTACACCATGCCGCGCGCCGACGATCTGCCGTCGTTCAAGCTGAACCACACCCCGACGCCGTGTCCGGGCAATCCACTCGGCGTCAAGGGTTGCGGCGAGGCGGGAGCGATCGGCGCTTCCGCCGCCGTGATCAACGCCATCACGGATGCAATCGGCAACAACAAGCTTGAGATGCCGGCGACACCCGATCGGGTGTGGCGCGCCATTCACGCCGCTTAAGGAGAACGGTCATGTATGAGACGATTTATCATCGCCCCTCCTCGGTCGACGAAGCGGCGGCACTTTTTGCAAAAGGCGCGGAGGCAAAATATCTCGCCGGCGGCCACACCCTGATCCCCGTGATGAAGCAGCGTTTGGCTTCGCCGTCCGATGTGATCGATCTGGGCAGGATCAAGGAGCTGATCGGCATCGAGGTTTCGGCTGACGCGGTAACGATCAAGGCGGCGACGCCGCATTACGATGTGGCGACCAGCAGCGATGCGCAAAAGGCGATCCCCGCGCTCTGCCATCTCGCTTCCCTGATCGGCGATCCTGCCGTGCGCTATCGCGGCACCATCGGCGGCTCGATCGCCAACAACGATCCGGCCGCGGATTATCCGGCGGCGGTGCTCGGGCTCGGCGCCACCGTCAAGACCAACAAGCGCAGCATCGCGGCCGATGATTTCTTCAAGGGCCTGTTTTCAACGGCGCTGGCCGATGGCGAGATCATCACCGCCGTGTCGTTCCCTGTTCCGGCCAAAGCGGGTTATTCCAAGTTCCCGCATCCGGCGTCGCGCTTTGCCTTGACCGGCGTTTTCGTGGTGAAGACAAAATCGGGTGACGTCCGCGCCGCCGCCACCGGCGCCTCTTCGTCCGGCGTGATGCGCCTGCCGGCGATCGAAGCGGCGCTGAAGGCCAACTGGTCGGCAGCAGCCCTCGGCAGCGTCGCGATTTCCGCAAACGGACTGTTGAGCGATCTGCAGGGAACGCCGGAGTATCGTGCCAATCTGATAAAAGTGATGGCGCAGCGCGCAGTCACCGCGGCCGGCTGATTGCGCCACCGATTCAAGCCATGCAAGCGGCGCGCAGCGATGCGCGCCGCTCTGTTTTTGGTCATCTTCCGGGCAAAAGGCGCTTGCCACTTGCCGCGCAAGGCGAGACAATTTCATTAATCAGCTAATTAAGAAATCTCCCGGGAGCGCCCATGAAATTCGGCATTTTCTACGAGCATCAGCTACCGCGGCCGTGGCACGAGGGCGACGAGCACAGGTTGTTCCAGGAGGCGCTCGACCAGGTCGAGCTCGCCGACCGGCTCGGCATCGACTACGCCTGGGAAGTCGAGCATCATTTTCTCGAGGAATATTCGCATTCCTCCGCGCCCGAAATTTTCCTCGCCGCCTGCTCGCAGCGCACCAGGAACATTCGGCTCGGTCACGGCATCTGCCTGATGCCGCCGAAATACAATCACCCCGCGCGCGTCGCCGAGCGTATCGCGACGCTTGACCTCGTCTCCAATGGCCGGGTCGAATTCGGCACCGGCGAGAGCGCGTCGGTGATGGAACTCGGCGGCTTCAATGTCGGCTTCGATCCGGTCGAGAAGCGGCGGATGTGGAAAGAGGGCGTCGAGCAATGCACCGACATGATGGTGATGGACCCCTATCCCGGCTTCAAGGGCGAGTTCTTCGAGATGCCGTGCCGCAACGTGGTACCGAAGCCGCTGCAGAAGCCGCATCCGCCGCTGTGGGTCGCCTGCTCCAACCGCGAGACCATCAAGATGGCGGCGCGCCACGGCATCGGCGCGCTGACGTTTTCCTTTGTCGATCCGCGCGAGGCGAGGCAATGGGTCGATGATTATTACCGCATCTTCAAGGAGGAATGCGTCCCGATCGGGCACGCGGTCAATCCCAACGTCGCGATGGTGACCGGCTTCTCGCTGCATCCCGACGAGATGGAAGCGCGCCGCCGCGGCGAGGACGGCTTGCGATTCTTCCGCTACGGCCTGGCGCATCATTACGTGTTCGGCGAGCACCGGCCCGGGCGCACCGATATCTGGGCCAATTTCGAAAAAGCGCGCCACGCGCTGCCGGAGGCCGGCGCCGATCACGGCATCGGCACGCCGGATCAGTTGCGGACCCATCTGCGGCATTTCGAAGAGTCAGGCGTCGACCAGACCGTGTTCATCCAGCAGGGCGGGCGCAACCGGCATCAGCATATCTGCGAAGCGCTCGAGCTGTTCGCCAGGGATGTGATGCCGGAATTTCGGCATCGCGAAATCGAGCGCGAAAAGCGCAAGCAGCAAGAACTCGCGCCCTTCATCGAAAAGGCGATGGCGCGCAAACAGCCGACAAAACCGATGCGCGACGAGGAGATTCCGGTCTTCGTCGCGCTCGGCCGCAAGATCGCCGAGGAAGGCACCGGCACCGAACGCCAGAAGCAGAACGCCAAGCTCTGGGCCGATGCCGCCAAGGTCACCTTGAACGACCCCGGCCGCCACGGCACCAAGGCTTCCATCAAATCATAGTTTACACGCCTCACATCCAACGGGAATAACAACGTGCTCGATAAATCAGCCCCGCATTCCGCCACTCAAACCTCCGGCCCTCTCGCAGGCTTTCGCATTGTCGAATTCGCCGGCATCGGGCCCGGCCCGTTTGCCTGCATGATGCTGGCCGACATGGGCGCGGAGGTGGTCACGCTCGACCGCGTCGGCGCCAGGAAAAATCTCAAATCGGTGGCGGGGCGCGGACGCAAGGTCGTCGAGCTCGATCTGAAGGACAAGGGTTCGATCGCGCAGGTGCTCGATCTCCTTAGCCATGCCGACGCCCTGATCGAAGGCTTTCGGCCCGGCGTGATGGAGCGGCTCGGGCTCGGGCCGGAGGTCGTGCTGGCGCGCAACCCGCGGCTGGTTTACGGCCGCATGACCGGATGGGGTCAGGAAGGCCCGCTGGCGCAGGCCGCTGGTCACGATATCAACTACATCTCGGTGACCGGCGCGCTGGCGGCGATCGGGCCAAAGGAGCGGCCGGTGCCGCCGCTCAATCTGGTCGGCGATTTCGGCGGCGGCGCGCTCTATCTCGTGGTCGGCGTGCTGGCCGCGCTGCTGGAAGCGTCAAGATCGGGCAAGGGGCAGGTGGTGGATGCCGCGATGTGCGACGGGGCGGCTTCGCTGCTGTCGATGTTCTTCGACATGGCGGCGGCCGGGCGATGGACCGACCAGCGCGAGAGCAATTTCCTCGACGGTGGCGCGCATTTCTACGGCGTCTACAAATGCTCCTGCGGCCGGTTCGTCTCGATCGGCTCGATCGAGCCGCAATTTTACGCGCTGCTGCGCCAGCACGCGGGGCTAACGGAGGCCGATTTCGACGCGCAGATGGACCGCAACGCCTGGCCCGCGCTCAAGCAAAAATTGGTCGAGGTATTCAAGACCAAGACGCGCGACGAGTGGTGCAGGATCATGGAGGGCACCGACATCTGCTTCGCGCCGGTCCTGACCATGAAAGAAGCGCCGCATCATCCGCACATGGCGGCGCGCAAGATCTTCGTCGAGCGCCACGGCGTGACGCAGCCCGCACCCGCGCCTCGCTTTTCCCGCACGCCGTCGGCGATCCGCGAACCGGAGGCGACGGATATTGCGGGGCTGATGCGGGAGTGGAAGGGTTAGCTTCCTCGTCGTCCCGGCGAACGCCGGGACCCATACCCACCGATGTTGCCTATGGAAAGAGGTGGCGGCGCCAGCATCGCATAATACGGAGATTTGTGGTTATGGGTTCCGGCTCAAGGCCGGGACGACATCGATTTTTTCCGCCCGAGTGATGACTAAAGCTACGCCGCGTCCACCTTCAGCACGCCTCTGCGAATTTGATCCTCCTCGATCGATTCGAACAGCGCTTTAAAGTTGCCTTCGCCGAAGCCGTCGTCGCCCTTGCGCTGGATGAATTCGAAGAAGATCGGCCCGATCGCATTGGCCGAGAAAATCTGCAACAGCACTTTGGTCTGGCCGCCATCGACCACGTCTTCGCCGTCGATCAGGATGCCGTCGCGCTTAAGCCGCGCGACGTCTTCGCCGTGCTTTGGCAGGCGCGCATCGATCTTCTCGAAATAAGTATCCGGCGGCGCTGGCATGAACGGCAGGCCGGCGTCGCGCAAACCCTCGACGGTGCGATAAATGTCCTTGGCGCCGCAGGCGATGTGCTGGATGCCCTCGCCGCGATAGACGCTGAGATATTCCTCGATCTGACCGGACGAGCCTGCGTCCTCGTTGATCGGAATCCGGATCTTGCCGTCGGGACTGGTCAGCGCGCGGGAGAACAGGCCCGAGGCGCGGCCCTCGATATCGAAGAAACGAATCTGCCGGAAGTTGAAGAGCTTTTGGTAGAATCCGGTCCAGACATTCATGCGTCCGCGATGGACGTTGTGGGTGAGATGATCGAGATAGAAAAGCCCGGCGCCCTCCGGGCGCGGATTCTTTGCGTCCAGCCACTCGAACTCGGCATCGTAAGCGGAACCCCTGGCGCCGTAACGATCGACGAAATAGAGCAGACTGCCGCCGATGCCCTTGATGGCGGGAACATCGAGCGTCTTTTGCGCCGCGGGGATATCTGCGGCTTCGGCGCCGAGCGACAGCGCGCGCTGATAGGCCGCTTTCGCATCGACCACCCGAAACGCCATTGACGGCGCGCATGGCCCGTGGGCTGCGACAAAGGCAAAACCGTGGGTGCCGGGTTCCTCGTTGACGAGGTAGTTGATATCGCCCTGGCGATAGACCGAAATCTTTTTTGTCTTGTGGCGTGCGACCGCCACATAACCCATCAGGTTAAACAGGGCGTGCAGCGCGTCGGGGTTCGGGTGCGCGTATTCGACAAATTCAAAACCATCGGTGCCCATCGGATTGTCGGCTGAGATCGTCGCCGGCGGCGCATCGTGCGGAAATGGACCCATGGCTAGCTCCTTTATTTTGCTGTTTCGAGCTTCCGCCATTCCGTCCACAAAGTGCATGCAAAATGGCTCATGGTTTGCCATAATCATGCACGCTTTGTGCACAAAACGGCATTTTACACATGATCCCGGTAGACGCCTTCGACCTCAAAATCCTCAGCGCGCTGCAAGACGATGGCCGCCTGACCAACCAGCAACTGGCCGATACGGTCGGCCTGTCGGCCTCGCAATGCTCGCGGCGGCGGATGCGGCTGGAGGAAGAGAAGGTGATTTCGGGCTATCACGCCGATCTCGCGAGCGAAGCGCTCGGCTTCAACGTCATCGCCTTCATCCACATCACGCTCGCGACCCATTCGCCCGACAACGCCAAGCGGTTCCGCGCGCTGGTCGGCCGCGTCGACGCCATCCAGGAGGCCTATTCGCTGACCGGCGACGCCGATTATCTGTTGAAGGCGGTGCTGCGCGACCTCAAGAGCCTGTCCGACATCGTCAACAACGTCTTGATGCCGCACCAGAGCGTCGCCCATGTGCGCTCCTCGATCGTGCTGGACCGGCTGAAGGAGAGTTCAAAACTGCCGCTGAAGGCGCGATAGTCTCGTCGTCTCTCAGCGTCGTCATTCCGTGGCGCGGCGCATTCGGCGCGCATCAGGGATATCCCGCCGGAGGAGCGCTGAGCTGCTGCCTCCACCGTCAATTGCGAGGAGCGTAGCGACGGGGAGAGAGGTCGCTCCGCCGGTACAATCGTGCCCTCGACCTCGCCAAAACCGACGCGATAGCCGTCGCCCTGACACCAGCCGCGCATCACAAGCGAATCGCCGTCTTCGAGGAAGGTGCGTTTCGGCCCGCCGGGCAATTCCAGCGGCTCGGTGCCGTTCCAGGAAATTTCCAGAAGACTCCCGCGCTGGCTTTTCTCCGGGCCGGAGATGGTGCCGCTCCCTAAGAGATCGCCGACATTCATGGCGCAGCCGGAGGAGGCGTGATGCACGAGCTGCTGCACCGACGACCAGTACATGTATTTGAAATTGGTGCGGCAGATGCGCGAGGCCTCGTTCATCGGAGCGGCGCGCAGGCCGACATCGAGCGTGAGATCGTAATTGTTCGGATGCGTTTGCCGCAGGTACGGCAGCGGCGCCGGATCCTGCCCGGGTCCATGGACACGGAACGGCTCCAGCGCCTCGCAGGTGACGATCCACGGGCTGATCGAGGTCGCAAACGCCTTGGCCTGGAACGGGCCGAGCGGCACATATTCCCATTGCTGGATGTCGCGCGCGCTCCAGTCGTTCAAGAGCACAAAGCCGAAGATCATCTTTTCCGCCTGGCTCTCGCTGAGCATCTCCCCCATCGCCGACGGCTGCCCGATCACGGCGCCCATTTCCAGCTCGAAATCGAGCCGTTTACATGGGCCGAAACTCGGCACCTCCGCCGTCGGGGGTTTTAGCTGTCCGCGCGGCCGGCGCACGTTTGTCCCCGACACCACGACGGTCGAGGCGCGGCCATTATAGCCGATCGGCATATGCAGCCAGTTCGGCTGCAGCGCATTGTCCTTGCCGCGAAACATCACGCCGACATTGGTGGCGTGCTCTTTCGAGGAATAGAAATCGGTGTAGCCGGAAACCGCGATCGGCATATGCAGTCTTGCATTCGCCATCGGCACCAGCGCGCGCTCGCGCAGCTCCGGATTATCGCGCAGCTCCGGATGGTCGTGGCGCAGCAATTCAGAGATCCGCGCGCGGGTCTGCGACCACACTTTTGCGCCCAGCGCCATGAACGGATTGAGCGAGGGACCTGCGAAGATGCCGAGCGGGCCGACATCGAGCCTGGAGTCCTGCTCGAGCTCCCAGAGATCGAGCACATAATCGCCGATCGCAACGCCGACGCGCGGGGCAAGGCCGTCCTTCGACGAGAACACGCCGTAGGGGAGATTCTGGATCGGGAAGTCGGAAGTGGGACCGACCGGGATGAAGGAGCGGAGGGAGGGATCGTTGGGGTGGGGCATATTCTTCCTCATCCAAAACTACGTGCGCGATGATTTTCTCTTCACCCTCCCCTGGAGGGGGAGGGTCGACGCGACCCGGCGATGCGAAGCATCGTCCGGTAGAGCGGCGGGGTGGGGTGACGGCCTCTCCGCACAAGCAGCGCCCGAGTTGAGGGACTGTCACCCCACCCCGTCTCGCATCTTGCGATGCGAGCCGACCCTCCCCCTCCAGGGGAGGGTAAGAAAGAGCTACGGCCTATTCGGATCGAACCGTTTTTCGAGTCCCTTCCAGCAATCCGAATAATCGTCCTGCAGCGTCGGCGAGTTCGCCGCGTGCGCAGTGACGCGTTGCGGGTAGCGCGTTTCGAACATGAAGGCCATGGTGCCCGTCAGCTTCACCGGCTTCAATTCCGAATTGCTGGCATGATTGAAGGCCTCGCGGTCCGGGCCGTGCGGCAGCATGCAATTGTGCAGGGAGATGCCGCCCGGCGTAAACCCTTGCGGCTTGGCGTCGTAGACGCCGTAGATCAGGCCCATGAACTCCGACATGATGTTCATGTGATACCAGGGTGGCCGGAAGGTGTTTTCCGCCACCAGCCAGCGCTCCGGGAAGATGACAAAATCGATATTGGCGGTGCCGGCGGTCTCCGACGGCGAGGTCAGCACGGTAAAGATCGAGGGATCGGGATGATCGAAGCTGATCGCGCCGACCGGCGAGAACGTCCGCAGATCATATTTATAGGGCGCGTAATTGCCGTGCCATGCCACCACATCGATCGGCGAATGCGGCAGCGTGGTCTTGAACAGTGAGCCGCCCCATTTCACGAACAGTTCGGTCGGCGTGTCCTTGTCCTCGTAGGCTGCCGCGGGAGTGAGGAAATCGCGCGCATTGGCGAGGCAATTGGCGCCGATCGGGCCGCGCTCCGGCAGCGTGAAGGCGCCGCCGTAATTCTCGCAGAGATACGCGCGCGCCGGGCCTGACGGAATCTCGACACGGAATTTGACCCCGCGCGGAATCACGACAATCTCGCCGGGCTCGGCATCGATCCGGCCGAACTCGGTGACGAAACGCAAATTGCCCAGCTGCGGCACGAACAGCATCTCGCCATCCGCATTGTAGAAATGCTGATCGACCATCGATTTCGTGATCAGGATGACATGCGCGGCCATGCCGGCTTGGGTGTTGACGTCACCCGCCGTGGTCATGGTCTGCACGCCCTGCAGGAAGGTCTTGTCGTCTTTCGGGATCGGCGCGGGATCCCAGCGCAATTGCGCGATCGGCAGGTCGACTTCGTGACACGGCGCGGAACGCCACAGCCCGGCGTCGACTTTCGCAAAACGGCCGGAGTGCTTTACCGACGGCCGGATCCGATACAGCCAAGAGCGCTCGTTGCTGCCGCGCGGCGCCGTGAACGGCGAGCCGGAAAGCTGCTCGGCGTAGAGCCCGTAAGCCGCGCGCTGCGGCGAGTTGCGGCCGATCGGCAGCGCGCCGGGCAATGCTTCGGTCTCAAAGCTGTTGCCGAAGCCGGACATATAGCCCGGCGTGATATTGACGGAGCTGCGGCTGATCACATCGGGCTGAGTGTTGATATTCATGGTCATGCTCCTCCTTGCAGGGCGGCCCACATTTCCCGGTCGCGCTTGTCGGTCCAGATCACGGGGTCTTCGATCCCCGACGCCTCATCGAACGCGCGCGAAACGTTGAACGGCAGGCAGTGCTCGTAGATCGCAAACTTTTGGAACTTTGGATCCATCACCTCGCGGGTCGAAGCCATGGTCTCCTTGAGGTTACGGCCTTTTGCCACTGCGGTCTCAGCCGCGCCATAGAGGGTGGTGACAAAATCCCGCGTCATGGCGATCGCCTCGCACCCGGTGGCAATGCCCTTGAGCGCATCGCCGCGGCCGGGCGCGATCGCCTTCGGATTGAAGGCGCGGATTTCGTTCAAGGTCGTCGGCCATTCGCGCAAATGCGCATCGCCGCAATAGCAGGCCGAATGATATTCGATCAGATCGCCGGAAAACATCACTTCCGCATCCGGCACCCAGGCGACGATATCGCCTGAGGTATGCCCGGCGCCGAGCTGCATCAGCCGCACCTCGCGCTTGCCCAGATAGATCGACATCTCGCCTTCAAACGTCAGCGTCGGCCAGGTCAGGCCGGGAATGCTCTCGGCATCCTGGAACAGCCGGGGAAAGCGGCCATATTCGGAATCCCAATCCTGCTGCCCCCGCTCTCCGACCAGCCGATAGGTTTCCTGCGAGGCGACAATGCCTTGCGCCTTGTAGGCGGAGGCGCCCAACACCCGCACCGCGTGATAGTGCGACAGCACGACATATTTGATCGGCTTGTCGGTAACGGTTCGCACCCGCTCGATCACTTTATTGGCCATCGCCGGTGTCGCCTGCGCGTCGAACACCAGGCAGCCGTCGTCGCCGACGATCACAGCCGAGTTGGGATCGCCCTCGGCGGTAAAGGCATAGAGATCGGTGCCGATCTCGGAGAAGGTGATTTTCTTCTCGGCCATGTCGGCCGTAGATGCGAAGCCTTTTGTCATTCGTTCAAATCCTTTTGCACTCACTCTATCCTCGTCATTGCGAGGAGCCCTTGCGACGAAGCAATCCAGCCTTCATTCCGCGGATGGTTAAGCTGGATTGCTTCGCTTCGCTCGCAATGACGGCTTAGGCATGTTCACCCTGTTGCTGCTGTTGTTGTTGCTGCTGTTGTTGGCTCGCATCGACCACCTGCCGCTTGGCGAGCCCGATCGCCTCACGCAGCACGTCGAGATCGCCGATGTGATTGGCGAGGATCAACACCAGCGCGGCGTCGAGATCGGCGCTTTGTTCGTCGGAGAGTCCGCGATGGGCCTCGACGACCGCGCGGAATGCATCGTCCGGCTTTGCAAAGTTCGATGCGGTGGACAGCGCCATTTTCAAAACCTCAATTCATGCCTGCGGCACGCGCCAATGCCGCGTCGAGCGCAGTTCGTGTCGGCTGCCGGAAACGCGCGGCGACATAACCATCAGGCCGCAACAGGTAGACGGTGCCGGGCTCGGCATCGTAGCGCGCGCCGGCCAGCCCTTCGGAATCAACAAGACCATTGTTGCCGCCGATACGTATCACGCCGATGTCATCGGGCGCCTCAACCGCGACGCCATTGCTGAACTCAAGCAGCGTGAACCGCGTTCCCGCCCGGATGAAGGCTTCCGTCAAATAGCTGCCATCTCCGTCCCGCGCCGCAACCGGCGCATCCGGCATCGACGCGCCGGGCTGCGGGCCGCCGCGCCACGCATCGTCATCGGCCGTCGAGAGCGGTGAATCATAGACCGAGGGAACCGAGAGCCGACCACCATTGATCATGCGCTTGCCGAATTCGGTTTCGTTGGCGAGCGCCAGCACCACCTTGCGCAGCCGCGCTTCCTGGCGCGAGGTCGGCGCCATGAAATCGGTCGAGCGCGTCGATTCGCGGATATTTTCATCCGCCGCCGCGCTGCGCTCGACATGGTAGCTCTCGAGCAGCGCCGCCGGCGAGGTTCCCTTCAGCACGCGGTCGAGTTTCCACGAAAGATTCTCGGCGTCCTCCAGACCGGAATTGGCGCCACGCGCGCCGAACGGCGAGACCTGATGGGCGGCATCGCCGGCAAAGATCACGCGGCCATGGATGAATTTATCCATTCGGCGGCACTGGAATTTATACAGCGATATCCACTCGAACTCGAATTTGTCGTGCCCCAGCATGCGCGCGATCCGCGGCCGCACGTTTTCCGGGCGCTTTTCCACCACCGGGTCCGCATCCGGATTGAGTTGGAGATCGATGCGCCAGATTTCGTCCGGCTGTTTATGCAACAGCGCGGAGCGTCCGGCATGGAACGGCGGATCGAACCAGAACCAGCGCTCGGTCGGGAATTCCGCGCTCATCCTGACATCGGCGATCAGGAACTGGTCTTCGAACACTTTTCCCGAAAATTCCGCGCCGACCATTTGCCGCAACGATGAGCGCGCGCCATCGCAGGCGATCACGTAGGTCGCCTGCAGCCGATACGGGCCGTCCGGCGTCTCGATGGTCAGCACGACACCGTCGTTGCGCTGCTCGAGCCCCGTCACCTGGTTGCGCCAGCGCAGGTCGATGCCGGAAAGCTCCTGGACGCGATCTACCAGATAGGCTTCGGCATAGAATTGCTGCAGGTTGATGAAGGCCGGCCGCTTGTGGCCGTTCTCGGGGAGCAAGTTGAACTGATAAAGCAGCGATGGGCCATGAAAGATCTTGCCGACGCTCCACACCACGCCCTTGTCGACCATGCGCTGTCCTGCGCCGAGCCGGTCCCAATATTCCAGCGAGCGTTTTGAGAAGCAGATCGCGCGCGAACCCTCGCCGATCCGGTCGGCGTCGTCGAGCAGCACCACGCTGTGGCCACGCTGCGCGAGATCAATCGCCAGCGACAGCCCGACCGGGCCGGCGCCGACCACCACGACCGGATGCCGCGCCGCATCGCCCTCCGCCCTCGCCTGATCGGCGTGGCGGCGGTAGCCAAACTGAACTTTGGATTGCTGCGCCATTTCGGACTGCCAGGGGCTTAACCTTGCGACTAGCCAAGCGACCGGGGCCAGCCTAAGATAGTCGCATCTGCAACTATCTAAACGCCAGCCACGGTGCGGCGTCAACTCAAATTGGAGCGATTTTTGCCAAAAGCGGTTTTAAGCGACAGCATGCCCGGGACGCGATCCGGCGCGGGTGCCGCTTCGCGTGACACGAACGCGGCCAAACAGCGCTCCCGGCTGGACCTGTTCAAGTTCGTGCCGTTCCGCCTGAACCGGCTGGCGGCCGAGGTCTCCGCGGCGCTTTCGAGCGAATATCAGGCGCGGTACGGGTTGGACATTCCGGAATGGCGGGTATTGGCGACGCTCGGCTTCCGCAACGACGCCTGCAGCGCGCAATACATCGCCTATTGCACAAGGACCCACAAATCCACCATCAGCCGGGCCGTCACCGCGCTGATGGACCGGCAATTGGTCGAGCGCGTCGAGAATGAAGACGACCGCCGCGAATACCGCCTGCGCCTGACCCGCAAGGGCAACGCGCTCTATGAGGAACTGATCCCGCGCCTGTTGCGGCGGGAGCAGGAGATTTTGTCGTGTTTGTCGGCGCGGGAGCGGCGCGATTTTGCGGCACTGCTCGGCAAGATCGAGAAGAGTTTCGATCTGGTGCAGACGAGCAGGGAGGCGGACGCGAAAGAGGCGTATTGATTCCTTCGTCATGGCCGGGCGTCGTCCCGGCCATCCACGTCTTTGCTGTCGTTACGAAGGAAGAAAGACGTGGGTGCCCGGGACAAGCCCGGGCATGACGAGCCTGCCATAAAGCCCCCGTCATTCCGGGGCGCACGAAGCGCGAACCCGGAATGACCGCCAGGCGCTCACTTCGCCGCCGTCACCACGATTTCCACGATATGCGGCGGTTCGAGCTCGACGCCGAGGCAGGCGCGCATCGGCGGGTTTTTGGTGTCGACCCATTCGTCCCAGGCGCGGTTCATTTCACCCTTGCGCTTCATGTCCGCGATATAGACGATCGCGGTGAGGATCTTGCTCTTGTCCGAGCCGCACAGCGCAAGACTCTCGTCGATGCGCGCCAGCGCCTTCACGCTCTGCTCGTACATCGAGGCGGAGACCGGATCCGGCGCGACCGCGACGGTGAACACCAGATCCTCGTGAACGACGGCGCGGCTGCGGGTCGGCGTGAGGCCAACAAAGCGGCTGATCATGGCTTGCTCGCAAATGAGCGCGACGGCGGCAGATGCAGCGCATAGGCGTCGACCTTGTCGCTGGCGCGCGGATAGATTTCAGTCACGATAGGATCGTGCCCGGGAATGATGCGATCGGGATCGCCGGCAAGACGCTCGACGATTTCCCAGCCCACGCACATGTCGCCGATATTGTAGACGATCGGAAACGGACTGCGGCGATGCATGTTGGCGTAATAATGCGACGCATCCGACGCCAGCACCACCGGTCCCCGCGCGGTCTCGACCCGCACCACCTGCAAGCCGTCGGAATGGCCGCCGACCCGATGCAGCGTCACGCCCGGCGCGACCGCGCCGTCGCCATTGTGAAACGTCACCCGCTCGCTATAGACATGGCGCACCATCAGCGTGACATGCTCGACCGAAAACGGATGCCGCAACATCCCAAAGCACATGCAGCGCCCGGTGGCGTAGCTCATCTCGCGGTCCTGCAGATGAAATCGCGCGTTCGGAAACAGGTCGAGATTGCCGGCGTGGTCGTAATGCAGATGGGTGACGACGACGTCCTTGATCGTATTCGCGCCGACGCCAAAGCGCGCCAGCGCCTCGACCGGGTTGAGCGTCAGCTTGCGGTTTCGCAGTTGCGCTTCGGCTGCGTTGAACCCGGTGTCGACCAGAATATCGCGGCCGTGGCCACGGATCAGCCAGACGAAATAATCGAGATCCTGGGCCGTCGTCTCGTGCGGATCCGGCACCAAAAAATTCAGCTGCGGCGTGCGCGGCGACATCGTCGCATAACGCAGGGCATAGATTTCGTAGACGTTTCCCATCGGTACCACTTTTCTTGGTTACAAGATTTGTTTGGTTGCAAGATTTTCCGACCTCAGCACCAAGCCATCCTGATCCGCAAAGGTCAAACCCCTCCGGGCGGTTTCGGATGCATGGAAACCATCCCCGAACGCAGGCATTCGCCCGGCGAGGTGCGGCCTGTCTGAAAAAATGTGAGATATGTCACATTTCGAACCCGGCCTTAAGCACAATAGGGCGATCGGCGCGCCGTCCATGTACACCGCATCAGCCGTCGCGGACGCGGCCATGACGTGCCTGGCGTCGGTCGCAGATGCCTCGGCGGGAGATTTGCGGACGCGCCTGGCCGCGCAGGCTTTGAAAGTTTTATTGCGGTTAATTGACGCGCTTAACGATGCCCTTTGCGGACGGTTGACAGGGCTCGGGGGCCCGGTTTGATAATGGGGTTTGCGTAGAGTAAGGTCGCCGAGGCGCAAGCTGGGATCGGCGCCCTGTTGGCTGGACCGCCGTCATATGAGACTTCGCCTCGCATTGCTTGTGACCTCGATTTTGTCGGTCGCGACCCTAACGGTCGCGCCTGTCGTTCCGTGCCTTGCCGCCGCGGACCGGTTTGCGCTTGTGATCGGCAACGCAAAATATCCCGACGCCGATGCGCCGCTCAAAGAACCCATCAACGATGCCCGCGACGTCGCCGACGAACTCAAGCGCGACGGTTTTAGCGTCGATGTCGGCGAGAACCTGACCGGCGACGCGATGCGCCGCGCGTTTGACAAGCTCTACGGGCGCATCAAACCGGGCTCCGTGGTGCTGATTTTCTTCAGCGGCTTTGGCGTGCAGTCCGGCCGTCAAAGCTACATGATCCCGGTCGACGCGCAGATCTGGACCGAACCGGACGTCCGCCGCGACGGCTTCGGCCTGGAGTCGGTATTGGGCGAAATCAACAACCGCGGCGCGGGCGTCAAGATCGCCCTGATCGATGCCAGCAGGCGCAACCCGTTCGAGCGGCGGTTCCGCAGCTTTTCGGCGGGTTTGGCGCCGGTGATCGCGCCGAACGGTACGCTGGTGATGTATTCGGCGGCGCTGTCTTCGGTGATTTCCGACAATGGCGGCGACCACAGCCCGTTCGTGCAGGAGTTGTTGAAGGAAATCCGCGTCCCCGACCTGATGGCCGAAGAGACGCTCAACCGCACCCGCGTCGGCGTCATCCGCGCCTCGCGTAACGAGCAGTCGCCCTGGATTTCGTCCTCCCTGGCCGAGGATTTTTCGTTTATCCCCGGGACCGGCAATCGACCGGCCCCGCCTGCCCAACCGCTCCCCGCTCCCGGTCCGGGTCCGGTAGCGACGCTGCCCCAATCGCCATCCACTGCACCCGATCCGCTGCCCCCGCGCGTCGAGCCGTTGCCGCCGCCACCATCGCCGCCAAAGGTCGAAATCCTGCCGCCTGCCGTCGACCAGCCGGTCGAGAAAAACAACGATACGGCGATTGCGCTTGCCGACGACCCGACGATCAAGAGCCTGACGGCCAAGCTCGCCGACAACCCCGACGACCAGAATGCGCTCTACCGGCGCGGACAGGTCTATGCCAGCAAGGGGGCATATAGCCTCGCCATCCGCGACTTCGATGATACGATCCGGCTCAACCCGAAGGATGTGGAGGCCTACAACAACCGCTGCTGGGCGCGCACCGTGATCGGCGATCTGCAGGCCGCCCTGAAGGATTGCAACGAGGCGCTTCGGCTGCGGCCGAACTTCGTCGATGCCCTCGACAGCCGCGGTCTGGTCAACCTCAAGAGCGGTCAGACCAAAAACGCCATTGCCGATTTTGACGCCGCCCTGAAGATCAATCCGAGATTGACGTCCTCGCTGTACGGGCGGGGCCTCGCCAAGCAGCGTAACGGCTCGATTTCGGAGGGCGAACTGGATATAACGAACGCCAAGGCGATGGATCCGAATATTGTCAAGGAATTCGCCAGTTACGGGGTACGTTGACGATTATTTGAGTTGGGGGACGGCGCATCATCGAACCCCGGGGCGGGCACCAGAGACATACAGAGCGGGTAGGCCAAGGTGGCTAGGCAAGGCCGCGACCGATTGGCGATCATTTTTTTCTCGCGGCCGTTTTGTAAATTGATTGCAACCGCGCGGGCAGCGCAGGAGGGACTGGCAATGTCGAAAATGTATGGAAGGGGAAGTTTTACTGCGATCATTTCGATTATGACGATTGGCGCCGCGCTTTCCTTTAGCGTGGCAACGGCCGTCGCCGGCGATGTCACCGAGGATCAAATCGTCAAGGCGCTGGCGCCGGTCAAGAAGCCGCTGACCCGGGGCCTGTCGGTCGGGCCGCAGGCCGATCCGGCCGTGAGCGCCGAGGAAGGGCGCTTTGTCCAGCAAATCCGCGGCCGGTCGACGCGTTCGCTGTCGTCGAGCGAGCGCGAGGAAATCGCCACCATCGTCAAGGACAAGCCGAAAATCGATCTGGAAATCAACTTCGATTACAATTCGGCCGACATCAGCGCAAAGTCGATGCCTTCGGTCCAGGCGCTGGGACGGGCGCTTACCAATCCCGACCTCAAGGGCTCGACCTTCGTGGTCGCCGGTCACACCGACGCCGCCGGCGGCGAAGCCTACAACCAGGAGCTCTCCGAGCGGCGCGCCGACTCGATCAAGAAATACCTGGTCGACAAATACAGCATTGCCGCAGGCGACCTCGTGACCGTCGGATATGGCAAGAGCAAGCTCAAGGACGCGGATAACCCGCTCTCGGAAGTCAACCGCCGGGTGCAGGTCGTCAATATGGAAAACAAGGCGACGGCGTCCAAGTAAAGTGGCGGTGGCCGGCTTAAGGTTCTGCAGTTCCGACGCGTCCCGCAGCCCTGCGGGACGCTTGTTTATTTCGCGGGCGAGCCGTTTTTTCTCGTCGTTGCCTCAATCCCGCCTTGCCTGTTCTTGTTCGTCCTTGCCAGCTCTTGCTTTCGCCTGTCCGGATTGCTTCGCTTGCGCTCGCAATGACGGTATAATGGCGCTTCTCGTATTTCGCGTGGGCCTGGATTGATCCGGCGATGATCCTCTCCGAATACCTCAAGCCTGCGATGGCCGTCGTCTTCTTCGCTGCCCTGGGTGGCGGATGGTACTTGTTCGAGCACCGTTCTCACCCCGACGAGAAGGAAACGCCGAGCAACGCGCTGGTCGTCGTGACAAAGTCCACCAATGCCTGTTTCTCCGATCTGGTGCGTGTCACCGGATTCATCGTGCCGCGCCGGGAAGCCGTGGTCGGGGTCGATCAGGAAGGATCCAAGGTCTCGGAGGTTCTGGTCCGCGAAGGCGACATGGTCACCGACAATCAAGAACTGGCGCGGCTGACCCCGCCGCCGGCGCAGCCCGGCGGCGGGTCTCAGGGCGGCGGAAGGCCACCCCCGACATCCTTGCGCGCGCCTGCTCCCGGCCTCGTCACCGAGGTCAGGACCATCGCCGGTGCGCCGGCCTCGCCGCAGGCCGGACCGATGTTCCGGATTTCCGTCAACAACGAAATCGAATTGGATGCCCAGGTTCCGAGCGTCCACATGCTGAAGCTCAATCCGGGGGCGACGGCGCGGATCAGCCGGGATAACGAGCCGGACCTCGTGGGACGCGTGCGGCTGATCTCGCCGCAGATCGATCGCGCCACCCAGCTCGGCCACGTCCGGATCACGCTGACCAATAACCCGACTCTCAAGGTCGGGATGTTTGCCCGCGCCAATATCGACGCCAAGCGCAGTTGCGGCGTTGCGATCCCCCACACCGCCATTGACCATTTGACCGTTCAGGTGGTCAAAGGGAATACGGTTGAGACACGAAGGGTTCGGGTCGGGCTGGTATCCGATACGAGCACCGAAATCCTGGAAGGCCTCGATGTCGGCGAAACCGTCGTGGCCGACGCCGGCTCTTCGCTGCACGACGGCGATCAGATCAAGACCACGTTCGCCGAGGACCTCGATCGCACGCGGGTACGCTGATGGCACTGAATATCTCGGCTTGGTCGATCCGAAATCCGCTTCCGTCCGTCGTGTTTTCGATCATCCTGCTGGTGCTCGGCTGGGTCAGCTTTACAAAACTCGCGGTGACGCGGCTGCCGTCGGCCGACATTCCGGTGATCTCGGTTGCGGTATCGCAATTCGGCGCCGCGCCGGCCGAACTTGAATCGCAGGTCACAAAAACCATCGAAGACGGAGTCTCCGGCGTCGAGGGCGTGCGACATATTTCTTCCTCGATCACCGACGGGTTGTCGCTGACGACGATCCAGTTCGCGCTCGAGACCAATACCGACCGGGCGCTGAACGACGTCAAGGACGCGGTTACCCGCGTCCGCTCCAACCTGCCGCAGAACGTCACCGAGCCGCTGATCCAGCGGGTCGACGTCATCGGCCTGCCGATCGTCACCTATGCCGCGATCTCGCCCGGCAAGACGCCGGAGCAACTGTCTTATTTCGTCGACGACGTCGTCAAACGCGCGCTACAGGGCGTGCGCGGCGTCGCCCAGGTCGAGCGCATCGGCGGTGTCGAGCGCGAGATCCTGGTCTCGCTCGATCCCGACCGGCTGCAGGCCGCGGGCCTCACCGCCGTCAATGTCAGCCAAAGCCTGCGCGGCACCAATGTCGATCTCGCCGGCGGCCGCGCCGAGATCGGCAAGAACGACCAGGCGATCCGGACCCTCGCCGGCGCCAAGACGCTCAACGATCTCGCCGGCACCATGATCCCGCTGTTCGGCGGCGGCGAGGTACGGCTCGACGATCTCGGCACCGTCACCGACACCATCGCCGACCGCCGGACCTTTGCGCGTTTCAACGGCGAGCCGGTGGTCGCGCTCGGCATCAAGCGCTCGAAGGGCGCCAGCGACGTGGTGGTCGCGGCCGCCGTGCAGAAGCGCATCGACGCGCTGAAGGTGGCCTATCCGGATGTCGATCTGAAACTGATCGACACTTCGGTGGAATTTACAAAGGGCAATTACGAAGCCGCGATCTCGACCCTGTTCGAAGGCGCCATTCTCGCCGTCATCATCGTGCTATTGTTCCTGCGCGACATCCGCGCCACCATCATCGCCGCGATCTCGCTGCCGCTGTCGATCTTCCCGGCGTTCTGGGCGATGGACATTCTGGGTTTTTCCCTGAACCTGGTGAGCTTCCTCGCGATTACGCTCTCTACCGGTATTCTGGTCGACGACGCCATCGTCGAGATCGAGAACATCGTGCGCCATATGCGCATGGGTAAATCGCCCTATCGCGCGGCGCTCGAGGCCGCCGACGAAATCGGTCTCGCGGTGATCGCGATCTCGCTCACCATCATCGCGATCTTCGCACCCGCGAGCTTCATGTCCGGCATCGCCGGACAATTCTTCAAGCAATTCGGCATCACCGTGTCGGTGCAGGTGTTCTTCTCGCTACTCGCCGCCCGCTTCGTCACGCCGGTGCTGGCCGCCTATTTCCTCAAGGACAATGCGCATGACGACCCGCCGCCGGGGCGCGCGCTGAAGGCCTATACCCGGCTCGTGACCTGGTCGGTGCACCACTACTTCATCACCGTGCTGATCGGCTTCGGCATTTTCGCCGCCTCGATCTGGAGCATCACGCTGTTGCCGCAAGGCTTCCTGCCGGCGCAGGACACCGCGCGCTCGCTGTTGGCCATGGAGCTGCCGCCGGGCTCGCAGCTCGCCTTCACCGAGAAGACCACCGAAGAGATCGTCGCGCGGCTGCGCAAGCGCCCGGAGGTCAGAAGCGTGTTCGTCGACGGCGGCCGGGTGCCGCCGGGAACGTTTGAGGTGCGCCGCGCGGCGCTGATCATCAATTACACGCCGAAGACCGAGCGCACGATCACCCAGCGCCAGCTCGAACTCGAGATCAGCAAGGAACTGGAGAACGTCCCCGATATCCGGTTCTGGTTCCTCGACGAAAACGGCCTTCGCGCCATCTCGCTGGTCGTCACCGGCGTCGACAGCAACATCGTCAGCAACGTCGCTTCTGAACTCGCGACCCAGATGAAGCGGATTCCGCTGATCGCCAACGTGATTTCGGAAACTTCGCTCGACCGGCCCGAATTGCGGATCCAGCCGCGTGCGGATCTGGCGGCGCGGCTAGGGGTTTCCACCGAAAGCCTGTCGCAGACCATCCGGGTCGCCACCATTGGCGACGTCGGTCCGGCGCTGGCCAAATTCGACGCCGGCGACCGGCTGGTACCGATCCGGGTCCAGCTCGAAGACGCCGCGCGCGGCGATCTGCCGTTGCTCGAACAGTTGCGCGTTCCCTTGGGCGAACACGGCGAAAAGGGCGGCGTACCGCTGTCTGTCATTGCCGACATCAAGCTCGACCAGGGCCCGACCAGCATCAACCGCTACGACCGCGAGCGGCAGGCGACGGTCGCGGCCGACCTCGTCGGCACCGCGGCACTCGGCGACGCCACCAAGAAAATCTATGACCTGCCGGTCATGAAGAGTCTGCCGAAGGGCGTCACGGTGAGCCCGTCGGGCGACGCCGAAAGCCTGAACGAATTGTCGGCCGGCTTTGCCACCGCGATCACCTCCGGCCTGATGATGGTCTATGCGGTGCTGGTGCTGTTGTTCGGAACCTTCCTGCAGCCGATCACCATCCTGTTCTCGCTGCCGCTGTCGATCGGCGGCGCGATCGCGGCGCTGCTGGTGACCGGCAAGCAGCTGACGACGCCGGTGTGGATCGGCATCCTGATGCTGATGGGCATCGTCACCAAGAACGCCATCATGCTGGTGGAATTCGCAGTCGAATCGATCCGCGAAGGCAAGCCGCGCGATGAGGCCATCATCGATGCCGGCATGAAGCGCGCGCGCCCGATCGTGATGACCACGATCGCGATGGCCGCGGGCATGATGCCGTCAGCGCTGGCGTTCGGCGCCGGCGGCGAATTCCGCTCGCCGATGGCGCTCGCCGTGATCGGCGGCCTCGTGTTCTCGACCATCCTGTCGCTGGTGTTCGTGCCGGCGATGTTCATGATGATGGACGATCTCGGCTCGCTGATCTGGCGCTTCGGCAAGAAACTCGTGGTCTCGCATGGCGAGAGCGAGACCGAGCACGCGCCGGCAGCACATGGCGCCGAGCATAAGCCGCCACCGGCGCCACCGACCATCGTGCATTCGCCGGCGGCGGAGTGAGGCGGGCGCCTCGCACTTACAACCGTCATCATCCGCGAAAGCGGATGATCCAGTAATCGCCGGCGTCCGTTATCAATCGCGAAGCCCTGTAGAGATATTCGCGGAGAATGCACCGTCTGGTCTGTAATATGCCGCCATGACAACACGTCTGCCGAACCCGAACGAAGCGGTGCTCGATATCCGCAAGCTCGAGGACTACTGTCTCAGCCCGTCTCACCCGCGCGGTCGTCACAAGGCTCGGGTATTCCGTGAGGCCCTTGACCTCCAGCGCAGCGACGCGGCATGGCTGCGCGACATTCTGTTGGAGGCCGCGCGCTCCGACGAGGCTTCTCAAGTTGCGGCGGACGAATGGGGCACGCATTGGCGCCTCGATGTTGCCATCAGGCGACAAGACAGGAGCGTTGTGGTAAGAACTATTTGGATAGTGCGGACCGGCGAGATTGCGCCGACGTTCGTCACTTGTTGGGTGCTATGATGAGCGCGATGAAAAATCCAAAGAACGAGAAACCGTCCCTTCTGGCCGCGGTGGCATTGTTGACAGACCTTCCCGCGCAGCGACTTGCCCGCGGGCAGGTCGGCACAATCGTTGAGCAACTTGACGAAAACACTTCGCTCGTTGAATTCAGCGACGACCAAGGGCGCGCCTACGCTGTGGCACCCTGCCGGCGTTCGGACCTGTTAGTCCTGCACTACGTCCCGGAGGCGGCCTAAGCGCCGCGCCGTTACTCGTTCCTTGCCACCGCCGTCAGCTTCGTCATGTTCTGCAGCAATATGCGGCCGCGCTGCAGGTCCAAAATGCCGTCCTTGCGCCATTGCTGCAGCTGGCGGTTGACGCTTTCGCGCGCGGCGCCGACGAAGATGCCGAGCTGCTCCTGCGAGATATGCACCTCCGAGCCGTAATCGGAGGCCAGCGCGCACAGCCTTCGCGCCAGCCGGATCGGCAATGGCTGCAGCATGGATTCTTCCATCCGCTCGCTCTGCCAGCGGATGCGCTGGCACAAGAGCTGGATGATCTTGATCGCGACCTTGGGCTCGCGCTCGAGATGCGAAAGAAAATCCTCCCGCCGCAGCACGAACAATTCGGTAGGCTCCCCCGCGGTCGCATCCGCGGTGCGGCTCTGGCCGTCGAGCACGGCGACCTCGCCGAAGAGATCGCCGGGGCCCATGAAATTCAGCGTCAGGCGGCTGCCGTCGGAGGCCCCGGTTTCGATCCGGATCTGCCCGCGGCGGACCCCGAACAGGGCGTCGCCGGCATCGCCCTTCTGGAACAGCATCTCGCCGACGCCGAGATTGTGGGTGTGGCAAAGGCTGGAAATCCGCTGCAATTCGTCGGAGCCTAGGTCCGCGAACATCGGGTTCATCTTCAGAATGACCGCAAATTCGGCCTGTTTGCTCATTGCAATGCCTTCCTTAAGCCTTGGCTTGAAGTCTTTGCTTGAAGTCTTTGCTGGAAGTCTTGGCTCGAACCGCAGCCGGCTCGAAATCGTCAAATGGGCTGTCTTGCAAATTGCCGTCCGGAGAAGTGTGCCATAAGTCACATAACTTTGCAGCACCCCGGATTATTTTTAGCTCCTTTGAGCGGCCTCCCCTTCCGGGATAAGCTTAAGGGAAAAGGCCACGCCCCGATATGGCCCGAGATGGCGCGGCTTGCATCGAAGCCGCTGGCCCGGTTTGGAACTTCGTCATGAGAGCACTGAAAATCGCAGGCGCCGCCGTCGCCGCCATCATCGTCATCCTGGCGCTGCTTCTGTTCGTCGGGGTGCCGTCCGGTTTCCTGACCTCGCAAATGACCGACCGGGTCGAGCGCGAAACCGGATACCGGCTGACGATCAAGGGCGCGACCAGGATCGGCCTGTGGCCGACGCTTAACGTGACCTTGCACGACCTCACGCTGCAGGACCCCAAGGACCGCGAGACCAGCAACCGCCTGACCGTCGGCAGCGTGCAGGCCGACATCACGCTTGCCAGCCTATGGTCGGGCAAGCCGCACATCACCGAACTCAAGGTCAACCACCCGGTGCTGTATCGCCCGTTGCTGCGCGAGCGCGACCAATTTCCCAATGCCCCTTCGAGATCGACAAAATCCGGCACCTCCGACGGCGAAAATATCGCGATCGATCGCATCAGCGTCACCGACGGCGGCGTGGTGCTGTCCAATCTGCACGACCGCGTGGAAAAGCACATCGACGGCATTAATGCCGATGTCCGGATCGGCGCCGACCGCCACGTCAAGATCACGGGGACTGCACGCGCGAACGAACAGCCGCTGAAATTCGACATCAAGGCTGTGGCGCCCACCCCGCCGCTGGAACGGCAGAACATTCCGGTCGAGCTGACGCTGGACGCGCCCGGCTCGCTCGATGCGCCACTGATGGCGAAGGCCGAGGTCCGGCTCAACGGCGCCATCGTGATGATCAACGGCGTCACCGGAACGCTCGGCGATGCCGCGTTCAACGGCTGGGCCTCGGTCGATATGGCGAGCAAGCCACTGGTCAAGCTCGATCTCGATTTCCAGCGGCTCGATGTCGCGATGGCGAAGGCACCCGCCGATCAATCCGGCTCGCAGGGTTCGCAACCCTGGAGCAACGCCACGTTCGATCTCAACGGCATCAACTATGTCGACGCCCAGGTCCGGATTTCCGCCGCCGAACTCAACGTCGGACAGGCGCGGTTCGCGCCGGCCGCGATCGACGCGACGCTGGCCGGCGGCGTGTTGAAATGCGGCTTTCCGAACCTTGCCGCCTATGGCGGCCAGGTCAACGGCCAGCTCCTGATCGACGCCACCACCGGCAACCCCGGCTTCGCGCTGGCGAGCGACATCGTCGGCGTGCGCGCGCTGCCGCTTTTGCAGAGCGCGGCGGATTTCGACAAGCTCGACGGCAAGATGCAGGCCAAAATCAGCGTGCGCTCGTATGGCATGAGCCAGCGCGCCATCATGTCGAACCTCAACGGAACGGTGTTCGCGAATTTCCAGGACGGCGCCATCCGCGGCCTCAACGTCGCGCAGATGATCCGTAACCTGACCGCGAGCACGCTGTCGGGATGGCAGGAGGGCAACGAGCAGGCGACCGACCTCTCCCAGCTCTCAGCCTCGTTCCGGATCGACAAGGGCCAGGCCGTCACCACCGACCTCAATCTGGTCGGCCCGCTGGTCAAGATGACCGGTGCGGGGACCATCGACCTCGGCACCAAGCAGCTGGCGTTCCGGGTCGAGCCAAAGCTCGTGATGACGACCGAGGGCCAGGGCCGCGCGTCCGATCCGGTCGGGCTCGGCATTCCCGTGATGATCGACGGCCCGTGGGCGCAGCCGCGGATCTATCCGGACATGGCCGGCATTTTGGATAATCCGGACGCGGCTTACGCAAAACTGAAGGAGATGGGCAAGGGGCTGTTCGGGGCCAATGGCGGCGGGCTGGGCGGACTTAGCGGGTTGATGAACGGATTGGGCGGCGGCAATGCGGGCGGCAATAGCGCCGGCGGTGGCGGCGAACAGTCGGATCAGCTCGGCAAGCTCGGGGAGACGCTGGGCAACCTGTTCCAGCAGGGGATCGGCCGCGGCCGCGGCATTCCAACGCAAAATCCCCCGGCTGAGGCTCCCGCCGCATCCGCCCCGCCGCCGGCGCAGGCGCCCGCACAGGGGCAAAACGATCCGCCACAGCAGCAGGACAGTCAGCCCATGAACGACGTGCTGCGGCAGTTGTTTAACCGCTGAGATCGCGACGGCCACGGACTTCACTTGCACCGCCGATGCGGAAGCACCCCCACCCCGACCCTCCCCCGCGAAGGGGCGGGAAAGGGGGCGATAGGGCGCAGCAAGTTGCCTTTCTTCTCCCTCTCCCGCCTGCGGGGGAGGGTTGGGGTGGGGGTGCGGCTATGAAGCGACAACCTCTCCGTCGACCCCTGATTTCGCCGCGCTTTGTCACCCCCGCTCGCCCATGATCCGGGCTAACCATGCGGTCGGAGGGCCCGCCAGGCAGGGCCAAACTGTGCTAAATTGGCCGCCAGATGAAACGCGGCCCGCCTCCATTAGGGGCGCCGCTGGTGCGATGCGCCTACCCGTTGGGGTTGAGCGCACGAGGGTCCGGATGATCGGCGTCAAGGACAAGATCTGGTTTCTCCGCGAAGGCCTGTTCGCCAAATACGTCATCTCGCTGGTGGGCCTGGTGGTATTCGTGCTGGCCGTGAACGGCGCGATCGAGACCTGGATCAGCTACCGCGGCACCCGCACCACGCTGATCGACGGCATGGGCGAGAAGGCGGGCGCGACCGCCAAGCAGATCGAGCAATCGATCGCCGACCTCGAGCGCCAGATCAGCTGGGTCACCCGCGCCTATTCGCAGACGGTGGAACAGCACCGCGCCGACTACGCCCAACTGCTCAACCAGGTCCCCGCCGTCTACCAGCTGTCGCAACTCGGCGGCAATGGCCGCGAATTGCTGCGGCTGTCGCGCACGCAGATTGCGGTCGGCAGCCAGGCCGACTTTTCGCGCGACGTGCGCTTCACCGAAACCGTGACGCGGGGCGTCAGCTTCGCGCCGGCCTATTTCCGCGGCAACAGCCCGTTCATGTCGATCTCGGTGGCGCATTCCGGCTTCAATGCGGGCGCTACCGTCGCCGATATCGATCTGCGGTTCCTGTCGGACTTTTTGGGCGAGGCCCAGGTCGGCCGGGCCGCTTACGCCTATGTGACGGACCAGCGCGGCCAGGTGCTGGCGAGCTCGGCGAAGGGCCCCGACATCGCCAGGGATCTTTCCGGCCTGCCGCAGGTCGCTAGCCTGATGACGTCGGAGAGCGCGCCGCTCGCCTCCGGCACCGATTCCGAGGGACAATCGGTGTTCACCGCGGCCACCGTCGTGCCAAAACTCGGCTGGTTCGTGTTCTACGAGCAGCCGACGGCGCAGGCGCTGACCCCGATCCGCGACCAGCTGATGCGGATCGCGCTTCTGATCGGCCTCGGCCTCATGGTCGCGATCCTCGCCGGCACGCTGCTGGCGCGGCGCATGCTGATCCCGATCACCGCCTTGCGCGCCGGCGCGCGACGCCTGGGCGCCGGCGATTTCAGCCATCGCATCGATGTGCACACCAAGGACGAGCTGGAAGAACTCGCCAACCAGTTCAACAGCATGGCCGGGCAATTGCACGAGACCTATACCGACCTCGAAACCAAGGTCGAGGCGCGCACGCGCGATCTGGCGCAGTCGATCAACGAGCTCAAGGTGCTGGAAGAAGTCGGCCGCGCGGTCGCCTCCTCGCTCGATCTCAACGCCGTGCTGCCGACGGTCGCCGCCCGCGCGCTCGAAATCACCCACGCCGACGCGGTGCTGATCTACAGCTATGACGCCGCAAAACATCAGTTCAACCTCGCCGAGGCCAACGGCATCGACCGGACAGCCGAAGGCGCGCATCGCGCGATCGACGAAGCGGGAAGCGTGCTGGGCCAAGCCGCCGCCAGGGGCGAGCCGGTCGCGATCCCTGATCTCAACGAGGCCAGGGATCATATTCTTCGCGATGTCGCGGTCGCCGCCGGCTTCAGTTCGGTGCTGGTGGTGCCGCTGGTCGACCAGACGGGAACGCTGGGATCCCTCGTGGTGTTGCGCAAGGCCGCCGGCGATTTTTCGCCGAATCTGATTGGCTTGATGCGGACCTTTGCGCACCAATCGGTGCTGGCGATGCGCAACGCGCGGCTGTTCACGGAAGTGGACCAGAAGGGCCGCGAATTGTCGTCGGCGCATTCGACCGTGCAGCAGCAGGCGACAAAGCTCGAGGCGCAGACCGAGCAGCTGAAAAACTGGAACAAGTCGCTGGAGGAGCGGGTCGAAAAACAGCTCGGCGAGATCGAGCGCATCCGCCGGCTGGAGCGCTTTTTGCCGCCGCAGGTGGCGCAACTGATTGCCTCCTCCGACGGCCACGATTCGCTGCTCGACAGCCACCGCCGCGAAGTCACCGTGGTGTTCTGCGACCTGCGCGGCTTTACGGCGTTCACCGAGGCGACCGAGCCGGAAGAGGCGATGAACGTGCTGCGCGAATATCATGCAGCGCTTGGCGAACTGATCTTCCGCTATGAGGGCACGCTCGACCGCTATGCCGGCGACGGCGTGATGATCCTGTTCAACGCGCCGATAAAATTTGCCGATCACACCAAGCGCGCGGTGAAGATGGCGGTCGAGATGCGCGATACGATCGGCGTGCTGACGCAGAAATGGCGCAACCGCGGGCATTCTCTCGGCTTCGGCGTCGGCATCGCGCTGGGCTATGCGACGCTCGGCCAGATCGGCTTCGAGCAGCGCCTCGAATACGCCGCGATCGGCAGCGTCACCAACCTTGCTTCGCGATTGTGCGACGAGGCAAAAGCCAACCAGATTGTTGTCAGTCGGCGCGTCTACGGCATGGTCGAGCAATGGGTCGACGGCAAGCCGCTGGATGATCTGCAGCTGAAGGGCTTCAATCATCCGGTGCTGGCGGTGGAGATTTTGCGCTGGCGCGAGGAGGCCGAGGAGCCGGCGGCGGTCGATCTGGCCGCGGCGCGGCGACGGAAGCAGTAGCGACGCGTGGTGTCCAACCCACGGTCGTCATACCCCGCGAAAGCGGGGTACCCAGTACGCCGCGGCCTATCGATTCTATCACCGGCGTCTCTGGAATACTGGGTCGCCCGGTCAAGCCGGGCGATGACAGCGGAGTGTGGCGCGCGTACGCAACCAACGAATTGCCACGGCTTCGAATTTCAAACAGCAAGCTACGCCCCGCGGCGCGAGCGCGCCCGGGCGGATGACAAAAATCTCGCCCCCAAAAAACAGAGGGCGCAGGGAATGCCGGGCGCCCGATGCGCCCGATAGCCGCGTGTGCAGGAGTAGTGGTAGAGCGCACACGCGTTAGTCAGGTCACACCGGAATCACCCGGCATTCCCTACGCAATGGTTTTAACGGCGTATGTCGTGCTCTCCCCGGCGATCGGGCTTTCTTGTCACCGTCGCCCCGCGGATTAACGGTTTTGCAAGACCCGGTCGGGCCCGCAACACCTCCGCTGGACTTGACGCCGGCGTCGAGGCGTCAGGACCACACGATTTGGCCGTACGCTGCAGCATCGTTCGTCCGTGCGCGCCTTTTCGCTCACAGGCTTTAAGGCCCGCCCTGCGAAAAGCATGTGCGCAACCGACGCTGCCGCGTCCACCGCATCCCGTTCCCAACGTCCGTGACGATCGCGATACGCCCCTCATGAGGGAACGAGACGGCGTGGGATATAGAGGTGATTTGGGTGGGGCGGGAAGGGATTTATTTTTACGGGGAGGACTGGACGACCCAAATCACGTTGATCGGGTTCAGGAAATTAGATTTTTGGCGCAGCGGACTTTGTGAGCCTATGAGGGGCTCCCGTGCGTGTCGACGAGTTCGCCAAAATCGCTCCTGCGTACGTGTTACTGCACGATCTCCATTAGCTTGCCGAAGTTATTGACCACATCGTACTTGACCTGGTCCGATGTGATCTTCGTAAAGAATTTGCGGGCGCAATCGATCTTGCGCTTCTCGATTTCGCGCAGCTCAAGCGACGACAGGCTTCCCTTGGTCTCTGCGACAAAATAGACGTGCTTCACCGTTCCCTGCTTAAAGGCAATCGCCCAGTCGGGATGGTAGTCGCCAACCGGTGTTGGGATAAAGAACCCACGCGGCAATTTGGCGTAGACCACCACCTCAGCGCTCGTATCCAGCTCCTCCACAAAGGCACGCTCATTCTTTGAATCGGTGAATACATAATCAAAGACATGTCTGTGCGCCTTGTAGGCCTTGCCGAAATCGTCCTTCTGCTTTTCTTGAGTGAAAATCGCGGTGTTGAAAGTATCAGCTATTCGATCATAGGACAGGTGCTCGACGATAACCGTGGCCTTCTGCTCTTTGATAAGGCGCGTCGCCTTGTTGATAAAGTCCTCCGGGTTCGATCGATACTGGCTGAACACGGCGACATTGATGCCTTTAAGGATAGCCGCGATGGTGCGCCTCGTCAGGGTCGTATCTTCCGTCAGCTTACCGATTAGGTCATATTTCACCGCCGAGTGAACTGACGCTTTGTTTGTTATGGTCTCGCTCTCCCGCAACCAGAAAGCGCCGCCTTGTTTGACCGAATCATAGCTCGCTTGATCAGTTTGCTCACCATAAACGACGTTGTATTGTAACGGGCTGACCTTCAGTTCTTTATCGAGCGCCGAGATGCACTTATCGATAAGTTCCTTCGTATCGAAATCCACTGAATAGACGGCCTTGTGGTTGATGCGCTGCCAAAGCTCCCGGAATTCCTTTTTGTCGAAGTTAGCGTTGAGCGGATTGGTCTGCGTCTTCCGCTCATCTTCGATGGCTGGAAGCTGGGTATCGCTGAAGATGCTGTCAACTAGCTGGAAGACTTGGTCTGCATGCGGGGCGAGTTCGGGGGGCAACTCAGCCAAGGTATCCCCCTTCCGCGCATCGTGGTAAACTTGCGTGATACGCTTGTCATCGTCGGTGTAGTCGTTCTTGTTCAGATAGCGGTAGATCTTTGTTGCCATCTGCGGTGTTACGGCAAGTTCGCCGGAAGCAGTCTTCAGGACCTTCCCCGTAAAATAGGCCTCGTCAGCAAGCCGTGGACGCGCCGAGAGGGAGTCTCCAATATCGCGCTGCAGGGCCGTCACGAAGTCCTTATAGCTTTCGCTCGCTACAACCGTGAGGACATTCATCTGATGGACAGTCGCGGGATTATCCATACGGTCGCCGTCTTGATTGACGCAAAGACGGAGACCACGTCCGACCTCCTGCCGCCGAGAAACCGTGTTGTCGCTGTGCTTGAGCGCGCAGATTACGAAGACGTTCGGATTGTCCCACCCTTCGCGGAGCGCAGAGTGCGAGAAAATGAACCGGACCGGCTCCTCAAGGGACAGTAAGCGCTCTTTGTCCTTTAGAATCAGGTCATAGGCATCCACGTCATCCGTCTCGGTTGCCTTCTTGCCGACCTCTGGATCGACAAGATGCGTGGTCTTTTTGTCTATGGAGAAATAGCCGTTGTGCGTCCGGCCCGCCCGGATACCCTTCAGATAGCGATTGTATAGCGTGTCCTCGATCGTCAGCACCTCGTTGAGCAATGAGTTATATTCTTCCTCAAAGATTGCGGCATATTCGCCCGCGACTTCAACGCCCTGATCGTAACGACGGTACTTGGCCACTTCGTCAATAAAGAACAGGGACAGAACCTTGACGCCTTGAGGAAACAGCGCCTGTTCTTTGTCGAAGTGCGCCTTGATCGCTTCACGAATTTGAATGCGCCGCAAGGCCATCTCGTTAACATCGCCGACCGCTTCACCGGCTTCGATTTCAAGCCCGTTGGTGAAGCTGACCGTATTTTTCAGAGCGTCTATGTCGGCAACAACGAAGCCGCGGTATTGATCCAGCCCCTGTGAAACGTCGAAGACGTTATCGTTCCGCTCCAGATTACGTGTAATACGCTTGATACCGGATGACTGCCCGATCTCTATCTCAACGCGCGCGACGGGCGGCTTGCTGGCCGAGACCTGGATGGACTCCAGATAGAGATACGCGTTGGCGCCGCTCAGTCCTTTGACCGTGATGCCCCGAACGGCGATCTTTTTGACGAGCTTCTGGTTGTACGCATCAATCGCGTCCAGCCGATGAACCTTGTTGTGTTCAGTCTTGTGTGTATATCCGCATCAATTCGCACAGGCCCCATCGAGGGGCCCATCGTTTCTTGCCTTCACGCTCAAGAGGCCCGCCGGAATGACCTTGGCTTATCTGACAGGAATTCTCCAGCTGGTTGCACCTGAAATCTTCCGGATATTCTGATATCATCAACTCGACGGCGCGGCGGACGGGCCGTAGCCCACCGCCGCATCCGTCACGCCCCCCAATCCACCACCATCAGCCCCGGCACCCGCGCGAATTCGCGGACATTCGCCGCCACCAGCGCCGCGCCGCGGCGGCGCGCCTGGGCCGCGATCAGATAGTCGTAATGGCCGATCGGCGTGCCCGCCTTTTCAAGTTCGGCGCGGATATCGCCGGCATGCACGGCGTCCTCCGGCTCGAAAGACCATGGCGTGACGGCCAGCGACAGAAAAGCCTCAAGGCCGGCCTCGCTGCGTGCGCGCCGATCGCTCTTCGCCACACCATAACGCATCTCGAACAGAACGATGGCGGGAATGCCGATCATGACGCGAGAGGCGAGTTCTGCATCGAGCCTGGCGCGGATGTGGGCCGGTCGAAGATTGATGGCCGAGATCACGATGCTGGTGTCGAGGCAGAACATCAGCCGAAGAATTTGCGCGGGTCGGGCTGCGCCGGCGGGTCGTCGAAGCCGCCTTCGGGAAATAGATCGTCACCGTTTCGCAGCGCGTCAATCTCGGCCCAAACCGCCGATATCTGCGCTTCCGTTCGCGCCAGCGGCTCCAAGATGACCTTGTCGCCGACCTTGCTGACGCGCACCTCGGTGCCCTCGAAGCGGAATTCCTTGGGCAGGCGGACGGCCTGGCTGCGGCCATGCATGAATAGTTTGGCGGTTGAAGCCATGATCCCCGCCTCCTGTGAATTTGGTAGATACCAATGATATATATCGCGCCAGCGGGTTCGTCAATTCGTCTGGCACGTTCAGTGAAACTCGTCATGCCCGGGCTTAGCCGTCCGAAGGACGGCGTCGCTTCCGCTCGCCTATGTCCCGGGCATCCACGTCTTGCCTACGGAAAGGCAAGAAAGACGTGGATGGCCGGGACAAGCCCGGCCATGACGTGGTTAGAAATTGCCGGGTTCATTTGAAGACTATGGAGCGGTCGCCGGTCGTTCCGTTACAGAACATACATTCGTTTGGCCTTGGCGAGTTCGCGGGTGCAACCCGGGCCGTTGCCTTGTGCATCGTAGCGCTTGGCACGGGCCATCGTCACCGCGAACGTTTTCTTCAGCCGCGCCTGGGCTTGCGCCACGGAAGCAGCCGTCGGCTGGTGACTAAGGTCTGCGCCGACCGATTGTGGCGCGGTCAATCCGGCGAGCGGATCTTTTTGCGAGGCGCGAATGGCTGCTTCGAAATCAGCGATATCGCTGGTGCAGGGTCCGGCCCATGCATTTGTCGCGGCGAAAGCGAGGACCGCGCAGATAAGAGCTGCTGTTATCGTGTGATTGGACATACGGCGCACCCCGTGATCCGACAAGGATTTTAGCATGAGATCGGGGCCGCCGCGCGGTGGTATTCGGGGTGAAATCTTCAAGGCGCCGGAAATCTGCCCCATACGCCGATATCCCTATGCCCAGTTTCCGTTGCCGCTTGGCGCCGCGGCCCGCCTTCTGATATCGGTAATCCCGAAAACGGGGCTTGAACGCCGATGAATCCTCTTTCCGCCCCTCGGCCATCGAGAAAACTGCCGGCCTTCCTCGCCGCCACCCTCCTCTGCGTCAGCTCCCTCCCCTCCCCCACCCTCGCCGACGACGACACCGACGCCCCCAAGGGCGCGGCGGTCACCGTGCTGAAGGCCGCAAAATCCTGCTTCAGCGATATCGTCGAGGTGTCGGGCACGGTGATTGCGCGGGAGGAGACCATGGTGCGGCCCGAACGGCAGGGGCTGAAGGTTGCGGAAATCCTGGCGGACGCCGGCGATACCGTGACCGCCGGCCAGACGCTGGCCCGGCTGACCCTGCCCGAAGGAGGCCAGCAGGTGGTGCAGGCGCCGGTGGCCGGCCTGATCGAGAGCTCGTCGGCGGTGATCGGGGCCTTGGCCTCGGGGCGCGGGGAAGCGCTGTTTTCCATCATCGCGCGCAGCGAATTCGACCTGGTCGGCCTGGTGCCGACCGCGGACCTTTCAAAACTCCAGGTCAACCAGCCGGCGCGGATCAAGGTGGTCGGCGGCCCCGAGGTGCCGGGGCGGGTGCGGCGGGTGGCGCCGACGGTGCAGCCCGACAGCCAGCTCGGCCAGGTCTTCATCGCGGTGACGGCGAACCAGCGGCTGCTGGTCAATTCCTCCGGCCGCGCGCTGATCACGACCGGGCAGAGCTGCGGCGTGTCGGTGCCGCTCACCGCCGTGCTCTACGGCTCGGCCGGCACCGTGGTCCAGGTGGTGAAGCGGGCGCGGATCGAGACCAAGAAGGTCGAGATCGGCCTGATGTCCGGCGGCCAGGTCGAAATCAAGGACGGCGTGCAGGAAGGCGACATCGTGGTCGCCCGCGCCGGCGCGCTGCTGCGCGAGGGCGACCCGGTGCGGCCGGTGATGGCGGCGGCGGATGGGAAGTAGGTTCCAACGCTGAACAGTGAAGCGATTCTCCCGCCGCGACGGCGGTGAGCCCCCTCCCCCCTTGTGGGGGAGGGTTGGGGTGAGGGGTTCTCTCCGCAATCACTGATGCTAATTGATAGACCGGTACCCCTCACCCGGATCGCATCTTGCGATGCGACATAGCCGAAGCTCTGCTTCGGCGTTCTTTTTTTAAGAACGGCCGCCGAAGGCGGCCTATGCCTCTCCCGCAAGGGGAGAGGTAGCAGCGAGCATGCGGATGCGAAGTGAGGGGAAGCAATTCTCCCGCCGCGACGGCGGTGAGCTCCCTCCCCCCTTGCGGGGGAGGGTTGGGGTGAGGGGTCCTCTCCGCGGATGCAGACCCCTCATCCGGCACGGACTTCGTCCGCGCCACCTTCTCCCACAAGGGGAGAAGGAAAAGAGCGCTGCGGCTCGCTTGTCGGGGACGACTTAAGTCGCTTACCCGCCGGCGCTATCGCCTAAGCGGACATCTTCCAACAGCGAGGACGAGACGGAGGGGACCTGCTCGCCGTCGGAGGCGCGGGAGATCGCGACGCGGGTCTTGTTGAAGACGGTTTCGGCGCCGGCGGCTTGCGCGTTCAAATTCGCGAGCAGCTCGGTCATCAGCACGCTGTAGCGGCCCTTGGAATCGTCCGCGACCTTGCCGGGGGTGGCCGAGGTCAGGATCAGCGCGTTGTCGGGGGCCGAGATCGGGGCGAGCCCGTGGGAGAAGGTGCGGAAACGGCGCTCATAGGGGTTGCGCCTGCTGGCGTCGATGACGACGAGCTTGGCGCGCGCGCCCTGCTCCTTCATCATGTCGAGCACGGACTCGATCGAGACGCCCTGGCGGCGCACATCGCTCTCCTTCCAGATCGTGGCGTCGACCGGAATCATAAAACTCTCGCGGCCGACCTGGACGCCAAAGCCGCCGAAATACAGCAGCACCACCGAATCGGGGCGGATCTTGGATTTCATCCGCTCGACCGCGCGGGCCATGTCGTCCATGGAAGCATCCTCGACGACGTCGACGTCAAAGCCGTCATGACGGAGCGCTGCCGTCAGCGCGCGGGCGTCGTTGATCGGCTGGGCCAAGGGCGCTGAGGCATCGGGATAATTCCCGTTGCCGATCACGAGCGCGATTTTCGAGGCGTGCTTGCCGGCGGCAAAGGTGCTCTGCTCGGTCTCGATCGCCTTGGCGGCATCCAGCGCGCGCATGTTGAGCGCGGCATGGGCGCCAATCGCCAGCGACACCATGCCGACCAGCGCGGCGGCAATGGAAGTCGAACGGCGGGAGATGCGTAACGGGCCTACTTTCATAGCGTTTCGTTCCTGGTCTTTGTCAGCGTCTGGACATGGTCGTTTTTTTTGGGCGCGCGTTTTAGTCGCGCCAGCGCCGTTTAGGTTTGAGGGGGTACCGGACGGTGTGCCGTCCAATTGCGCTCAATTTGCGGCACCGCAGCAAGGTGGTCTTTAGCTCGATGGGGCTTATGCGGCAACCTGGTTGACACATTCTGAAGACGCATTTTGAGCGATTGGGACTTGCCGGCCACACCTCAAGTTCCCCTGTAAATTCGCGGGTTTTTGTCCCGTTTTGGTCCATTCGCGAAAGCGCGTTCCGGCCGCCAGACTGGCGCCAAACCGGCGCTGGCCGCCGTGATTTCCGTCACATTTGTGTTTCCGGGGCATTCGTGTAGTTTTTCAAGCACTTGCAGGTTTTGGGGAGGAGCGGCCGGCGCCGGCATTGACGATCCGGCGCGGGCGCGTTGGCGACAGGCGCGGCCCGGGAACGCGCGGCTCTGCTCGCTGCGGAAAGAAACTTCATGAGCTTTCAGCACGTTGCCGGTGCCGCCTACCGCGCACTGACGGCCCGGAAGGACGGCCCGTCGCTGTATGATCTCTGCGATCCCCTGCTCCGGCACGCATCCAGCGGCGACCCGCATCTGGCCAAATTCTACAGGACCGCGATCGGCAATCCGCCGCTGCGGGCATTGCTGTGCCGGACCGGGCTGAAGGAGCTCTCCGAGGCGCCGCGGCTGCAGCGGCTGCAGGGCGCGCTGATTGCCGCACGCGACGACATGACGCCGGATTGGGCCGCGATCGGGGCGCCTGTCGCCGAATTGCTCGACACCATCGGCGTCCGGCATCCCGCGCCAAAGCCCGCGGCGCCGGCGCGCGCGCCGGAGCTTGGCGAGATCGAGGCCGTGATCCGGACCTGCGGCGCGCATTTGCTGCGCTCGTTCGGCCACAACGGGTTTATCCCGACCTATGCCGCCTTCAACCTGATCGGCGACGCGGACTTGGGCGGCCGCGAATTCCTGATGGCGCTGACCGGGCTGAACTCGCGCGGCTACAAGAACTCGACACTTCTGTTCAACCTCGCCCGCATCTTCATCGCGCGCTCGCCGGCCCGCGAGCTGATCAACCCGTCCTGGCGCGGCATCGCCGAGCCGATGTCTCAGCCGATGCAGATCCGCCACCGCTCGGCCTATTACGACGCGTTTTTCACCGAGGCGCTGCTCAGCTTTGTCGAGACGGGACTGGCGTCGCCGGGCCAGGCCGCTGCATCCCGCCGCGCGATTTCGGAGATGGTGGAATTTTGCCTCACCACCAGCCGCGAGGAGGTGCGCGGGCACGACGGCTCGGCATTCAGCGTCATCACCGCGCTGGCGCCGCTGCCGCATCCGCGCTTCTCGCGGTTCTTCGCGCAGATCAAGCAGGATCTCGGGTTCGGCATTTACGTCCCGGATTGCGACACCACCGCGTGCGCGTTCTCGGCCGCGACGCAAGCCGGCTCGGACGATCCGATCCTGGCGCAGCCGCTATTGGATTTTTACGCCGGCTATCAGGTCCGCGAGGGCGCCAATGAGCCGAAGGTCACCGTGCCGCTCAACGACAACATCGATTACGAAGGCGGCGTCGTCACCTGGATCGATAATCTGGCCGGCGAGCGGCCGTTCGGCAACGACCTCGATCCGACGCTCAACCTCGACATTCTCGAGGTGAGCTTTCGCAATCTCGGACGCTGGAAGATCATCGAGACGCCGCAGCGGCTCGACACGGTTCACCGCATCATCGGCTTCCAGAAGAAGCTTGCGGCAAGCGGCGCGTTCGCCGATCCCCGCTCGCACATCTATTATCTGCCCGAACTCTATTGCGCCTATTTTGGGCGTTGCTACGCGGCGTACCTCGCGCTGCCGCTTGGCGCCCAACGCGCGATCGATCCGGAAGGCGCGTTCGATTTCATCCGCGGACGCGTGCTGGCCTATGTGCAGGGCGTGCTGATCGCAAGCGAGATGAACGCCTTCGACGCCGCGCTGGCGCTGATCGCGCTCGGCCATCTCGGGGCCGACGCGGCAAGTTTTGCGCCGGCGCTGCATTGCATCGTCGCGCACGCCGGCGAGGGCGGCCGCCGCGGCCCGTTCAAGGCCTATGAATGGAACAAGATGAAGACCCCGACCCGCATCCTCGTCGGCGGCCCCGAGGTGACCTCGGCGTTCGTGCTGATGGGGCTGGCGCTGGCGCGCAAGGCGATGCGGGGGGTGTGAGGTTTTGCCGCTTTCTTACCCTCCCCTGGAGGGGGAGGGTCGACGCGAATGAAATGAGCGGCGGGGTGGGGTGACAGTGTCTCCTTACGAACGGCGCCCGAGTTGAAACACCGTCACCCCACCCCGGCTCGCATCTTACGATGCGAGCCGACCCTCCCCCTCCAGGGGAGGGTGAAGCGTTTTCGGTTTCTCGCGTTAAGTTGAGCGTTATCCGCTGGTACACCGGCGCGATCCGCCGCAGAATGGTTTGATTGCACCTGGAAATACGATTCTCATGTTCAAGAATTTCCTGATTGCGCTTTTCGTCGTTCTGCTGCCGGCGAGCGCAAGCGCCGCAGACATCACCGGCACAGCCAAAATCCGCGAGGGTGACCAGATCCAGATCGGATCAAACCGGATTCGTCTCGGCGGCATCGATGCGCCGTCGGTCGATCAGCTTTGCCTCAACAATTCCGGCGAGCGCTGGACCTGCGGGGTTGCGGCGCGCGATGAGCTGATAAAGCATACCGAGAACAAGACGTGGACCTGCCATGTGCGCCGGACCGACCGCCGCGCCCGGCAGATTTCGCGCTGCGAGGTCGACGGCGAGGACATCCAGAAATGGCTGGTGAAAAGCGGCTGGGCGCTGGCCTATGCGCGCTACTCCCACGACTATGACGCGGACGAGAAAGCCGCGCGCGAGGCCAAGGCCGGGATGTGGCAGGGCGCCTTCATCGCGCCGTGGGATTGGCGCATCCGCAACAAGAAGACCGCGATTCTAGGCGCGGTCAAACCGCCGCCGAATGCGCATGCGATCCTCTTGGCGTCAGCCTCCGGATCGGTCGCGCCCTCGCCCGACTGCACCATCAAGGGCAATGTCAACTCGTCCGGCGAATGCATCTATCATACGCCGAAAAGCCGCTGGTACGCGCAGATCAAGATGAACATCGCCAAGGGCACGCGATGGTTCTGCTCGACCGAAGAAGCCGAAGCCGCCGGCTGCCGCGAGACGAGGCGGTAGCTTTTCTAAATTCCGTCATCCTGAGGTGCGAGCCGTCTTCGGCGAGCCTCGAAGGATGAGCCCGGCGTCGTGGCCCATCCTTCGAGGCTCGCCCAGCGGTGCAAGTGCACCGCAAGGCTCGCACCTCAGGATGACGGTGTAGCAAATGGCTGAGCTCTACGACGATATCGAATCGCAGCCGCCGCCGGATCGTTCGCGGCTGGAGCGCTTTCTCGTGGTCGCGCTCGCGATCGTGCTGGCCTATACGGCGCTGGCCTATCTCGCGCTGCCGGCGCTGTGGAGCCATTACGAAAACCAGAAGGACCTCGCCACCAAGCCGATGGTGACGCGGACCGCGCAAGGCATTCCCGGCGATCCCATCAATATCGGCATGGTCGGCGACGAGAGGGACGCGCTCTGCGCCATGGCCACCGCCGGCTGGTTTCCCGCCGATCCCGTGACACTCAAATCGTCGATCGAAATCGCCGGCAGCGTGCTGCTCGACCGCCCCTATCGCGACGCGCCGGTGAGCCCGTTGTTCTATCTCGGCCGGCGCGAGGACCTCGCCTTCGAAAAACCCGACGGCACGAGCCCCGACCGCCGCCACCATGTGCGGTTCTGGAAGGTCCTGGACCAGGGCGTGGAGAAGCGCCCGGTGTGGCTCGGAGCCGCAACCCACGACCGCGGCGTCGGCGTCAGCCATTATACCGGCGCCATTACCCACCATATCGACGCCGACCTCGACGCCGAGCGCGCGCTGCTCGCCACCGATCTGGAAAACGCAGGCATGGTCAGCGCCAAATATCAGGTGACGGGTGTGGGGCCGACCTTGACCGGGCGAAACGGCGGCGGCGATCTCTATTACACCGACGGCGAGGTGTGGATCTTGCGTCTGGTCGAGGCGTGCCAGAGGCGCAGCGGCCCGACCGCGGTGATCCCGAGCCCGCCCGCGACCGAGATCAAGGACGAAATCTGGAAAGGAATCGCCAGTGCGCTGGGGAAATAGCGTGACGCACGCCCGCAAAAATTGCGTCGTCCCGGCGAAGGCCGGGACCCATAACCACAAATGCTTGTGATGAAAGAAGCCGTCTGTCCGCGTGCCGTTTCCGCAGGACACGGCGTATGGATCCCGGCCTTCGCCGGGACGACGATGTGAGTCTGGCGACCCCGGCGGCGCGCAATGACGGCCTCTATCGCATATCTTGACTTGAAATCCGCGCCATTTCCCTGCATCCCTTCCCCTAAAGAGCCTACCCATAAGGAACCACAAAAATGGTCGTTCGCGCCGGCCGGGAATTCCTGGCGATCCCCGGGCCCACCAACATGCCCGACGAAGTATTGCGGGCGATGCATCGTCCGGCGCTCGACATCTATTCCGACCAGATGGTCAACCTGACCGGGAGCCTGCTCGGCGACCTCTCGAAATTGTTCGCCACCAAAGGCCGCTCCTACATCTACATCGCCAACGGCCACGGCGCCTGGGAAGCGGTGCTCTCTAACGTGCTATCGCGCGGCGACAAGGTTCTGGTGCTCGAAAGCGGCCGGTTTGCGATCGGCTGGGGCAACGCTGCGGCCGCGATGGGCGCCGAGGTCGAGGTGCTGAAAGGCGACTGGCGCCGCGCCATCCGCCCCGCCGAGGTCGAAGCGCGCCTGCGGCAGGACAAAGAGCATAAGATCAAGGCGATCCTCGCGGTGCAGGTCGATACCGCCTCCGGTGCCTATAACGACATCGAGGCCATCGGCAAGGCGATCAAGGCGGCCGGTCATCCGGCGCTGTTCATGGTCGATGCGGTGGCCTCCCTCGGCTGCATGCCGTTCGAGATGGATGCCTGGGGCATCGACGTCGCGATGTCCGGCTCGCAGAAAGGCCTGATGACGCCGCCGGGCCTGGGCTTTGTCGCCGTCAACGACCGCGCCCGCGAGGTGCACAAGAAGGCGGAGCTGCGCACGCCCTATTGGGACTGGACTGAGCGCGATGGTGCCGAGCACTACCGGAAATATGCCGGCACCGCTCCCGTGCATCTGCTGTTCGCGCTGCGCCAGGCGATCGACATGATCTTCGAGGAAAAGCTCGAAAACGTCTTCATCCGCCATCGCCTGCTCGCCGAAACGGTGCGCCGCGCGGTCGCGGTCTGGGCCGAGGGCCAGGTACTCGGTTTCAACATCGCGGAAGCAACCGAGCGGTCCGACACGGTCACCACGGTGACGATGGGAAATGGCCACGACCCGGCCCCGCTGCATCGCTATTGCAAGGAGAAATGCGGCGTGGTGCTCGGCGTTGGGATCGGCGAATTGCAGGGCGAGGCGTTCCGGATCGCCCATATGGGCCACATCAACGCGCCGATGATCTTAGGGACGCTCGGCGTCATCGAAGTCGGCCTCAACGCGCTCGATATCCCCCATGGCAAGGGCGGCGTCGAATCCGCGATCGAGTGGCTGGGGGAGAATGTGAGCGCGTGATGAGGCCGTCTCGCGAGGATCGCTTCAACACGTCGTCCCGGCCTTGAGCCGAGACCCATACGCCGCGGCCCGTCGGCTCGAGCGCTGAAGGGCGACGGCTTTCGTAACAACGGACACCTGTGGTTATGGGTCCCGGCTCAAGGCCGGGACGACGATTGTTGAGTGCCAACTTTCGCAGGGACGACGATAGTCGAATGCCAAGGGCTTTTCGGCGCGTGATCTTTCGTGCATATGTTGATCCAGCGAAAAATAAGCGACCGACAACGGCGCCGCGCCAAACGCGCGAACGAATAGTGGGGAGTGAGCCAATTGGCGTCCGTTGAATTGCGCGGCCTGAGCAAGCGATTTGGCTCGCTTGCGGTGGTCGATCAGGTCTCGCTGCGGATCGACCACGGGCAATTGGTCTGCCTGCTCGGTCCCTCCGGTTGCGGCAAGACCACGACGTTGCGGCTGATCGCCGGATTCCTCGAGCCCACCGACGGCGAAATCCATGTCGGCGATCGCGTGGTGTCGTCGAAGGCGCGCACCCTGCCGCCCGAGCAGCGCAAGATGTCGATGATCTTCCAGAGCTATGCGCTGTGGCCGCATATGACGGTCACCGAAAACATCGTCTATGGCTTGCGGTTGCGCAAACTCGACCGCGACACCATCGCGAAAAAGCTCAAGGCGATCCTGGAGACCACAAAACTCGAAAGTCTGGCGGAGCGCTATCCCGGCGAATTGTCGGGCGGCCAGCAGCAGCGCGTGGCGCTGGCGCGCGCCTTGATCGTCGAACCGGAGACCCTGTTGCTCGACGAGCCGCTGTCAAACCTCGACGCCAATTTGCGCGAGGAGATGCGGTTTGAAATCCGCCGGCTGCACGACGAATACCGCTACACCACGGTCTATGTCACCCACGACCAGTCCGAGGCGATGACCACCGCCGACCTGATCGCGGTGATGAATTCCGGCAAGATCGACCAGCTCGGCACGCCGGAAGAAATCTATGAGCGGCCGCAATCGGAATTCGTCGCGCGCTTCATCGGTGCCAGCAATGTGATCAAGGGCACGGCCCGCGACGAAAACCACATTGCGTTTTCCGGCTCGACCTTGCAGGTGGTGGGCGCCAAGCTCAACGCCGGCGAGAGCGCCGTGGTGGCGATCCGCCAGCACGACATCCAGCTTTCGACGCAGGCACCGCCGAGTTCAGAGAACGCGGTCAAGGCCACCGTGACGCGGCAGGTGTTTCTCGGCGCCAGCCGCGATTACATGGTGGAAACATCCAACGGCACGGCCTTGCGCGTGGTTACCTCGACGGCATCAGCCGTCGCCAGGGGCACCGAGGTGTGGCTCACGCTGCCGCCCGAACGCTGCCGCGCGCTGCGGCGATAACCAACAAGCCGGAGGACCCGATGAAGGGCAAAAGACTTTCCAGGCGCGACGTTCTAAAGCGCTCGACCGCGCTGGCGCTGGGCGCCGTGTTCGCCTCGCCCGCCCGCGCCGCGGCGCCGCCGCCCGAGGCCATCACTCCGCAATTGATCGAGGCGGCCACCAAGGAAGCCACGGTCGTGCTGTACTCGGCGATGGATCTGCCGGTCGGCGAGAAGCTCGGCAAGGCGTTCGAGGCGAAATATCCAGGCATTGCCGTGCAGATCGAGCGCGCCGGCTCGGAGCGGCTGTTTCAGCGGGTCGCGCAGGAATTTGCGAGCAATATCCACGCGGTCGACGTCGTCAACAGCTCCGATGCCTCGCATTTTATCAGTTGGAAGAATAATGGCTGGCTGGCGCCGTTCGTCACCGAGGACATCGCGCAGCATTTTCTCCCCGACTATCGCGACGGCGATGGGATGTTCGCGACCACGCGGATCTGGCTGTCGTCGATCGGCTACAACACCAATCTGGTGAAGCCCGAGAACGCGCCAAAGAGTTTTGCGGATTTGCTCGACCCGAAATGGGCCGGCAAAATGGTCAAGGGACATCCGGCCTATAGCGGGACCATCATGACCGCGACCTTCCAGATGGTGCGCGAGCTCGGCTGGGACTATTTTGAAAAGCTGTCAAAGCAGCGCGTCATGCAGGTGCAGTCGTCGACCGATCCGCCGAAAAAATTGTCGCTCGGCGAGCGCGCGGTGATGGCCGACGGCAACGACTACGGCGTCGTGCTATTGAAGGAAGCCGGCCAGCCGGTCGAGCCGGTATATCCGACCGAGGGCACGCCGACGATCTCGGGCCCGACCGGGATTTTTGCAACCGCGCCTCACCCCAATGCGGCGCGCCTGTTTCAGGCCTGGCTGCACACCCGCGAGACGCAACAATTCTTCATCGATTTCACCGCGCAATATTCGGTTCATGCGCAGGTGCATTCGAAGCCGGGGCGCCGAAAAATTTCCGACATCAAGTTGATGAAAGAAGACGCGGCCGGGGTGGAGAAGATGGCGGACGAGATCAAGACGCGCTATGCGAAGCTGTTTCGGGTGTGAGCTAATCTTACATGCTGACTTTCGCTGACCCTCGCTGCGCTCTATCGCTCCCTCTCCCCTTGTGGGAGAGGGTTGGGGTGAGGGGTGCCACGCAGGCAGTCCCGATGCGGCCACCCCTCACCCGGATCGCATCTCACGATGCGATCCGACCTCTCCCGCAAGGGGAGAGGTGACACCGAGCAAGCGCAGTACATGACCACCACCTCAGACATCGACGGCACACGCGGCAAGTTCGACTGGACAAAACCGGTGCTGTTTCTGTTCGCGGCCTGCCTGGTGGCGCTGATCGTGCTGCCGATGTCCTGGCTCGCGGTCTATGCCGTCACCGACAAGGCCGGTCATGTGACGCTGCAGAATTTCGTCACGCTGTTCACCGATCCGGATTTCCTCGATCCGCTTTTGACCACGGCGATCATTGCGACCACGTCCGCGACCCTCTGCTGCCTCGTCGCGGCGCCGTTTGCGTGGCTGGTGTCGCGCACTGACATGCCGGGGCGGCAATTCATCCGGGCGCTGGTGACGGCTTCCTTCGTGACCCCGCCGTTTCTCGGCGCGATCGCCTGGGAATTGCTGGCGGCGCCAAACAGCGGCCTGCTCAACCAGCTCTTTCGTTTTGTCACGGGCGCGGAATCCGACGATCATTTGTTCAATATCTATTCGCTGACCGGAATCATTTTTGTGATCTCCTGCTACACGTTTCCGTTCGTGTTCGTTCTGGTCGCCAACGCCCTCGACAACATGCCGGGCGAACTCGAGGATGCCTCCGCCATTCTCGGCGGCGGAGCCTGGACCACGGCGCGGCGGGTGACGATTCCCTTGGCGCTGCCGGCGCTCGTCGCCGGCGCGCTGATCGCGTTTCTGCAGGCGATGACGCTGTTCGGTTCGCCGGCGATCCTGGCGCTGCCGGCCGGTTTTCACACCATGACCACGAAAATCTGGAGCCTGTTCCAGTATCCGCCGAAGCTCGAGCTTGCGGCCGCCGCCGCGGTGCCGCTGCTGCTGCTGACCATCCTGCTGCTCCAGGCGCAAAAATTCATCCTCGGCCGCCGCGGCTTTTCGGTGGTCGGCGGCAAATATGGTGCGCCGCGCCGGGTCGAATTGAAGACGTGGCGCTGGGCGGCGCTGGTGTTTTGCCTCGTGGTGCTGCTCAATCCGGTGTTCCTGCCGTATTTTGCCCTGCTCAACGCCGCGTTCTCGCCGAACGCGACGACCCTGGTGACGCCCTCGACGATGACGCTGCACAACATCGTGTTCGTGTTCACTGAGCTATCCTCGACCGAACTGGCGCTGAAAAACACCGTGATTCTGGGCACCGCGACCGCGACCATCGGCACGATTTTGGCGCTGGTGACCGCCTACGTCACCACGCGCCGGGTGATCGCAGGCCATCGCGTGCTGGGGTTTCTGGCGACCGCCCCGGTCGCCGTCCCCGGCATCGTGCTCGGCGTCGGGCTGTTCCTGAGCTATACGCGGCCGCCGTTCGTGCTCTACGGCACGCTGTGGATCCTCTTGATTGCCTTCCTCACCATCAACCTGCCGTCGGCCTATCAGCAATTGCAGGCGGCGTTTTCAACCATCCATCCGGAGCTCGAGGACGCCAGCCGCATTCTCGGCGCCACGCGGCTGCAGTCGCTGCGCCAGATCACCGCGCCGTTATTGCGTACCGGCGTGATCGCGACCTGGTGCTTCATCTTTATCGGCGTGATGCGCGAGCTTTCGGCGGCGATCATCCTGTTCACCTCGCAGACCAAGGTGATTTCGGTGTTGATCTATGACCTCAACGAAAGCGGAGATCTCGCCGCGATTTCAGTGCTGGGGATCGCGATGCTGGTCATTACTTTCGCCGTGGTGCTGGCCGTCAACCGGATTCCGGTGTTCGGCGCCGGCACCAGCGCGCGCTTGCGCAACTAGGGCGCGGACTCATTGGCACGCAGCCAAACGCGGATTGATGCGAGAGGCTCCGGTTTGGGCGCTTGAATGATGTCCAAACCGATGCCTTGAACCGGACATGCTGCGGACAAGCCGAGATCGACGCGAATGACCGGAGCGGACTCAACCATCAATAAGCGACGCTACGTTGGTACGATAGCAAGAAAGGCACGTGTCTCGGCGACCACGTGCCCGGCGAAGTTCGGGTCGCGCACCTGTACCGACGCCTGCATCGGATGTCCGTTCTCGTCGTAGTAGACGCCCGTTTCATCCGACGTAGCGGTCAGGATTTTTGTACATACGCGCGCCGCGTGCCCAGGTGTGCTCCAGTATTTCACGAAGGGCGCGAACAGCGGGAGGATGCCCTGCGCTATCAGCCGAAGAAGCAGGTTCGCGTCGCGCCCGAGCCCCGTGCTCGGATTGAAGCCAGGCTCGAAGGCGTTGAAGCGCAGCCGCGGGGTCTCGCGGGCGAACACGAAGGCGGTGGCGAGCGTGCACTGTTTCGAGGTGGCGTAAGCGTCGCCGCCCGGCATCCTGGAGCCGCCCGGCTTCCACTCGCCCCGTGCGCCCGCCTCCGCCGAGATGTAGCGGCCTCCGCGGAATCCGGCGACCTTGGCGGGCTTGCGCTCGGGATCCTCTACGCCCGACGCGACGAACACGACGTTCGCGCGGTCGGGGAGATGCGGAATGAGCGCCTCCGTGAACGCGAACGGGCCGAGATGGTTGGTCGCGAACGTCATGTCCCAGCCCAGCGAGTTTTTCGTGGGGCGCATCTGCATGATGCCTGCGTTGTTGAGTAGGCCGGCGACCGGAAGACCAAGCTGCACGATCTGATCGGCCGCGCGCCGCACGATCGCCGAGTCGGATAGGTCGCAGACCACCGACACTGCGCTCCCTCCTTTCCTCTTGATTGCGTCTTGCACTTCGCCAAGCTTTTTGCGGTCGCGCCCGACAAGGATGACGGTCCCGTGCTTGGCGAGTTCGAGCGCCGTGCGGCGCCCAATTCCCGAAGTCGGCCCGGTGATGATGTAAGCGTTTTCGGTTGGAGTAGGCATTTCGGCCTCCTAGTAGATGTCTGTCTAGTCAGTCACTTACGCGGCAAAAAATATCACGCGATTGCGCGCCAGAGCGCGTCGAAGCCGGCCTTGCAGTGCTTTTTCGCGTTCGCGGGATCCTGGATCATGAAGTCCATCGTCGCTTCCGCCAGAGCGTTCATGATCGACGCCACGAAGGGCATTGGGGCTTTGTGCATGGAGCCGCTGGCGCGCATCTGCTGCATCAGCTCGGCGATACCCATCATTGTCTTGTGCCCGGTGGTGCGGGTCGCCGGCGTGATCTCGTCGGAGACGCTGAGCTGCAGCAAGGCACGCCGTTTTTCCGGATTGGACACCGCCCACTCCATCCAATTAGACCAGACGTGAAACATGCGCTTGCGAAGATCGGCTCCGGCCGGCAGCCCGTCGAGAGAAGCCGAAGCCATGCCGGCCTTTAGTTCGAGATAGAGTTGATTGAACAGGTCCGCTTTGGTCGCGAAATAGGTGAACAGCGATCCGTTTGCCACGCGGGCTTCCTCGGCGATCTTCATCGTCGGCGCGCTGAGCCCTTGCACCGCGATCACGCGGATCGCCGCCTCCATGATCGCCTTTCGCTTATCCTCATCCTTCGGTCTAGGCATGCGATCGGTATATACATGACTGTCTAATCAGTCAACTACAGGCCCAAAACTTGCCTTGCGTTGATGGGTGTCGTGAACCCTGCGCCGAGCGCCCTTTAGAGGGCTAAATCGTCTGGTCATGCAGCGCCCTACCGCGCGAGCGGTCTGGTTCGTTGACCCACAAGAGACATCGTCGCTTTCGGTAGGAGAAAGGAAAAGTCTCACCATTAGATGCTTTGAACGTATATCAATTTGCCTGCCTTTTCCATGAATCAGCGGACCTGATGTTGATCCGAGCAACCCTGCGCGAAGGAGCAGTCGCCATGCGTTTCGCCGTGATCCTGGCGGTTCTAGCTCTAATCGGCGTCACTGGTATCTGGCTGTTTGCCGGGCGGCAGCTCGTGCTCTTGCTCGACTGCATCGCTACAGGACCGGCGGAGGTGCTGCCCGTTGGCGCCTATGTCTACTGGCCGCCCAGCCTGAAAATCGGCGATGCGAAGATGTATCTGTCCGGCCTCGACGGCAACTCGGTCAATATACGATACGACGTCGACGCCGCCGGTCGGTTGACCTTGCGCGCCTTGGGCAAGGCTTTTCCGCTCGGCACGCGAATCGGCCCGCCCCCCGCCGATGGTCGTCCCGATATCCCCTTTGCCGCGGATGATGGGGACGAGGTGGTGTTCAGTCGAGACCGCAGCCTGATCGCCTGGCCGACGCCGTTCG
>Ga0185299_10001083_pt1 | contig 59600 bp, 52 predicted proteins | sample PaiPotPPA55metaG_FD_128002 | JGI IMG/M metagenome (GOLD analysis project Ga0185299, IMG submission 128002) | Iron sulfur acid spring bacterial and archeal communities from Banff, Canada, to study Microbial Dark Matter (Phase II) - Paint Pots PPA... ... | reverse complement strand
TGACCGGCTGCGTAAAACTTCCGCAGGAGCCGATCGTTCCTTACGTGCGCCAGCCGGAAGAAGTGATTCCCGGCCGTCCGATGTTTTACGCGACCGCGATGACGCTCGGCGGCTACGCCAGCCCGCTTTTGGTTGAGAGCCATCTCGGACGTCCGACAAAAATTGAAGGCAACGACCGGCATCCCGCGTCGCTCGGCGGTACTGACATTTTCGCGCAGGCGTCGATTCTCGGCATGTACGATCCCGATCGCTCGCAGAGCGTGATGTCGCTGGGCGACCAACGGTCGTGGCAGTCGTTTATCACCGCGATTCGCGGGCCGCTGAGCGCGCAGAAATCACTGCAAGGCGCAGGGATCCGCATTCTGACCCCGACCATTTCTTCGCCGACGCTCGCTGATCAGATGCGCAACTTCCTGAAGATTTATCCCCAGGCCAAGTGGCATGTGTATGAGCCGATCAATCGCGACAATGTGCTCGAAGGCGCGAAGCTGGCCTTCGGGCAGCCGGTCGAGACGCGCTACGATTTTGAAAAGGCCGACGTGATCGTCTCGCTCGACGCCGACTTTCTCTATGCGGGTTTTCCGGGAAACGTCCGCTACATCCGCGACTTCTCCAAGCGCCGCAATCCCGATGGGAATATGAACCGGCTGTACGTGGTCGAGAGCACCCCGACAACGACGGGAGCGAAGGCGGATCACCGGTTGCCGATTCCGGCAGGCCAGACACCAAGTCTTGCGTATTTAATGCTTGGCACGCCATTTGATGGGCGCTCTGGGGAGCAAAATGGGGCAACCTTTTCTGCCGAAACAAAAAAGTGGGCCGCCGCTGCCGTCTCCGAGCTTCGAGCTCAAGGCGGTTCGAGTGTTGTCGTTGCCGGCGACCACCAAGCCCCCGATGTGCATCTTCTCGCCCACTCCATAAACCACACGCTCGGAAGTGTAGGCAAGACCGTTTTTTTCACCGACCCGGTCGATGCCAATCCGGTCAATCAGGCTGAATCGCTCAAGGATCTCGTCTCCGACATCCATGCCGGCAAGGTAGATCTGCTGATTATCCTCGGCGGCAATCCGGCTTACGATGCGCCCGCCGATCTTGATTTCGCCAGTCTCCTCAAGAGCAACAAAGTTCCGCTGCGCGTGCATTGCGGCCTTTATCAGAACGAAACCGCCGAACTCTGTCAGTGGCACGTCAATCAATCGCACGAACTCGAATCCTGGGGCGATGCTCGTGCTTATGACGGCACCGTCAGCATCATTCAGCCGCTAATCGCTCCGCTTTACAACGGCAAGAGCGCACTTGAGTTCGTCGCTCTGCTTTCAGGCCAGAATGATGCTACCGGCTATGACCTTGTCCGCGCCTACTGGCAGAAGCAACACACTGGCGCGGATTTTGGAGCTTTCTGGCGCAAGTCCTTGCACGATGGCTGGATTGAAGGAACCGCATTCCCGCCGAAACAGGTCACGCCGAGGGCGGGCGTAAGTGTTGGATCGGGGAGTTACGATCCCAACGCGATCGAGCTCAACATCCGCCGCGATCCCACCATCTACGACGGGCAATTCTCCAACAACGGCTGGCTCCAGGAATTACCCAAACCGATGACCAAGCTAACTTGGGATAACGCCGTGCTCATCGGTCCCAAAATGGCGGAGCGCCTGCAGATTAAAGTGGAAGACGTTGTTGAACTGGAATTGAACGGCAAGAAAGTCACCGGCCCCGTATGGATTCAAGCCGGCCATCCCGACAACTCCGTCTCTGTCACGTTAGGCTACGGCCGCAAACGCGCCGGCCGCGTCGGAACCGCGCAAGGCTTCGACGCATATGCGCTGCGCACGACCGCCGCGCCATGGATCGCGACCGGCCTGCAAATTCGCAAGACCGGAGAAACTTACAAGCTGGCATCCACGCAGGGTTACCAGACAATGGACACGCCTGATGGCGGCCATCGTCCGCTGGTCCGCGAAACCTCACTGGAGGAATATCGCAAAGCGCCGGACTTCGCGCATGAAGAAGAAGCAGAGCCAGCGCCCGGACTCACGCTCTACAAGCCCTATCCGTATAAAGAAGAAGCATACGCCTGGGGCATGACCATTGACCTCAACTCCTGCGTGGGTTGCAACAACTGCATGGTGGCCTGCCAGTCGGAGAATAACATTGCGGTCGTAGGCAAGGAGCAGACGGTCATTGGCCGCCACATGCACTGGATCCGCGTCGATGCTTATTACCAGGGCGACCGCGACAATCCCAAAGCGTTTTTCCAGCCCGTGCCCTGCATGCAGTGTGAGAACGCGCCGTGCGAAGTGGTCTGCCCCGTAGGCGCGACCAACCATTCGAGCGAAGGCCTGAATGACATGGTCTACAACCGCTGCGTGGGCACGCGCTACTGCTCGAACAACTGTCCTTATAAAGTGCGGCGCTTCAACTTCCTGCTGTTTCAGGATTGGGAGACGCCGCAATACAAGATGATGCGCAATCCCGACGTCACCGTGCGCAGCCGCGGCGTGATGGAAAAGTGCACCTACTGCGTGCAGCGCATCAACGAACACAAGATCGATGCTGAAACTGCTTCGGTGCGCGAAGGCAAAGAAATCAAGATTAACGACGATGAGCTGAAAACCGCCTGCCAGCAGTCGTGCCCCGCGGGCGCAATTGTATTCGGCAACATCAATGACCCGAACAGCAAGGTTTCAAAGTTGAAAGCGCAGTCGCGCAACTACAGCCTGCTGGGCGAACTCAACACGCGCCCGCGTACAACTTACCTGGCGGAAGTCAGCAATCCGAATCCGGAGTTGAAAGGGTGAACGCTGCGGCAATTTTAACGGTCACAAGAATTTGGTTTGGGTAGGGCACGGCTTTAGCCGTGCCGTTAGCAGCCGATTTGACATGGGCTTTAGCCCCTGAAGGGAAGCTGGCAGAAGAGCATGGATGAGCAATACAACATGACGGTCGATGCGCAACGCGCGCCGGTGATCGAACCCGGGCATACTTTCGGTACCGTCACGGAAAAAATCAGTGCCATCGTGCTGACCCGTCCCGCCTCAAACGGCTGGTTCCTGGGCTTTGGCATCGGCTTCATGCTCACGATGATGATGCTCTACGCCACTGGATACCTTTTTCTCAAAGGCATCGGCATCTGGGGGGACACCACGCCTATCGGCTGGGGCTTTGAGATCGTCAACTTTGTCTGGTGGATCGGAATCGGCCACGCCGGTACGCTCATCTCGGCAATTCTCCTTCTTCTCCGGCAGTCGTGGCGTAATTCCATCAATCGCTTCGCCGAAGCGATGACACTGTTCGCCGTCGCCTCGGCGGGAATTTTTCCCGCCATCCACGTCGGGCGTCCGTGGCTGGCTTATTGGCTGTTTCCGATTCCCAACACCATGGGCGTGTGGCCGCAATTCCGCAGCCCGCTGATGTGGGACGTGTTCGCTGTTTCTACCTATGCGACCATCTCAGCCTTGTTTTGGTTTATAGGTCTGGTTCCCGACCTCGCAACCTTGCGCGATCGCGCGACTCATCCCGCGGCCCGGCTGATCTATGGCGCGCTTTCCCTAGGCTGGCGCGGATCCGCGCGCCACTGGCACCGCTATGAGACTGCCTATCTCCTTCTGGCTGGATTGGCTACGCCGCTCGTGCTTTCGGTTCACACGGTAGTCAGTTTTGATTTTGCCGTCGGCATCGTCCCCGGCTGGCACACTACTATTTTTCCGCCTTACTTCGTTGCCGGCGCGATCTATTCCGGCTTCGCGATGGTTTTGATGCTGGCAATTCCCATTCGCAAGATTTACGGCCTCGAAGATTTCATCACCGAACTCCATTTGCAGAACGCCGCGAAAGTCATGCTCGCCACCGGATTGATCGTCACCTATGGCTATGCCATCGAGGCCTTCATGGGTTGGTATAGCGGCGACCGCTACGACGCCTTCACCCTCTGGAACCGCCTGCACGGTCCTTATGCCATCGCCTACTGGTCACTTCTGACGTGCAATATCTTCATTCCGCAACTCCTCTGGATCCGCAAGCTACGCACTAGCCCCGTGGCGCTTTTCCTGGTTTCTTTTGTGGTCCTCGTAGGCATGTGGCTGGAGCGCTTCATCATCGTAGTCGTCAGTCTGCATCGCGACTTCCTGACCTCGTCCTGGGGAATGTACTATCCCACGCGCTGGGATTGGATGACCTACATCGGCACCATTGGCATGTTCCTGGCCGCGATGTTCCTGTTCCTGCGCCTGTTGCCTGCGATCTCGATTTTTGAAATGCGGACTCTCCTGCCGGAAGCGGAGGTCAAGGCCGAATGAAACGCGATCCGGTATACGGCATCATGGCGGAGTTTGCTTCGGCTCAGGCCCTGGTTGACGCCGCCAAGCGCACGCATGAAGCTGGCTATCAGAAAATCGATGCCTACAGTCCGTTTCCGATCGAGGGCCTGGCGGAGGAGCTTGGCTTTCACCAGAACTCGGTTCCTCTGGTAGTACTCATTGGCGGCATCGTCGGCGGCCTGACTGGCTACCTGATGCAATACTGGATGTCCGCCGTCGACTACCCCCTGAATATTGGAGGAAAGCCGGCGCATTCCTGGCCCGCATTCATCGTCATCACTTTCGAAATGACGATCCTCTTTGCCGGCGTCTCGGCCGTTCTCGGAATGCTCGCGCTGAACGGTCTGCCCATGCCGTATCATCCCGTGTTCAATGTGCCACGGTTTGCGCTGGCCTCGAAGGACCGTTTCTTTCTGATCGTGTTTTCTTCCGATCCCAAATACGATCCGGCGGGCACACGGAACTTCATGGAGGGACTGGCGCCACGCTCGATCTCGGAGGTGCCCAGCTAAAATGTGCACTCCGCAAAAAAAACCATGTGGGGACAGCCGCCCCCGGCTGTCCGGGCGAGCGAAGCTCGACGGTTTATCTGTCGTCACGATGCTGCTGACGGTTGCTCTTACCTCCGCCTGTCGTATCGACATGCACGTGCAGCCACGCGTGAACCCCTTGGCCAAGAGCGATTTCTTTCCCGACCAGCGAGGCGCGCGTCCGCTCGTCGAAGGTACGGTTGCACGGGGACAGCTGCATGAAGATACCTACTTCTATACCGGGAAAAATGGCAACACGCCCGGCGATTACATGCCATTTCCCGTGACCAAAGAAGCTCTCGAACGCGGACGCGAACGCTATGACATTTATTGCGCTCCCTGTCACTCGCGGGTTGGCGATGGCAACGGATTCATTCCATCGCGCGGATTCTCTCGCAAGCCGCCATCTTTCCATGACCAGCGGCTTCAGAAAGCTGCACTGGGATACTTCTACGACGTGATCAGCAACGGCTTTGGCATCATGCCCGACTACTCCGCGCAGATTCCGCCGCGGGATCGCTGGACCATCGTCGCTTACGTGCGCGCGCTGCAATTGAGTCAGAACGCAACCAAATCTGACGTTCCAGCCGGGCAGAAAGTGCCCTCGGACCCGCCGACGTTTCACGGGGAACCGGGCTCGGGTGCGACTCTGCCGGTGATCGCGCCTGAGGCCGCCGGCAAAGAAATTGGGCCAAAAGAGGAACAGAAATGAACGCCGCCACTCCACATCTCGATCTGACGGCGCCCGAAGTAGTCAGGAAAATCTCTCAGCGCTCGCTTGTGATCGGCGTTGTTTTCGCGCTGATTTCGGGCGCACTGGCGTTCCTCCGTCCCGACGAATTCTATAGCGCCTACCTTCTCGGCTTCATGTGTTGGCTGGGCGTCGCGCTCGGTTCCATGGCGATCGTTATGATCCGCCATTTAACCGGAGGCGGTTGGGGCACGGTGATCCGCCGCATCCTGGGTGCGGCCATGCGCACGCTACCGGTGTTGGCGATTCTCTTCACCCCGATAATTATCGCAGTCGGGCAGCACCGAATTTACCCGTGGGCAATGCCACTTGAGTCCATCCAGGATGCGCACATCCGCGAGCATCTGGAAAAGCACAGCTTCATCAAGGCGAGCTATTTGAACTTTTCCGGCTTTTTCATCCGGGCGATCATCTACTTCGCTATCTGGAACGTGCTCTCGTTTCTGCTTTCGAAGTGGTCGAAGCAAACCGACCATGCCGGCGCTCCCGACAATTCAGGACGCTTTAAGGCGGTCGCCGGTCCTGGTCTCATTCTCTACGGATTCACCATCTCCTTCGCCACTATCGACTGGGTCATGTCTCTCGATCCCAGTTGGATCTCGACCATCTTCGGCCTGCTCATCCTTATCGGTGAAGTGCTCTCCGCCATGTGTTTCGCGGTCGTGGTCGAGCGCATTCTCTTCAACTACAAGCCCATGTCCGAGATGTTGACCCCCGACTTCGTCCACGACCACGGCAAGTGGATGCTCACCTTCATTATGGTCTGGGCCTATTTCTCGTTCGCGCAGTGGCTCATCATCTGGGCCGGGAATTTGCCCGCAGAGATCACTTTTTATCTGAAGCGCTTAAGCAATGGCTGGGGATCGATCGGACTCTTTTTGGTACTGTTCCACTTCGCCATCCCCTTCGCATTGCTGCTCTCGCGCCCATTCAAACGCGATATCCGAAAGTTGGTATGGCTTGCGGTCTGGATGATGCTGATGCGGTATCTGGATTTCTTCTGGATTATCGAACCGAATTTTTCCAAGTCTCTAACCGTCACCATCGCCGATATCGTCGTGCCAATCGCCATCGGCGGAATCTGGCTTTGGTATTTTTTCCGTAACCTGGCTGCGCTGCCGCTGTTGCCAGCCTACGACCCGGACGCTCACGAAGTTCTACAACCGGCGCATCACTAAGCGAAGAATATGAGCGATGAGTTCAAACACGAGAACGCCACGGGGCACGAGAGCTTCGAGCATCAGGACCTAAAGCCCGCCGGGATCGTTTACTTCTTTCTGACCCTGGCCGTAGTGACAGTGCTCTGCATGTTCGGTCTCAAAGGCCTCTATGCCTATCTCGACCGTCGCGAAAAGGCTTCGCAGCCAGAAATGAATCCGCTGGTTGCCAAGGTTCCCGAAGATACGCGCCATGTCGCTCCCGGATACCCGCAGACTGCCTTCCCCAGCCCCAAGCTGGAAGAAGACGAGCGTGGTCAACTGAACGGGATCAGGATGGAGGAAGAGAAAACGCTCTACAGCTACGGCTGGGTCGACGAAAAAGCGGGAACGGTGCGCATTCCGATCGAGCGCGCTATGGATTTATTGGTACAGCGCGGACTGCCGGTGCGTCCGCAGGGCGTGGCCAATGATAGCTCGGCCACTAACGGTGCGACAAACAAGAGTAAAACATTGAGCGACAAGGGTGAGAAGAAGTGAGCTGTAGAAAATCCAATTCGAGTTTCGCCGTGCGCGCTTTCTTGTCATTCTCGCTTTTGGCGGTTTCCGCGAGCGCCCAAATCAATAGCGGCGTCATGTCCCCTCCGGCGAATACGCGACCTCCCCGTCTGGAGAACGTCGGTATCGAGCAGCATCTTAATGCCCAGGTGCCTCCTGATCTTATCTTCCGCGACGATACCGGCAAAACCGTGAAGCTGGGAGATTACTTCGGGCGTAAACCCCTCATCCTCCATCTGGTTTATTACAACTGCACCATGCTGTGCGGCGAAGCTCTCGCCGGACTCGCCAGTGCGATGCGTCTGGTGAAGTTCGATGTCGGCAATGAATTCGACGTGGTCACCGTGAGCTTTGATCCGCGGGAGACTCCAGAGATGGCCGCGGTAAAGAAGATCGACTACGTTAAACGCTATGGCCGACCGAACGCCGCTGCGGGCTGGCATTTCCTTACCGGCCAGCCGGACTCGATCAATGCGTTGACGAAGACTGTCGGCTTCCAATATCAGTACGATGCCAAGAGCAATCAGTACGCGCACGCCACCGCCATCATGGTGCTGACGCCGCAGGGCCGCATCTCGCGCTATTTTTACGGCGTGGATTTTCCGCCCAAGGATTTGCGCCTGGGACTGGTGGAAGCTTCGCAAGGCAAGATCGGCAATGCTGTGGACGCCGTGCTCCTCTATTGCTATCACTACAATCCCGAGACCGGAAAATACGGCGCCATGGTCGCAAATATCCTGCGCCTGGCGGCTGCCGCAACCATTCTCTTGCTGGGCGGTTTGATCTTTATTTTGTGGCGGCTGGACCGTTCCGTAGCGAGGAAGACGGCAACAAAGACAAGGTATGCTCAATAATTTTCCATTATGGCCGCAACAGGCTTCCACGTTGGCTGGCCACGTGGACGCGCTCTACATTTTCCTGCTCATCGTTACCGGCATGATGGCACTGCTGGTATTTGTCTGCATCATCTTTTTCGCAGCCCGTTACCGTCATCGTCCCGGCGTCCGCGCCGAACAGATAGAAGGTTCGAACGCTTTGGAAATTACCTGGAGCGCGATTCCATTCCTTATCTTCATGGTGATCTTCGTCTGGGGCGCGCTCGTCTACTTCAAAGAGCGGACTCCGCCCACCGACGCCAGTGAAGTTTATGTCGTGGCAAAGCAATGGATGTGGAAAGTGGAACACGCCGAAGGGCAACGTGAAATCAACGAACTGCACGTCCCCGTGGGGCGTGACGTGAAACTAATCATGACCTCGCAGGACGTGATCCACAGCTTTTACATTCCCGCTTTCCGCATCAAGCAGGACGTCCTTCCTGGCCGCTACACGGTGGAATGGTTTCGCGCCACCAAGCCCGGTGTCTATCATCTATTCTGCGCGGAGTATTGTGGCACGCAACACTCCGGCATGGTCGGATCGATCGTGGTTCAGGAACCCGCGCAGTATGAGGCGTGGATGAACGGCGGTTCCACGGGCCCGCTTTCCGCCAGCGGAGAGAAAATCTTCGCTGAACTCGGCTGCGCGACCTGCCATCACACCGATACGCAAGGGCGGGGGCCGAATTTACAGGGCGTTTTCGGTCAACCTGTTCAACTCGAAGACGGCCGCACCGTCACTGCGGACGAAAACTATCTGCGAGAATGCATCCTGGATCCGGGCGCTAAGCGCGTCAAGGGATTCCAGCCGATCATGCCCACGTTTCAGGGGTTGGTCAGCGAGGAACAGGTCAATGCTTTGGTCGCTTATATCAAATCGATCTCCGCGAACAAGCCGCTGGGCGGCGCGAAGACGACTGCGAGTGTAGTCGCGCCGCGACACGAGCCAGGTGAGACAAAAGCTCAGGCCAGTGAGCGCGTGCACGCACAACCGAACGGAAGTCAGGTGCAATGAGTATGAGTATGGCCACCCCGATACTGCAACCCGTTGAGCGCGAGAACTATCTTAACAAGGAGTACGGCGTGTGGTCGTGGCTGCTCACCACGGACCATAAACGCATCGCACTTCTATATCTCATCTCGATCACACTCTTCTTTTTCATTGGTGGTTTCTTTGCATTGCTCATCCGCCTCGAGCTGCTCACCCCCGCGGGCGACCTCGTGCAGGCCGACACCTACAACAAACTCTTCACCATGCATGGCATGGTCATGGTGTTCTTTTTCCTGATTCCTTCCATACCGGCCGTGCTCGGGAACTTCCTCGTGCCCATGATGATTGGGGCCAAGGATCTCGCTTTTCCCCGCATCAATCTGCTGAGCTGGTATCTCTACATCATCGGCGGGGTGATGATGTTGCACTGCATGCTCACCGGTGGCGTTGACACCGGTTGGACCTTCTATGCGCCGTTTAGCACATCATTTACCAACACAAACTTTATTGAGGCCGGTCTGGCGATTTTTGTTGCCGGATTTTCTTCCATCCTCACTGGCCTGAACTTCGTGGTCACCATCCACCGCATGCGCGCGCCAGGCATGACATGGTCGCGTCTGCCGCTATTCATCTGGGCGCATTACGCAACCAGCATTATTCAACTTTTGGGTACGCCGGTCATCGCCGTCACGATTGTGCTGGTCGCTGCCGAACGCGCTCTGCACCTCGGAATCTTCGATCCCAAACTGGGCGGCGATCCATTGCTTTTCCAGCATCTTTTCTGGTTTTACTCCCATCCCGCCGTCTACATCATGATTCTGCCGTCGATGGGCGTGATCACCGAAATCATTGCCTGCTTCTCGCGCAAGCGCATCTTCGGCTACCACTTCGTAGCTTTCTCCTCCATCGCAATCGCGGTCTTCGGCTTTCTGGTGTGGGCTCACCATATGTTTGTGGCTGGAATCTCCGTCTACTCCGCTCTTGTATTTTCTTTCTTGAGCTACGCCGTGGCGCTGCCCTCCGCCATCAAGGTCTTCAACTGGACAGCCACTCTTTACAAGGGTTCCATTCACTACGATGCGCCCATGCTTTACGCCTTCGGCTTCCTGGGACTTTTCACCATCGGCGGCCTCACGGGATTATTTTTGGCGGCTCTCGGCATCGATGTCCACGTCACGGACACGTACTTCGTCGTCGCCCACTTCCACTACATAATGGTCGGAGGCGCCGTGATGGGCTATCTCGGCGGAATGCATTTCTGGTGGCCCAAAATTTCCGGACGCCTCTATCCCGAAGGCTGGGCGCGACTGGCTGCGCTAATCGTTTTCATCGGATTCAACCTGACGTTCTTCCCCCAATTCGTGCTGGGCTACATGGGAATGCCGCGGCGCTATTACGATTACAGCCACATGCCGGAATTTCAGGTGTTGAACGTGCTCTCGACGGCTGGCGCCACGGTCCTTGGCGTGGGATATTTGCTGCCCATGGTTTATTTCCTCTGGTCCATGCGGTATGGCAAGCCGGCATCCGACAATCCGTGGAACGCCGCCGGACTCGAATGGCAGACGGCCTCTCCGCCGACCACCTTCAATTTTGACGCGGAACCTGTCGTGACCTGGGAAGCCTATAACTATGAGGAGCTAGACGCGCCTCACAAGGAGGGGGTGCCCGTTGCACGATAGCTCCACCACCGTTGTTCATGACCGTAACGGCGAAGCTCATGCTGCGCACAACCCGGCTTTGCTGCACCACTTCGCGGAACCGCAGCAGCAGCGCGACGCCGCCAGCCTGGGAATGTGGGTATTCCTCGCAACGGAAGTCATGTTTTTCGGCGGCCTCTTCTGTGCTTATCTGGTTTACCGCCAATGGTATTTTGGAGACTTCGCCGCCGCCAGTAAGTCCATCAATATGGGCCTCGGTGCCACCAACACCGCAGTGCTGATCTGCAGCAGTTTGACCGTAGTGCTCGCCGTGTGGGCCGCGCAAACGGCTCGCCGCAGCCTGCTGATCGGCAGCCTCGCCCTTACCATGCTTCTCGGTCTCACGTTCCTTGGCATCAAGGGCATCGAGTACAGAGATAAATTTGTGGAGCATCACGTGCCCGGTGCTTCTTTCAGTTTCGAGAATGAGCCAATCCCCGGGCATCCTGGTCAGTACGCCAATGCCCGCCACGCGCAAATGTTTTTTTCTCTCTACTTCGTAATGACGGGCCTGCACGCCCTGCACATGATTATCGGCCTGGGTATTTTCCTGTGGCTGTTGATTATGGCGTGGAAGGGACGATTTACTCCAGAGTGGCACACTCCGGTTGAGATTGGGGGTCTGTACTGGCATTTCGTCGATATCGTCTGGATTTACTTGTTCCCGTTGCTTTATCTGATCGACCGGCACCCATGAGGCTTGCATGTCAGCACATTCATCAGCAACATCGTCGCCTTTGAAAATGTACTTTGCGGTATTCTTCGCATTGCTCGTCGGCACCGGTCTGACGGTATACGCCGCGACGCTCGATCTGGGACGATACAACGCAGCAGTCGCTCTGGGTATCGCCACCATCAAGGCAACTTTGGTCGCGTTATTCTTTATGCACGTCTGGCACGCCAGCGAAAAGCTGACGAAGCTGGTCGTGATCGCCGCACTTTTCTTCCTGCTGCTGTTGCTCGGGCTGACGATGTCTGATTATGCGACTCGCATGTGGAGCTAGTCTCCACCTGCGCTCGCGTTCAATCTGCGGTATACTCGCGCCGACCGTTTAATTCACTCGCCGGCGTGAGGTGATGTATGGCGTTCTGCAATTCTTGTGGCGCAAGTCTGGCCCCCGGAATCCGATTCTGTAACAAGTGCGGTGCCGCAATACTCGCTTCATCGCCCGCGCCGAATGTTGCGACCCCCGTCATGGCTGGATCCACCATTCCTGCGGCTTCGGTCCCTGCGGCGAACGCCGGGCAGGGAAGCGGGGCGCTCAAAGTCATTCTCATTGTGGTGGGTGTGATCGTTCTGTTGGGAATTCTGAGCGTCGGTTCGTTCGCGTTTTTTGCCTGGCGCATAGCGCGGCAAGCGCACGTCCGTCAGGACGGCAACAACGTAAAAGTGGAGACTCCGTTCGGCAACGTTGAAACGACGCAAGATCCGCGCGATGCGGCGCGCAATCTGGGAGTGGAGATCTATCCCGGAGCGGAAGTCCTGAAAGATGGCTCGGCTTCTGCAACTTTTGGAGGAGTTCATACGGCGTCAGTCAGCTCCGAGAGCACCGATTCCGTGGACAAGATCGCCAGCTTTTACAAAGGGAAATTTCCCAACGCCATGGTCACGAGTTCCGACGCCGGCCGTTGCACGATCATCGCGAACGATCACAAAAGCATGATTACCATCAACATTGAGGCTGAAGGCGGCAAGTCGAAGATTCAGATTACCAATGTGTTCCGCAAATCTGACGCGGCAGATTCGTCTTCGAACTGATCTTCGAAAGAACGAGAGACCGCGGCATGCCAGACTCATTTGCAGAACTCGCGCAGGCCGCCAAGTCCGCGCAGGTCGACGCTTTGGGCCTGGCGGAGTCTCTGCATAAGAAAATTCGCGGTGAAGTCAGGTTCGACCGCGGCGCTCGCGCTCTCTACGCCACCGACGGCTCCAACTATCGCCAGGTTCCGATTGGCGTTGTAGTTCCCCGCGATCCCGACGATGTTCTCGCCACCATCGCCCTCTGCCGGGATTTCGGCGCGCCGCTGCTCTGCCGCGGTGGAGGCACATCCCTCGCCGGCCAGTGCTGCAACGTTGCCGTCATCCTCGATTTTTCCAAGTACATGGCGAGGATTCTGGAAGTCGATCCCGTCCGCCGCATCGCTCGCGTGGAACCGGGGGTTGTGCTCGACCATCTCCGCGCCGCTGCCGAAAAACACCATCTCACTTTCGCGCCCGATCCCGCCACTCATGATCGCTGCACGCTCGGCGGTATGATCGGCAACAATTCCTGCGGCGTGCATTCGGTTATGGCCGGCAAGACCGACGACAACATTGAGGAACTGGAGATTCTCACCTACGACGGTGCTCGCATGAAGGTCGGTGCCACGTCCAGCGGGGAACTCGAACACATTCTCCATCAAGGCGGGCGCCGCGCCGAGATTTATGGCAAATTGCAGAGCATCGCCACTACTTACGGCGATCTCGTCCGTCAGCGGTTCCCGAACATTCCGCGGCGCGTATCGGGCTATAACCTCAACTCTCTTCTGCCCGAAAACGGGTTCCAGGTTGCGCGCGCACTCGTTGGTTCCGAAGGTACGTGCGTCACGGTTCTCGAAGCCACCTGCCGCCTAGTCGAAAGCCCGCCCGAACGCGTGCTGCTGGTCGTCGCCTATCCCGACATTTATCAAGCTGCCGATCATGTACCGGAAATCATGGCGCACAAACCCATCGGCCTCGAAGGCTTTGACGATCGTCTTGTCGGCTATACGCGAACCAAAGGGATCAACTCCGAGGGCCTCGCGCTTCTGCCTTATGGCGGTGGATGGCTGCTGGTCGAATTCGGCGCTTCCACCGCGAAGGATGCGGAGTCTCAAGCCCGCGCTCTGATGCGGTCGCTTAGCCACAGTGCAACGCCTCCCAACCTGCTCCTCTATACCGACAAGCCCCAAATCACGCGCGTGTGGGAAGTCCGCGAATCCGCTCTGGGCGTCACGTCGCACGTGCCCGGCGAGCCGCTGAACTGGGAAGGATGGGAAGATGCGGCCGTCGCCCCCGAAAAACTTGGAGGATACCTCCGCGATCTGAGCAAGATGATGGCCGCTTACGGCTACAAAGGCTCCCTTTATGGCCACTTCGGCCACGGCTGCGTGCACACCCGTATCAATTTCGATCTGCAATCGAAAGAAGGCATTGCCAAGTTCAGGAAGTTCATGGAAGAGGCGGCCGATCTCGTTGTGAGCTACGGTGGTTCCATTTCCGGCGAGCACGGTGACGGTCAATCCCGCGCGGAACTGCTTCCGAAAATGTTCGGCACAGAGCTGGTGCAGGCTTTTCGCGAATTCAAGTCGGCGTGGGATCCGGAATGGAAAATGAATCCCGGCAAGCTGATCGAGCCTTACAAACTGGATGAAAATCTGCGCCTCGGCTCTGCCTACTCCCCCTGGGAACCGAAAACCGTCTTCCCTTTCACGGCTGACCATGGAAGTCTCGCCGAGGCTACTTTGCGTTGCGTGGGCGTAGGCAAGTGCCGCCGGGAAGAGGGTGGCCTGATGTGCCCCAGCTACCGGGTTACGCACGAAGAAGAACACTCCACGCGCGGGCGCGCTCACCTTCTATGGGAAATGACGCAAGGCGAAGTCATCCGCGACGGCTGGCGCAGCGAGGAGGTGAAGCGGTCGCTCGACCTCTGCCTCGCCTGCAAGGGATGCAAAAGTGACTGCCCCGTTGGCGTCGATGTTGCGACCTACAAGTCCGAATTCCTGTCTCATTACTATGAAGGCCGTTTGCGCCCGCGTAGCGCCTATGCATTCGGCAATATCGATTTGTGGGCCCGCGTGGCATCGCACGCACCCGGTCTTGCCAACCTCGCCACCCAACTACCGGTACTGCGCGATATTTCCAAGCTGGTCGCCGGAATCCCCAGACAGCGTTCCATCCCGGCCTTCGCTCCAGAAACCTTCAAAAGCTGGTTCCAACGGGGTCGCGCTGCCACACTGAGAAATTCCGACCTCCGCAACCCAGAATCTCCGTCCGTCCTCCTGTGGCCTGATACCTTCAACAATTATTTTCACCCCGGCACCGCGAAAGCTGCGGTCGATGTTCTTGAAGCCGCTGGCTTCCAAGTCCTCGTGCCAAGAGCCCACCTCTGCTGCGGACGCCCGCTCTACGATCATGGCATGCTCGACCGTGCCCAGGCTCTCCCGCTTCAGATCCTCGACGAACTCTCGCCCGAAATCGAAGCTGGCATTCCCGTCGTCGGCCTCGAACCAAGTTGCGTCGCCGTCTTTCGTGACGAACTTCTGAACTTACTTCCGCACGACGAACGGGCTCAGGCCCTGTCGCGCCAGACTTTCCTTCTCAGCGAATTTCTCGAAATCCACGCCCCGCACTTCCGGCCGCCACGTCTCGATTGCAAGGCTATCCTCCACGGCCACTGTCATCAAAAATCTCTCATGAAGATGACCGCCGAGGAGGCCGTCCTACACCGCCTGGGCGTCGACTTCCACAGCCCTTCTCCCGGTTGCTGCGGGATGGCCGGTTCTTTCGGCTTCGAACCCGATAAATACGATGTCTCCATGGCCATCGGCGAACTCGAACTCCTACCCGCTGTCCGTCAGGCCCCGCCCGACTGGCTGATCATCACCGACGGCTTCAGCTGTCGTGAACAGATCGCCCAATGCACGCCGCGTCGCGCGCTTCACCTTGCCGAGGTCTTGCAAATGGCAATGCGGGGCACAGACGCGCCGGAATCGGGACCCTATCCCGAATCGGCAGGCGTCAGCCTTGACGAAGCTAACGTAGTTCATTCTATGAAACGCACAGGATTGGGTCTGGCAGCCCTGGCGGTATCCGGAGCGCTGTTATGGAAGGTGCTCAGAAGTCGCTGATTGTAAGTCGCTTAGCGCTGTTTGCGACTGGACTTTGTGGGTTGGCTCTCGCAAAATCCCGCCACATCTGGGACAATAGAACTCTCGCCGCTCGTCCCGCCGGGTTATGGATCATTGCATTATGGATCGTGAAACCACAATCACTGCGCCCGCCATTGGGAAAGTTCCCGCCGAGGCGCTGCCGACTTTAGTTGCCGTGAAGCTCCCGGACGCTCCCCTGTGCGGCTCTGTCCTGGTGATGATCCAATTCGACGTCTGCGAAGAGATTCGGCTCGACGAGCTGCGGAGCATTCTGGACGCACGAACCGTCGACACCAGCTTTAAACACATGGCTCCCGGATATGTCCGCTTCCAGCGTCCTCCGGTGGAAGAAGCCCTCGAACCGCTCGTCCTCGAAAGTGGCGAGCGCCTCCAGGGAGAGATTAAGTACTTCGATTACGGCGTAGTCAGCGTGGTCTTCGAGCTTCCATTCTCGGGCAATTGGGACAAGCTGGTCCAGCTTTCCAGCCGCTGGGTTTGGGATACCAACTTTGAGAGCCTCGCTACTCGCATCGTCAAGCAAAAACTTGAGCGCGCGGCCCCCGCGCTGGTCAAGCCTTACGCTGCCGAGTGGTTGAAGGAAGATTATTTCATCTTCCATCTGCGGGAAATCGCAGGAGCCCCCTCTGGCGCGGACCTGCTTGCATCGAAGGCAGATTGCATTTCTCAAGTCGTACGCGGCGAGAACCAGCCGCTTTCCGACGGCGAACGTCAGGAAATTCTCCAGTCGCGGATTTCCTACTATCCCGGCGACCTCGCCGTGATCGGATGGAATGCCGCCTTCATCTACGACACTCCTTCCGGCGCCGAAACTGCTATCCAGCTCCTGCAGTATGCCAATTCGCAGTTGCTGGAGTTCCGCCACTACGACGAACTTCTTACCAAGGAGCTCGAGGACGTCTACGACTTCCTGGAGCGCGGAGGCCGCGGACTTTGGTCGCGCTGGCGCACCGCCCGCGCCGCCTCCAAACTCCACACCGTTCTGCTCGACGTGAGCGAATTGACCGAGCGCGCCGATAACGCCATCAAGTTCCTCAGCGATATGTTTTCCGCCCGCCTCTACAAGCTCGCCGCATCAAAAGTCGGCGTGCCCGACTACAAAGATCTCGTCCAGCAGAAGCTGCAAACCGCCGAAGAGCTCTACCGCTTCATGGTGGACGAATTCAACCAAAGCCGCGCTTTCGTGCTGGAATTGATGGTCGTCATCATCTTGATCATCGAATTGGTGTACTTCTTCCGCGGAAAACCGATCTAAGGAACTTTTCGGCTCCTGTATTCCACCATCTCAAGCCTGTCATTCTGAGCGTAGCGAACCGATTCGCCTTTTGAATGGGTTCGCGGAGTCGAAGGATCCCTTGCCAGCTTGCTCAGTCTGTGGCCTTGGAGGGAGTTTCCTACCACCAACCGCAGACTCTGGCGTGCTGCCACATTTCCCTTGACCTTAATAATGAAATTGGTCCAATATGGCGTCATGCGACATGTCGTACGAAGCCGTATAGTGCTGCCACTGACCGAACCTGTGCTGCTCATCCTTCTCAGCCTTGCCGAGCATCCCCGCCACGGCTATTCCATTCTCAAAGATGTTGAAGAAGTAAGCTCGGGCCGCGTCGTGCTTAGCACTGGCACACTCTACGGTGCGCTCCGCCGCCTGCTGGAGGATGGCTGGATCGAACGCTTCGACGAAGACGACACATCCCGGGGACGCCAAGCCTATCGCCTATCTCCGCTGGGCCGCCGTAACCTTCAAACCGAAGTTAGCCGTTTAAAACAACTCACGCGCGTGGCCAGCCTGCGCGCTGTACGAAAGGGGGCGTAACCCATGCTAGCCGTTTATCAAAGCCTTCTTCGCTTGTATCCGAGTTTGTACCGGGAGCAGTTCGCCGAAGAAATGATCTCTGTTTTTCGCGACATCGACGCCGAAACGCGCAAGAAGGGAATTACCGCCGCGGCAAAGTTCTACCTTCGCGAGATCAGCGGCCTGTTTTGCGGAGCTTTCTCCGAACACGCCAGGCGCATTCTCGGCAGCCACGTTCCGTTCCCACTCTCATCTAGGAGGTTCACCATGCGTCCCGGTTTCCGTTTCCCCAAATCCACTTCATTTCTGATGGCCGTGATTCTCGCCGGAATTGTCCTCGCCATCCAAAAGGCTGAGGAGATCAGCGCCGCGCTACCGCGCGACATTGCCCCGGCTGGCCCGATGTGGGCGCCTCATGTCGGTATCTTAACGACAATTGTCCTGACGTTCTTGATGGTTTATGTCGCAGGCGCGCTAGGGTGGATTGTTCTGTTCGCATTGCGGCGCTCGGGAGTGCATCGGCTTTCCGATATGCCGGCCGCTGAGCGAGACTAGTGTAGCGTCGCCATCCCCGGCGGCGGGCGTGCCGCCCCCCCAGCCGGAAGCGGCATCTCTATTAGCTTTTCTAAGGAGGTCCCCAATGCGCGCTCAACTACCCTTAGCCTTGTTTGCCCTAGTATTCGGAGCCTTAGAATTCGCCGGCGGAGCTCAGGAAATGATTTATCTGGGAATCATGAACAGCGAAACCTATCCCCTGATCGCGGGAGTGCTGGGCGTTCTTGCGGGAGGCTTGCTGCTCGCGGCCGGAATCACGCTGCTCGTGAGTTCCCCACTCGCCCCGGTTCTCGCACAAGCCACCGCCTGGATATCGGTTCCTGTCTTCACCCTGACCGGTATCGTCACCCACCGCGCAGGGTGGTCGATTACAGCGGTCGGTATTCTCTTTCCCTTGCTTCTGGTTTTCGGTCAGAGGAATAGCAAAAACGCTGCAACCGCATCGAAAACGTAATGCGGCATTTGCTCGATTGACCTAGTAGGCTACCATGGTGATTCACCGAAACCAGAAACGCCATGCGCGGCCTGGCGCGGCCTGAGAGACAAGCGAGTCCTGATCACCGGAGGCGCCAGCGGCATCGGCGCAGCCACCGCAGCGCGCTTTCTGGAAGAAGGCTCGCGGGTTTGCATCCTCGACCGCGACGCCGCAGCTTGCGCGGCCATTCGTCAGCAACTGGCGGGAATATCCGAGGCCATCATTGCCGACGTCACTGACCTGATGCAGGTCGAAGCCGCGCTGGCCGATGCGGTGCGTGTGATGGATGGAGTCGACGTGCTCATCAACAACGCCGGCATCCGTATCCGCCACAGGTTTCTAGACATCACTCCCGAAGAGCGGGAGCAAGTGATCGCCGTGAATCTCACCGGCGTGTTCTAGGTGGCGCAAACCGCCGCCCGCCACATGATGGAAAATTACACGGTCGAGCGCGGCAGCGGAGTGATTCTGCAAACCGCCTCCACCAATGGCATCATGGGCTATCCCTACTACGCCGACTACAACGCCACCAAAGCCGGAGTAATCGAGTTGACGCGATCCATGGCCCTCGAACGCGCTTCCAAAGTTCGCGTGTGCGCCGTCGCACCCGGATACGTCCTCACACCGATGCAGCGCGCCGAATACACTGACGGCATGCTCGAAGAGGTGAACCAGAAAATTCCACTCCGGCGTCATGCCAAGCCGGAAGAGATCGCAGCGTTGTTTGCCTATCCCGTAATGCTGATAGCAGAATCTGCTCGGGGGAACAACACTGACCAGTACGTTCCTCCGCTTCGAACTGGGATCAGGTATCCTAGCCATCGTCGAGGATAACTGCATGCGAGGTCTGAAGGACAAGCGAGTCCTGATCACCGGAGGAGCTAGCGGGATCGGCGCAGCCACCGCCGCGCGCTTTCTGGAAGAGGGTTCGCGGGTTTGCATCCTCGACCGCGACGCCGCAGCGTGTGGAGCTATCCGTCAGCAACTGCCGGGAATCGCCGAGGCCATCATCGCCGACGTTACCGACCTGATGCAGGTGGAAGCCTCCCTTGCCGACGCGGTACGAGTGATGGACGGAGTCGATGTCCTCATCAACAACGCCGGCATCAGCGTCCGCCACAAGTTCCTTGACATCACGCCCGAAGAATGGGACCAGGTGATCGCCGTAAATCTGACTGGCGTTTTCTATGTAGCCCAAACGGCCGCGCGCCACATGATGGAAAACTACACGGTCGAAAGCGGCAGTGGTGTGATTCTGCAAACCGCATCCACCAATGGCATCATGGGCTATCCCTACTACGCCGACTACAACGCCACCAAAGCCGGAGTAATCGAGTTGACTCGCTCCATGGCGCTTGAACTCGCGCCCAAAGTTCGCGTGTGCGCCGTGGCTCCCGGATACGTGCTCACGCCTATGCAACGCGCCGAATACACTGACGCCATGCTCGAAGAGGTGAACCAGAAAATTCCACTCCGGCGTCATGCCAAGCCGGAAGAGATCGCAGCGTTGTTTGCCTATCTCGCCTCTGACGACGCAGCCTACGCAACCGGGCAGGTTTATACCATGGACGGCGGCGAAACCGCCGGAGGACTGGCCAGCCGGTGAGCACCACTGTCTTCCTGGGTGGAGGGCGCATCACCAGCGCACTGGTGGCGGGCCCGCGTCGAGCTGGACACAAAGGCGTCATCGTCGTCCATGACCGCAACGCCGAAAAGCTACGAGCATTGCGTCGCGATTTTGGAGTGGCGGTCGAGCCTGACCTCCGACCCGCGGTTTCAAGAGCGGACATGCTCATCATCGCGGTGCGGCCGACCGCGGTCGCGGAAATGCTCGAGGAAGTTGCCCGCTACGCTGGTGCCTCGCCACTCGTGGCTGTGAGCTTGGCGGCCGGGATTCCCCTCAAGAAATTGCGTCTACGGCTTGGCGCCCGGGTCCGCTGGGCACGGGCCTTGCCAAGTCCGATCTGCCGCATCGGACGCGGCCTGACGGCGGTGGCATTTGCTCGCAATGTCCCGCGCGCCGACCGCACGCGGGCGCGCGAATTCTTTGAGCAAGTGGGTCTAGTCCTCGAGATGGCGGAGAGTCGCCTGGATGCCTTCAACGCCGCCTATTCGCCAGCCCACGGCTACCACGCGCTGGCAACTCTGGCCAAAGCGGCGCAGGATACGGGATTGGACCCGAAGACGGCGCTCACCGCTGCAGCCCATGCCTTCGCGGATGCAATCCTCTATTGGAGGGAGAGCGGCCAGAACGTCTCCGACCTCCTGCATGAAGCGGCAACGCCTGGTGGGACTTCAGCCGCGACCCTGGCAGCCATGGACGCGGCCGGCTATAAGAGGGCTATCGAGCGAGGTCTCGCAGCCGGCATCCGGCAAGCGCGGGCAAATGCGCGCCACTGATGTTCCCGGGCTAGCGTCCCATAGAGCTAGCTTTTGACCCACCTCGCTGCCAACCGCCCCAGACGTACAAGGCGGTAAAAACCGAACAGAGATTTCGGAAGACGAACCGCTTCCCACTCGCCGGGCCCGGGAGTAAGAGTCAGGCGTGCGAGAAATCGCAGGCGATCCAGTGGGCGCTCGCGTAGCCGCATCATTAGCCGAAAGTACGATAACTTCTCTTCTTCGTACGTAACGCCCGCAGCAACCGATGCGGCGATTCGTTCCGTGATGTCCAGTGCGGCGCGATCTGCGACGACTGCATCTTTGATGGGCGCCGGAACAGGCGTTGCAAGAAAGCGATGCATCAATAGTAACGTGATATGAAGAATGCGCTTGATACCAAGTTCCTGGGATTGAGACTGAATCCAATCCCAATCCAAATTCTGCCGCTTTATAATTTGCGCGATGTCGCACAGCCAGATCAGCCGTCCCCAAACATGTTTCGCAGCATGCGCGGAAAGGATCAGCAGCAGGTCTTCAGGAGAAGGCGTTTTCACATAGCGGTCAGCAACTGAGACGGTCACCGCGCGCTCAAACAGTCCGTCCATATCGAAGTCGACAGCGTAGAAGCGCGGCTGAAGCGCCCACTGTAACTCCAGCAGATTTATCCCCGCGGCACTGTCGAAACTGCATTCGTATCCCGAATCCATGTAGTCGTGCTCCGCATCCTCGGGAATGAGCACGCGTGGAGTGTAGCCCAAAGCGCGAAGGGCGCTCTTGATGCGCACTACATCTTGGCGGCGGACGAACAAGTCCATGTCGCCGGATTGCCGCAGCGCCATGTCGCCGTAGTACACCTGCGACAGGACGACGCCTTTGTAAGGGATGACATCGATGCCGAGACCTCCGAGACAATCGAGAATGCGGATCAGTTCGCGGGTGAGAAAAAGGGACTTGTGAATGTTTCTCTCATAACTCTGGCGCAGCGATGCCAGCACAGCCGGCGGAACGACATCGTCGAGAGGCCCGAGGTTTTGATAGAGCAGCGAAATTATACCGTGCTGATCCGCGAGGCGAAGGGTCGCATTCCAATCCAAAGGTTGATGCAGGAGTGGTCGAATGTGATTAAGATCAAGGTTCCGCAGATCAGGAGAGCTCGCGGCCAGTAAGAGACTCCATTCGGGAACAACTTCGACACTTGGCGCGGACTGGTTCACGGATTTGGAGCAATCTTAGCAGGCAAGGTAGCGACGTTGATCGCAGGGGACAGCGCTTTGTCGCCTGATGCCAACAGACCACGTGTTACTTCCGTCACATCAATGCCCTTATTCTTTAACGTGCATCAAGCCCCCGTTCTGTCACACTAGTATGTTGGCGGTTCAGAGTTCGCAATATGGAAATAGTTACACCCAAGACAGTGCGGCGCAGCACGCGATTACGTGTGCAGATTTCTCTGCTCGTCACCAGCATGGATCGCAGGCATTCGTTCTCGGCGCAGTGTGTTGCCGTCATAGTAAGTCCGCAAGGCTGCGGGATCCGCGCGTCGCAGGCCTTGCCCATTGAGACTCCGGTACTCCTAAGTGGACTGCCCGGCGGAGGAAGCGCATCGGGTCGTGTGGCGAATTGTCTGCCCTTGGGCAAGGACGCGAAAAGCTTTTTGATCGGAGTGTCGTTGTACAACCAGGGTAATGTATGGGGAATCGCTGATCCACCGGAGGATTGGAACTGCCTCCCCGATTCGGGCGCTGCACCCAACGGCGCCGAAGACAAGACGAAAAAAGGCAAGAATGCTTGGCCCTACAATCGGTTCTCCGGTCAGGGCGAGGCTCATCCGCGGGGAAAGTAATTGTGTCGTTCAAATACTTTAGCGGGCCCAACCGACAATGGTGGTGGTCGCCTCCCGTTCTTTCGTAACCACCGGAAGTAACCGACGTGGTGCCATAATTCACACACGATGTCGCAGACCCCAGAGCCCGCCGCAATTGAAGTCTCCTCGGCGAGTGCGCCGAGCGAAACGCCGCGCCCTTTTCGGGTTAAACTGCGAGGCTCCGTACTGGCACTGATTCGTTTGCCTAACCGGCGTCAGATTCGAGGCAAGCTGCATCAGCTTTCCACTACCGGTGGACTGGTGAACGTCGAACAGCCACTGGACGAAAAACTGCAGGTGGAGTTGATTTTTCACCTCGGGGAAACGACCATCCGCGAGAAGGCCGAGATGATGTTTCCCATGTGGGCCACACAGGGATGGCTGCAGCCGTTCCGCTTCATCGACCTGCCCGAGGAACGGAAAAATATCCTTCGAACGAATCTGCTTGCGTTCGTTCAGCAAACGCAGGAGTGACGCAAAGCCCACCCGAGTTATCAAAATTTACAACCTACTGCGAGCGAACCAGGTAGACGAGGGCAGTACGATTTCGAACGTACTGCCCTCATCAGCCGCAAGCCGTTTAGAAGTGAAACCCAATTTCCGCAGTCAGCGTACGCGGCGTCACGTAGTGCGTTCCGCTGAACGTCGAGAGGAAGTTATACAGCGCGTACTTATTGGTGATGTTGATGGCGGTCAGTTGCAGACTCACTTTGTACTTATCGCCCCGGAACAAATTATCGTGTCCGATCGCAATGTCGAAAAGACTTCGAGCTGCGATCCGCGGCGGATTCTTGTCGTCGTTCTCCGTGTTCGGTTTAGGCACATTTAACAGCGTAGACCCGTATTGTGACAGTGGACACGGATTCGGAAGCGCCACCGTTGGTGTTGCACGTATCGAACCGCAGAAAAGACCCGCCTCGAACTCCTGATCCGCGGTCAGCGGAGTTCCAAACGAATCCGTCAACGCCACCGCCGGAGCCCCCGTCGAATCGACGGTGGTCTGAGCGCAGTTGCCGCCAAAGCAAGGGGTTTGACCCGCTACCAAGCCGCTGTCATAGCGCCAGTTAAAGCCGAACCACGGGCCGAGCTTCCACGGCTGGTACTGAATGTGTGTCGTGAGATTAAATTTCTCGTCGTGATCAATTCGGAACGGAGTGGAGGTTGTTGAACCTACCGCCACCGCGGGCACAGCACCGGCTCCGCCGATCTGAGGCGTGAAAAAGCGCGCTGCCACACTGGAGAAAACCGCCAGCGCCGAGAATCCATGGAAGTTCGGTACACTCACGCGAGCGGCATATCCCGGAATTTTCGACCTGTCCCACTCGATGGGAAAAGTAATCGGAGTGTTTCCCAGGATACTGAAGTCGTACGCGTTGTGCGTGTACTTCCAAATGTACTCGCCGGAAAACACCAGATACCGGCCAAAAGCCTGTTGAATTCCAGCGTGGAACTCATTGCGCCAGCCGGGAGAAAACGGGGTTACACCTGAGACGGTACAGCCCAGAAGCGGATTCAAAACATCGTTGGCGCATCCGATGCTGGAGAGCACCAGGTTCTCGTTGAACGGGGTCTCCAGCACACGCGCATAGGACACACGAACAACGGTGTTCGTCTTCTTGATGTTGTAAGCGACCCCGACACGGGGCTCGGGTTCTTTGTGCGTGGTCAGGCCGTTATAGAAGTCGGCACGCAGTCCCAGATTCAAAGACCAATTTCCCTTTGTGATGTTATCTCTCACGTACAAAGCAAGCTCCTTCACGTCGGTGTGGCCATTGAAAGTGAACAAATGACCGCCTCTCGTCAGATCAAAAGCCGGCAGCACGGCGCACGGATCGGGAGCAGGATTTCCGTTCGGGCAACCGAAAGTGACTGGAAGCAGCGTGGGATCGACGATGCCGAGCGTGTCCTGCTCATCGAGGAACGTCTGCTGATAGACCCCCCCGACCTTCAGGTTGTGAATACCTTTGACGTAGGAAAGATCCGACCGCAGGCCCGCGTTGGTCAACTTCCGATTCTGTCCGACTGTTTCTCGTTGCAGATTGGTTGGCCCAAGGTCGGCGAAAGGGTTGCCGCTGGGATAGTAGTTGAATTGGTCGCGGCGAACAAAAGCGCCCAGGGTGAACACGGCGTTTGAACTCAACAACCGGGTCCATGAGGGCGCGATGTTAAAGGTTTGTATTTGCGAGCGCTGGTCCGTGGGTCCGACCACGTTGCCATTGGGATCACGGCCGCCGTTAGCCACCACGACGCCATTCCAAGGAGTCGCAAACTGAGAGTCGAATGTATTCGGGGTCTGGAACCAAGAGCGCGTATAACCGAAATTCAAGTGAATTGAGTCTGCGGAGGTGATCTGATAATCCACGCGGTCGAAGAGATTCTCTTCGTTGCCCTTATCGTGCATTACCGCGAACTCTGGCGGGTCTAAGAAACGTCCGCTGTTCAATCCGCTCACCGAGATAAAGTTTCCCCATTTCTGGCCGCCGTATGCCAGATCAGCCGTCACATTGGAGGTCCCGAATGATCCGTAGGAAGCGGTGACACTGCCATGCGGAGTCGTTGCTCCCTGCCCAGATCGTGTGGTCACGTTGATGACGATACTCGTCTTATCACCGTATTCGGCGGGCGGGGCTCCCGAGATAACTTCCAATGACTGGATTGATTCGATTGGAATCTGGTTGGAGAACACCTTGCTTTGCTGATCGGTAATCGGCTGGCCATCAACCGAAAATGAATTTTCCGCGTGATCACCCAAGCCATGGAACAGTCCGTTCGAGTCGGCTGAGATACCTGGCGTGGCGAGCGTGACCAGCGAACTGACCGATGAAGATTGGCTCTCCAACGGCAGCTTGTCGAATAAGTTCCGGTCTACATCCGTGTGGAAGGTGGAGTCATTTTCGATCAAGTCTCCGCCTTCCGCCTCGACCGACACCTGAGTGGTTGATCCCGAAACCTTGAGACTGATAGCAACGCTGACGGGAACGGATGAGCGAGGCTCTACGTCCTGTGCGTAGGACGAGAAGCCCGTCGCAGTCACGGTCAGATGGTAGGGATTGAAAGGAACATTGGTGAAGGCAAATTTTCCGGTTGCGTCCGTGGTAGTAGAGCGATCAAAACCGCTCACGGGATTACGGATGTCAACCTTGGCGTTAGAGACTACCGCGCCTGTAGGATCGACCACGCTGCCGTTGATGGAACCAGACTGCGCGGAAGCGGAGAGAGCTAGTACCAAACAGAAAGACACTATCAAAGCTGCGTGACGCGACTTGTTACATGAAGCCTGCATCATTCCTCCATGAAATTGGTCGAAAAGATCAAGAGAACGGTTCACTGGGAAACGAACCGGGCCTGTACTCGGCAATAAATCTGATCTTTAGACCGCAGGAGGCGGACGGACGTATAAAGCAAAAGCTACCAGACATTGTTTGGCGGAAGTGGGCTTCGGCCGGTGTCGAACTACGCGACGAAATACCGGCTTGGGCGTCGGGGAAGCGTTGGTCGGAGATGCGGAGTGCGCGGCAACGCAAACCTGACAGGTAGCAGACTCATCCTGACTCGAATGACGATGCACGGCGAAGGCTACTGCTGACCACAACGTCAGCAACAGGCACAGCCACGCTACGCGTTTCGAGATCGACTGCATGTTACCCAGAAGTCCTACAATCGAATTTACAACGAAAGACAACGCCGGCGCAATCACCGCAATCCCATTGATGCCGAGAACGGAAGAAAAGAAACACTCTTTGGTCAAACTATTTCCCGCGCCCCCCTAATTCTCTTGAACCGGAGTAGTGCGGATTTGTGGCCGCCCATATGGGGAATGCTGTTGTGTTAGCTTAATAACAAAGTGTGGGGCCCGTAGCTCAGCGGTTAGAGCAGTGGACTCATAATCCATTGGTCCAAGGTTCAAATCCTTGCGGGCCCACCAAGAAAGTTATGGCCACGGTCATGGGGCGTTCGTGGGGGAACGCTGGCGTGATAAACTCATGCGCCGTGAGGCAAATGGATACGCCGCCGACACCTCCTTCGTGTTCCGAGTGCGCCACCAAGTCGGAGGCTCCGGGGGGCAGTCCGCCGACCCAATCGTCGTCGCGGATGTGGCGGTCAAGCAGCGGCAAGATGCGCATCGACACTCCCAGCGCCAGTATCATTTCAAGCCCGGCCGATAAGAAAACAATCCTCCTCGATCATTTGAAAAAAGAGGCGATGGTTATACCGATGCCGCCAGCAACTGGAACTGCGCCATCTGGAAGCCCAAAGGTACCAGGTGGAGCGGGATCGGCTCCTCCGATGCAGGTGCAAGATCTGGGCAAAAGCATGATCGAAGGCCATGAAGTCGAAGGAAAACGTTATGTTCTTCCGGCGACGCAAAAGCCTCAGATGCCGTCCATGCCGAAAATGCCGAAGCTTCCTCAGATGCCCAAGGCGCCTCAGATGCCCAAGCCTCCGCAGTCGCCGCAAGCAACTGCGCCACCCCAGCCGCCACAGCCGACCGTGACCGAGGTTTGGACCAGCGTCAAGCTGAAAACGCCCGTGCTGACTAAGGTCACGAGTGCTCTGGGATCGCAGACCACTTATTGCAAGCCCACATCCTCTGAGGAGCCACATCCTTCCACTTTTGAAATTCCTCCCGGATATAAATTAAAGAGTTCCTGAGCATCGCATTGGTTTCAGAGTCGCAGAGAGCGCAACAGACCGGTTGGAACGCGTCTATTTGCCGAGACCTTCCTCGCGATGTGACAATGTCTACATGCAAAAATCCTTCACCATAGCGGTAAACATATTGGCGGCCGGGACGTTGCTGCTGGGCAATGCCCTGGCGCAACAGGCTCCCGCGGCGACGACTCAACCGGCGGCTCCGTCTGCGGCTACACCAGCCAAGGGGCAGACTCCTGCGACCAAGCGGCCAGCCTCTGCGACGAAGAGCTCGACGGCCTTGACTCTCAAGACGCAGAAAGAGAAATTCAGCTACGCCCTGGGCATGAAGACGGGGCAGAGAATGGCGGAGAGCTTTAAGAAGCAATCGGTTCCATTCGATCCAGCCATTCTGGCGCGGGGACTGAAAGACGGCTTATCGGGCGGTAAGACCCTGCTCACCGACGAAGAAGCGCAAGCCGCGATCAAGGCAGTGCAGGAAGAGATCGGCAAGAAGCAGCAAGAAAAAATGCAAGAGGCGGGCGCGGCGAACAAGAAAGAGGGAGAAGCTTTTCTGGCCGCGAACAAAGGAAAAGAGGGCGTGGTGACGCTGCCGAGCGGCCTGCAGTATAAGATCCTGAAAGACGGTACGGGGCCGAAGCCAACGGCGGGCGACACCGTGGCGTGTAACTATCGTGGCACCCTGATCAACGGGACAGAATTTGACAGCTCGTACAAGACCGGCCAGCCTGCGACCTTTCCCGTGAGTGGAGTGATTAAGGGATGGACTGAGGCTCTTCAACTGATGCCGGTAGGCGCAAAGTGGCAGTTGTTCATTCCTTCCGATCTTGCCTATGGCAATCGCGGTGCGGGGGGCGACATTGGCCCCGATACGACCCTCATCTTTGAAGTCGAGTTGCTTAGCATTCAAGATAAGAGCAAGGAAAAGGCGCCGGAGCAAGGGAAGGATCCGGACAAGAAATAACTGACGATGTTCAGTAAGTTAGTGACAGCGGAGCCGGAAAGAGGCTCCGTTTTTTCTTTCCTCCCCATGTTTCGGCCGTTAACCAAAGTTGCGCGAACCACTTCAAATTGTTGACAGGCTTAGTTCGGCGAGAGTAGTTTGGCTCAGTCCAGCCACGAGAAACGATCTTGATCTCTAGCTGAGGAGTCCCGGAAATGTTATGCAGATTTCTGTGCGCAGCGGTCTTTTTGTGTATGGTGGCAAATTCCGCCATCGCACAAGATCCGACCAAGGTGGAGCCTAAGCATTACAGACTGCAGTTCGAAAATGACCGCGTGCAAGTGGTTAACGTCCATTACGGTCCCCACGAAAAGTCAGAAATGCATGAACATCCCGGCGGAGTGGTGGTCATCGTAACGGGAGGACATCTTAAGTTCACCGACCAAAATGGTAAGGTCACGGAAGTATACTCTAAGCCGGGCGAGTCCCGGTGGTTCCCGCCTTTTAAGCATAAGGTCGAAAACGTCGGCGACGAACCTTATAACGCGGTTTACATTGGCATTAAGGGCAAGCTCACCGAGGCTGGCGCCAATACAAATCAGGAATCCCCGCTGGCCCCGGAAGAGGTTGCGAAAATCCTGCTGGAGTACGCCTCAGCCGCGGCGAAACCCTAGATCGAAAGGGGATTGCGTTGCTCAGGGAGCCCCTTCTCCACTTTTGATTCTCTGCCCGCTCCCCGTGTAATAATCTTTACAGTGACAAATTGCTGAGCGAAGGAAGTGTATGGCGCGTACCGTGTTTTGCGTGAAATTGAAGAGGGAACTGCCTGGGCTGGACGAACCTCCGTTCGACAATGATCTGGGTCGCAAGGTGTATGACAACGTTTCGCAGGAAGCCTGGAGGATGTGGACTGAGCATTGCAAGATGCTGCTCAACGAATATCGTCTGAATCCCGCACGCCGGGAAGATCAGGAAGTCATTGTGAAGCAGATGGAACAATTCTTTTTCGGCGAAGGCTCCGCATTGCCCAAGGAATATGTTCCGCCTGCGCCGAAGTGATAGATTCCCAGGGGACTCCAGTAATGAGCTGACCCGCATTCACAATGCTGAAACATTTTGCGCGATAGGCGCATTAAAACCGTGATTCCCAAGCGGTTACTTCCGTAGTTACTCCTGCACTGATTTTGATGCACTATTAATCACCCCTTAACATTCATCCGCTACAACTGAACTGTGGATCTGCCCGTGTACAACACGCTGATCCTTTCTGACCTGCATCTCGGTGCGGAGACGAGCCATGCGCGGGAAGCCACTCGCGTGCTGAAGGAAAATCGCTTCCACAGGTTGATACTTCTAGGCGATATCTTCGCCGACCTCAATTTTGCTCGCCTCACCAAAGATCACTGGAAATTTCTCGGTTACATCCGCAAGCTGTCGAATCCCAAGCGCAACATCGAAGTTGTGTGGGTGGAGGGCAATCATGACCACGGACTCACCAACATTATGTCGCACCTGGTGGGCGTTCGGGTTTACCAGCATTACGCCTGGCAATACGCCGGGCTGCGCCACATCGCGATTCACGGCCACCAGTTTGACGGCTTTCAGGTGAACAACGTACGGCTCAGCCGGCTGGGTACGTCTCTCTATCTGAGATTGCAGAAGCTGGATTTCAAGAACAAGCCAATCGTACGCCTCATCGACCGGCTTAATACGCGTTGGTTGCGCATGTCATTGAAGGTGTCCGCGGGGGCTCTGCAACATGCCCGGCAGCACGATGCCAATCGCATTTTCTGCGGACACACGCACGTGGCCGTCCATGTCGAAGAAGACGGAATTCACTACTACAACTCAGGCGGCTGGGTCGATTCCCGTCTGACTTATCTCACCGTTAACGAACAGGGGGTTCGCATCCATGAATACAATGAGCGAGCTGACGATCGTGATTCCAGCCAAGAACGAGGCGAAACTGATTCCTCGTTTGCTGACTTCGCTGATGAATCAGGACTACTCGAAGATATCGAGTACGAGAGTATTGGTAGCTGATGCGAATTCAACCGACGGCACGCGCGAAATTGTGCTTAGCTTTCGCGATCGGCTGAACGTCAGCGTAATCCCTGGCGGAATGCCCTCGGTGGGGCGCAATTTGGGAGCAGCCCACGCCGAGAGCACTTACGTTCTGTTTCTCGATGCCGATATCGAACTCGCGCATCCTTCGGTGCTTCGACGCGCCGTCGAACTGGCGCAGCGCAAACAACTTCATTGTGTGACTACCAACATCCTTTGCCGCGATGGTAACTGGATCGACAAACTGATCTACGTGGGCAACGACATCTTTCAATACCTATCGCGCCTGCACCATCCGTTTGCCACGGGAATGTTCATGCTGTTCGACCTGCAACAGTTCCGAAAACTCCGTGGATTTCATGAGCAGGTCGCCTTCGCCGAAGATTACCTGCTCAGCCAGCAGGTGGAGCGAAAACGCTTCGGGATCGTTCGTGGCGGTGTCTACACCACGAACCGCCGCTTCCAAAAGATGGGCCATCTGCGCGTGGGATGGTTGTTCCTGAAAACCGCAATGAACTACTGGAACCAAAACTATTTTTTGCGCGATCACAAGTACTGGCCGACATAAGCGCGGGACGAGCCTGAGGAATTGATTTCGCGACGATTTTCTTCGTTGCCACAACGGCAGGATTCAGCCAACCCGCTGAATCCTGCTTTTTGCGTTCGCGGGAAATTCTCTTGGCCGTCTTCAAAAGCGCAGCACGATACCTGTCGAGATCCGTACATTGTTTTCGGTCGTAGCGAAGAAGCGTGTCTGCACGTAGTCTCCCTGAAAGCGCCATGCGAGCGGACGAATGATTTTGTAGTCCAGGCCGCCGCCTATGGCGGTGGCAAACGAAGTATCGGATCCGGCGTTGCCTGCGTTGACGTGCGCGCCTCCGAACAGAGCCTCCGCGAAAGGACGAAGTTTGCCTACCGAAACAGAGACTCGCGGACCAAACAGATAATTGCGCTCGGTGACGTTGGCGTTAAAGCTGGAGCAGAGAGCTCCGCCGGTACTGGTTGGGGCCACACATATTGGAAAATTCTGCGAACCGTAATGCGAGTCGAAATCGGCTACGATCCCGATAAAGGGAAAAACCTTGCCTTCTACCGATGCCTCCCATCCATTGGTGTTGGCGCGGTCGATCGAAGAGAGGTCGGTATTGTAAAAGGAGTAGCCGAAAAACACGTTGCCCTTGGTGGGAATCTGGGCTCTCGCCAGACCGGAAAACGCGAGGAGAGGAAAGAGAATGAATGCAATTTTTCGCATGGTGATAGACCTACCTTTCTAGCGCGAGCGAGGCGAAATGAGATTTCGACGCGCGTGATTTAGATGCTTGCGGAGAAAAAACGGTCTATCGACACTCGTCCGGGTTGCGAGCCGACATTCGGCTCGCAATCAAACGATAGCCAGACAAGTGATTGTGAATGCGGATAATTTAGATCGGTGTGTGCGGACGATGCTCAAAAGCGCCAAACTAGTCCGGTTGATCCTCGAATATCGTTCTGCGTCGCGCTTAAGAGGTGAGTGTGCATATAGTCGAACTGCAAACGCCAGGCAAAATGTTTCATAAACAGGAACTGGAACTTGCGATCCACGCCGCCGCCGATGTCCCACGCGACCGGGTAGTGCGTTGTGCCGTTCGAAGTCATGCGTTGCGCTCCGCCCATCGCTTGCACGAACGGGCGCCATTTTCCTATGTTGGTAGAAAGCCGCGGTCCCAAGAAGACGTTGTACTGCTGTATCCCAAGGCGGTAAAAGCCGCTGCCGTCGAGTACCACGCCCACGTGCGTGTATCGGGAAAAGGGAAAGTCTTCCAGGGAAGCATTCCATCCGCGGAACGTGTAGCGGTTTATGACATCCACGGAATCGCCGTAAGCCACTCCAACATATACATTCCCACTCGGGAGCAGCTGCGCTCTCGACGCGGTGGCAAACAGCATAAAGCTCACAAACGCCAGCACCACGGCTGCGGTTTTTAACACGAAAATGATTCCTCCTCAGGCAATCTATGCCAGCAGCAAATTCTACCTGATTGCGTGAAATTCGTTAGATGCAGTGTACCCGAGGCCTAAGATGCCCAGGTTGCAAAATTGTGCAGGTGCAAGCCTGGGAACCGTACAAGAATTTACCTTCTTTTTATGATTCCGAAACGCATCTTCCCGCGTCTATCTAATACGATGAAATTCACCAATAGCACGTGGCGAACGTGGCCGCAGCATGATCCGGCTGGCCTCGGAATTCAACCAAAGGAGTCGAAGTTGAAACTCAGTTTGGAAACCCGACATCACGGCGATGTAGTCATCATTTACTGCCAGGGCCGCATCGTCTATCGTGACGAGGCTGCCGCACTTTCAAGCTTGGTGGGAGAAGTTCTTCGGGAGAGCGGGAAAGTGGTTCTCGATCTCAGTGGCGTCAGCTCCATTGATAGCGCTGGCATCGGCGAACTAGTGCTGCTCCACTCCTGGGCTCAGGCGAAAAACGCGGACCTGAAGTGTGCCAGCCCCAGCCCGTTCGTGCGCGATCTGCTCGACCTCACTCGTCTCGATTCATTTTTCGAGATTCATCCCAGCCTGAACGAAGCCTTGGCGGCGTTCCAGCCCAGGGAAGTCTGCGCCGACTGCTGATTCTGGTCTTGAACAGCAACCCGCGTCGCGTGAGATGGACCGGGCTGCGCTTCGTTTTCCTCTAACTCTCTCGCTGAAAACGATATCGCCCAGCCCGCTCCGTCGCCACCGCCTCCGCCACTTTCAAAAGTGCCCGCGCGGCATGCGATAGCCCCGCCTCTTTTCGGTAGATCAAACGCAGCTTGCGTTGCACCTGCAGTTCGCGTACCGGAATCCTCACGAGCTCCCCGCGCGCCACTTCCGTCTCTACGCTGATCTCGGGCATCAGCGCTACACCGCTTCCTAGTGCAACGAATTGTTTGATGGCTTGCAATGTGGGCAGCTCCAGGTCCATGTGCAGCGGCGTCTTGTATTTCCGGAACGTCTGCAGAACTTTCTCGCGATACGGTGAGGAAACAATGTGCGCCACAAATGATTCCGCCCCCAGTTGCCGTATACTCACCTCCTGCGCCGAAGCCAGTGGATGCTTCGGAGGAACCACCAGCACCAACTCATCGAGATAGGTGACCACGGAGTGCAGTCGCGGCTCCTCGGGCTTGTAGGAGAGCACGCCCAGTTCTGCGCTGTGCTGCAACACGTCGTCCGGAATGCGGCTGCCGAGGGCCCGCTGCACCGTGATTTTGATCATCGGATGGAGTCTGCGAAACTCCGCCAGAACCGGCAGCAAATAAAGTGCCGTGAATTCATTGGCGGCGATGACGAGCTTACCCTTGTGCAGTTCCCGCAATTCGGCCAGCGATTCGTGGGCGTCATGGCGCAGATTCAGCAGCTTTTCCGCGTATTCATAGAGCACCTGCCCCGCATCGGTAAGAACGCCTTCGCGGGAGGAACGGTCAAAAAGACTCTCGCCCAATTCATTCTCCAGTTTGCGGATGGTCTGGCTGACCGCCGATTGCGTACGGTATAGCTTTTCCGCGGCTCGGGAGAACCTGTGCTCCCGTGCCACGCTGAGAAAAACTTCCAATTGGGAAAGCTCCATAGTTTATCTCTTAATGAAAAACGCAGTATCCATTAGCTAATCTTATTATATAAGATTAGCTAATGCTGGTAGCATAATTATAAGCATTGCTTCAAGCGTTCTGCCCATTAACATAAAGGCAAATAGAGCACACGTTCGAACTATTTTTTCTTACAAGGAAGCCCATGATCGCCGCGGAGCAGGTTCGCATCACCGTTTTCGACACCACCTTGCGCGATGGAGAACAGTCGCCCGGCTGCAGTATGAACCATCAGGAGAAGCTGCGGCTGGCGCATCAGCTCGACCGCCTGGGCGTCGATGTAATCGAAGCCGGATTTCCTATCGCCTCCGAGGGAGATTTCGCAGCGGTCAAGGCCATCGCGAGTGTCATCCGACGGCCCATCATCGCGGGATTGGCCCGCGCCTGCCGCCCGGACATCGAGCGCGCCTGGGAAGCCTTGCAGGATGCTGCCCTGCCGCGCATTCACGTCTTCCTCGCCACTTCCGATATTCATCTGCAATACAAGCTGCGCATTACCCGCGATCAGTGCCTGGAGCAGGCTCGCGATGCTGTCCGCTTCGCCAAATCGCTTTGCGACGACGTTGAGTTTTCTCCTGAAGATGCCACGCGTACGGATCCGGATTTTCTCTGCAAAGTGCTCGAGGCGGTGGTTGAGGCCGGCGCTACGACGCTAAATATTCCTGACACCGTTGGCTATACGGTGCCTGCGGAATTTGGCGAGTTGATCTCGACTATTCGCCGCCGCGTTAAGGGAATCGATAAGGTTACCATCTCGGCCCACTGCCACAACGATCTCGGTATGGCGGTCGCGAACACCATGGCCGCCATCGCCGCCGGAGCCCGTCAAGTCGAGTGCACCATCAACGGCATCGGAGAGCGCGCTGGTAACGCGGCGCTCGAAGAGATTGTCATGGCCATGCGAGTCCGTCGCGACCGTTATCCTTACGAGACCGGCATCGCCGGCGAACAACTCTTTGCCGCCAGCCAGATGCTCAGCGAAATCACCGGTGTGCCCGTGCAGCCGAATAAAGCTGTCACAGGACGCAATGCCTTCGCTCACGAGGCGGGGATTCATCAGGACGGCGTGCTCAAGAATCCGTTGACCTATGAGATTATGACGCCGCAATCCGTGGGGGTGCCCGATTCGAAGCTGGTGCTGGGCAAGCACTCCGGTCGTCACGCGCTTAGTATTCGATGTGAGCAGCTCGGTTATCAATTTGACCGGCGCGCCCTTGACGATATCTACCGGCGCTTCGTCCGACTGGCCGATAAGATCAAGCACGTCGAAGATCACCATCTGTTGGAATTGATTCGCGACACCCACAAGCCAGCCGCATCGGCGACGCCATTGTTTGAGCCCCTGACAGTTGCTGCGGCGGCCAGCGTATCGGCCCACGAGTCGCAGCGTCCGTTTCCGCTAGTTCCACAAACCAATGCATTCGGGGTACCGCTGCCCGTTCCCGGCGACCAGCATCACGATCAGGAAGACTATCTCTGGGGCGTGTAGCCCAGGTGCCCTCGGAAGATTCATGTGGGAACGGCCGCGCCTTCGACAGGCTCAGGGCAAGCTCTCGGTTGTCCGCCGAAGCCCGGTCGTGTGATCCTCGGTTGTCGAAAGCCCGGTAGCTTAAGCTCGGAATCAATTTCGATTAGACTAAGCCGCATGCTTCTCAACCTCACGATCCTCCCCGGTGACGGCATCGGCCCCGAAGTCACCGAGCAAGCAGTACTTGTGCTGCGAGCTGTCTCCAACAAGTTCGGCCACGAGCTTAGACTCCAACAAATGAACATCGGCGGCGCGGCGCTGGCGGCTGTAGAAGACCCTCTGCCCCCGGACACACTTCAAGCCTGCCTTTCGTCGTCCGCCGTCCTGATGGGAGCCGTGGGAAATCCTGCGTTCGATCATTATCCGAATCATCTCCGCCCGGAAGCCGGACTGCTGCGCCTGCGCCGCGAACTTGGCGCTTACGCGAACCTGCGTCCCGCCATTTGTTTTCCCGCGTTGGAGGATTCTTCTCCGTTGCGCACCGATCTGGTTCGTGGCGCTGACATCATGATTGTGCGCGAATTGCTGGGAGGTCTTTACTTCGGAGAGCCGCGTTCGATCGTGGGCAATCCCGGATCCCGCGTCGCCACAAACACTATGACCTACGATGAGCCCGCCATCGACCGCATCGCGCGGGTGGCTTTTGATCTGGCCATGAAACGCCGGCGGAAGGTTTTGTCAGTCGATAAAGCTAACGTCCTCGAGTGTTCCCGCTTATGGCGCGAGATCGTTCTCCGTTGCGCGAAAGATTATCCGGATGTGAAACTTTCTCACATGTATGTGGATTCCGCCGCCATGTCGCTGGTGCAGCGTCCCAAAGATTTCGATGTAGTGCTCACGGAAAATATGTTTGGCGACATTCTTTCGGACCAGGCAGGTGGCGTGGTGGGTTCGCTTGGGCTCCTCGCCTCGGCCAGTATCGGCGGCCCCGTCGGCTTGTACGAGCCCGTCCACGGTTCAGCGCCTGACATCGCCGGCAAGGGGATTGCAAATCCTCTCGGGGCGATTCTTTCCACGGCGTTACTGTTGCGCCATTCTTTTCAACTGGAGCGCGAAGCTGCCTGCATCGAGAATGCGGTCAGTTCAGTTCTGAATGAGGGGTTTCGTACAGCGGACCTCGTCCGATCCGGACAAAGCTCAATCCATACGTCTGAGATGGGAAGTAGAGTAGTGGAAGCGCTGAAGACTTCTGATGGGAAACAGAAATCGGCTTAAGAATAACTTCAGATTCTGGGGACAGGCCTTCCCGGCGACACTTTCGCGGGCTGCGCGGCTCCCGGGATTCGTCCGTCATATTTTCCCGTCAGGTCATACCAGCGAACACGCAGCATCTCCTGAAACATTTTGGCCCCATCCATGACTGGATTGATGCGCGTTCCTCCGCTGTGTCCCCAGCGGACGGGAACTTCTTCCACTCGGAATCCGAACTTGCGCGCCAGGAAGAGAATCTCCGGATCGAAGCCCCAGCGTTCGATGCGTTGCAGCGGCAGAATCATTTGCGCTGCGCGGCGAGTGAAGGCTTTGAACCCGCATTGCGTATCCTTAAATTGCAAGCCCAGGAGAATCCGGTTCAAGCCGTTGAACACTCTTCCAAAGAGCTGCCGGTGCAGCGACTGGCGTTGCGTCTGCAACTCTGCCCGCAGCCAGCGCGATCCGATGGCGATATCCGCTCCCCTGCCCAAAGCCTGCAGCAGCTTCGGCATCTCTTCGATGGGCGAGGATAAATCCGCATCGCTGAACACCACAATATCCCCACGCGAATTTAGAATCCCATTGCGCACGCTGTAGCCCTTGCCGCGATTGCCGGGATTTTCCACCAGCCGCAAGATCGGATTATTCTTCGCAAACGCGCGCACGATTTCGGCCGTGTTGTCGCGCGACCCATCATTCACCACGATTACTTCCGCGTCCCAGCCCTGCCGGCGCACGTAGGCCAGAACCTTCTCCAGGGTCGCCCCCAGGCGCTCACTTTCGTTATAGGCCGGGATGACGATGCTGTAGGTCATTTCGTTGAATGGGATCATGTAAGTCCGGCCATACCGGAATGCTTAAGATGTCCCGTTGGGCAAATGTGTTGCCACAAAGAAGGCTGCGTCATTGTACGTCCAGGACACTGAACGAGGAAACTGAAAAGGAGAGCTGCAGGGCGGAGGCTATTCATCACGCTACGTTGCGCTGTTCCAACAACATGCTAAGAAACTCGTTCACCAGATCGCCGTCCAGCAAGCCCAAGCGAGCTTTCTCAAGCATCGTCTGAGCGGACTGATCATGACCGATCGCAGGTTTATACGGCCGTGCCGTGCGGAGAGCGTCGTACACGTCGACAACCTGCAAAATCTGCGGTAATAGCGGAATCTCACCCGCCCCCAAACCATCCGGATAACCCGATCCATCAGGATGCTCATGATGATGCCGGATGATCGGCAGCACTAGCCGCAATGACTTCAACGGCTTGCAGATGTTCTCCCCGGTCACCGGATGCAACTTCATGATCTTCCACTCGTCCGGGGTGAGGTTACTGCCCTTGTTCAAAATCTCGTCCGGCACCGCAATCTTCCCTAAGTCGTGAAGGTATCCGCCGCGCCGCAACGCCACAATCGAATCCTCATCCAACCCTAGGTGCCGTCCTAAGCCCGCGGCGTTCAACGCCAGCCGTTCGCAATGCCCTTCGGTATAAGGGTCCCGGCCCTCCACGATCAGGCCCAGTGTGCATAATACGGAATCCGCGGTCTCCAGCTCATCGGTGAATTCCTTTACCCGCAACAGCGACCTCACCCGCGCGGTCAACTCTTCAGCCAGCACCGGTTTGTTCAGGAAGTCGTCGGCTCCCGCCTCAATTCCTCGCAACTTATCCGCACTGTCGCTCAATCCGGTGATCAGCACAAACGGAATAAGCCGCGTCGCCGGGTCTTCCTTCAAGTCACGGCACAATTCATACCCCGACTTCCCTGGCATTCTCACGTCCGAGAGGATTAGATCGGGGGCTTGCCGCCTTACTTCCATTTCCGCCTGCTGCGCATCGGACGCTGTCACCACGTCATAGCCACGCATGCTCAGTAACTGGCTCATCAGTGCCGCAATGCCGGGATTATCGTCCACCACCAGAATTCGCGGAGCATGCCGCCGTGGCCACGTTTCGGCTATTCCCTGGTCACTAGCGCCTGCTCGGCCGGAAGGTGCCCCAGGAGTATCTCTAAAGGGCGGACGAGGATCGCGAGGGAGACTCATAAATAGCGAATTTCTACCGGTAATTCTACTGCAATCTCGAAGCCGCCGTGTCGGGCAAAAGGACTCGCGAGGAATCGCCGCAGTGAAATCGGCCGCGAAGAACGTCGCCTGGGCTCCCGCCTTCGAACCGTTTCTGGCCTTGTCGCGACGCTCTTTGATGCAGAGCCTTAGTCCCCTGCCGCCTCTACCGCAGGCAATTCTTCCACGGCGGCTTTCTCCTTCACCTTCGCGCTCGTCACCAGAATCACCGAGAGGACGACGATCACACTCCCCATGACGATAAAGCGATCCACACGCTCGTGCAGAATCAGCCATCCCAGAAATACCGCGACCACTGGATTCACATATGCGTATGTAGACACCTTTGACGTGGGCACATGCTCGAGCAGCCAGATGTATGCCGTGTATCCAACCCACGACCCGCACACCACAAGATAGAGCACGGCGCTGACACCTCGCGCCGTCCATGCCACGCGCGAGAAATCCCCTACCGCTAACGCTAATAGAAAGTTTGCCACACCCGCTGCCGTTACTTGCCATGCGGTGGAGCTGAATACGTCCATGCCTGATTGCCAGCGCTTGGAGAGCACCGATCCCAGAGCCCAGGAGAACGATCCACCAATCAGTGCAAGAGAAGACAAGAATTCGCGCCGTCCCAGCGACGAGGTCGAGTGCAACTCCGGCCAGAACAGAACAAACAGTCCCACCATCCCCAGCGCAAGGCCTGCTTTTCCTCGTCCTGAAATGTGATGGTGCCCGAGCAGCAGCGAATCCAGAACCAGGAACCACAACGGAGTAATCGCAATAATTAGAGCCGCCAGGCCCGACGGCACGGTTAACTCCGCCCACGCCAGTGTCAGGTTTCCCCCCAACAGCAGCAGAATGCCGACCACCGCCGCCAGCGCGATCTGCCGCGCCGAATACCAGATCGTGCGGCCGGTTGCAGCGCATACCGCGAGCATCACCAATCCGGCGGTCGAAAAGCGCAGCGCGCACATCAGCGCAGGCGGAATAGTCTGCACCGCTATATCAATCGCCAAATACGTCGAACCCCAAAATAAATACACCAACCCGAAAGCAAGAATCACCGCAAACCGGCTTGGGCTCTGAGCTTTCAACATGTGAGTAGAAAAGCTGGGAAGCTAAAAGATATCAGACGAGTTTAAAGACAATGGAGATTCGAAAGTTTATAGGGGATACGCATCTTCAACGTTGCACAATAATCTAGTCGAGCGCGTTTATGGCGTCTGCGGGCTGGGCGTCCCTTCCTTTAATCGATATACGAATTGCTGTATTTCGTGCCGCTGGCGTTCGCTCTCCTGCATTTTTTCCTTGGATATCTGTTCATGGAGTTCAAGCTCTGCACGGGCCTTCGAGATCTCTCCCACTTCTCGGTACAGCTGCGCAAGGCGGTAGTGCGCCTCTTCCAAGTCTGGAGTCGCTCGAACTGCTTCCTGCCAGGAAGAGATGGCTTTCGGAAAGTCCTTCTGCTGCAAATAGAGAATACCCAACTGCAGATAGGCGAGACCAAACTTTGGATCGAGATGGACAGCCGTCTGCAAAAACGACTTCACTTGATCGACGTCTTCGATCTTGGTCTGCTCCGGCGATTTCCAACCTTTCTTAAGGCTCACAGCGTAATAGTAATTGGCCCAAGGATTTTGCGGATGCAGCCTGACAAACCGCGCGAGTCGCTCCTCGATCTCGGGCGACCGCGTGATCTCGATCGTCTGCATCTTCCCCATGAAGAGGTAGGGATTCGGATCGTCGGGATTGAGGTCTGAGGCTTCAGAGAAACGCTGTGCCGCCCGATCGAAAGAGCCGTTTGAGTACCAAGACGCACCCAGACCGGCCAGCATGCGGACGGATCGCGGGAAAAGGCGATTGCCTTTTGTGAAGACTTCGATGGCTGGATCGCTTGCGTGGTGTGTGAGGAGTTCGGCGCCCCAGTCGAATAGATTGGGCTCACTCGGATTCAATTCAGCGGCGCGTTGATACTCTCGAACAGCTTCCAGAGGATCGCTGAGTCGTTCGTCAGCATCAGCGAGCAGATGATGCAGTTCGGCGTTTTCCTGACGAGATCCATTCCGGTTGGCAAGCAGAGCTCGCGCATCAGAGCGAGCACGCGCATAATCTCCGCTCGCAGCGTATGCCAGCGCCAGTTCGAAAGCATTGCCAACATGGTCGGGGTTCAGCCTGAGAGCCCCTTTTAGGTAGGGGATGCCTTCCTCGGGTCTACCGTCATCGACCAGCCACTTTCCCAGGCGAAAATTCGTGTCGAAGTCTTTCGGCTGGCGCGCCGCAGCCTCGCGCAGCGATCTTTCCCTTGCGACTTTGGATGAATCGGATGGGGGACTGCTTAGCGATTGCTTGCTGAGAGAAGCGGTGGCCTGGGCGAGTGCCTCTCGGTTGCGCACCACTGTGTCGGAGCCGTGGCCGCCGAGATTCGTCGTATCCGCAACGCCCGCCACGGTGAAGTGAGGCTCGTCGAAAAACTCGGGTTGTGCTTCCGAGGATTTTGCCGGGGCGCGGGACTTCGGAGGAACGAGACCAAGGTCTACCGTTCTATTTGTCACTCCGAGAGCGAGTGGGCCGGACGAGGCTTTGTCATAGCCGGCCATTTCCGCGCTGAGGATGTAAACTCCCTGCCGAACGTCGGGAAAAAGATAGGCTCCTGCCGAATCGGTATGCACTGTGAGAACTTGCGAGCCATTGGCTTGCAAGCAGACGGTAGCTCCGGCCACAGGGTGGTTGAGGGAATCCCGCACAACTCCTTGCAGTGTCGCCACCGGCGGCTCGGGCCGCGGATCAACCTTGTATGCTTGAACAGATTGCCCGCGCACCGTCGACGAAACAAAAAGTACGGTTAGCGCGAGACTGCAAGCTGCGTTGATATAGAGGCGTCGCATAAGGCAAGCGTGAAGCGGGGAAGCCAAACAAAGCTTAGGCGCGCGTCGCACAAAAGTTTATTCGCTCCAATCGCGATCCGCAATCGCCTCTCCGCGGTCCGGCGCGAAAAGGGAGATGTTCTTGGTAGTGGTGCAGTTTGCATGTTTGAATTTGGGCGGCGCTCGCGGATGAACTGCAAGACTGGGCAAGGATGTTCCCAGATGCCTTCTGCTACGAATTGGCGCGATTGGAAGGTATTCACGATTCCCCTGCTCCAGACTCCTGCGCTGGGGCAAATACGTCATGATGTTTGTTTACGATGCTGTGGACAGGGATATCGGGAAAGAGTTAGGCAAGAAAAATCCGGACCCGCACGTCCTGCAAAATCACCGTCAGTGGCTAAAGAAGTTTGGGAGAGAAAGAGTCCATGACCAAATTACGACAGTGGCGACCATTAGGAAGCTTTGCGGGAACATGGACGATTTCAGGCAGAAGTTTGCGCGGCAGTTCAATAAAATCACCGCCGCAGATGGAATTTACTTTTGCTCCGTAGCTTCTCTCGCTACGGCTTCGGACGTGGCATTGGGAAAGAGGCTGGCTTCGCGATAATCTTCAGGAAATAACATCCCCCATGAACAGCCCTTCCAAGTTCATCAACCGTTGCCAATTGAAGCTTAACCGGCTTATTGCAGATGTAACAAATTGGGCGAAACGATAGCGGCGCAGTCATGGAAATGGCCTCCAGAACGTGCAACGTGCATCAGATTGCACAAGAGACCGACGCCCAGAAGGAGGTCCGGCGGAGGGATGTGTAAGAGACCTCAAAACCCTAGCACGGGACAGGGCGATTGTATGTATTATGTCGGACAGTTCCCAGTCGTAGAACCTAGTCTTCGGTAGCTTCTCTGACCACCCGCAAAGCGTTCTGGCTTTGGTTCAGTTCGTCGAGATAAGTGAGGGTCGTCCACGGAATGCCCTTTTCTACCAAATCCAGTTTGGCAGAACCTTTCAACGGGCTAAGATCAACCACGTCAGGGTTGCGATGTACCTCCTCGACGACGAAGGATGAGGTTCGAGGCGAGGAGAGATGATCGATTTCCCTCCTGATTCGCGCATGAGTAAGTGAGAGCTGTCGCACACGTGCATAAACACTCCTACTGAATCTCGATCATCTGCACGACTTTCAGGGGACGAGCCAGATTCTCGATCTCGACCAGCACTGACCTCTCACTTTACTGGTCCGAGATAACGATCGAGCCAGTCGAGCGACTCCTTCATCTTGGGAACATCTGGCACCGCATGTCCTGAATCGAAAACAATATGGCGCTTGTCTTGCGGAGACGTGCCCAGCGAGCGAAACAGTGGTTCCTGACAAGTGTCCAAAGGGTCCATAAAGTCATACCTGCCGCTCATCATCAGCGTCGGGATTATTACGTGGGGAGCAAAGTTCAAGGGGTCCGCCTCAGGCAATTCCTTCTGCGTGTCGCACGCACCGGCCACCAGCACCGCAACCGTGATGCGATTTTCCACAGCGAGCATGATCGACCCCAGTTCCGCGCCCCAACTCACGGCGTAATAGGCAAGTCGGTTGGGGTCAATATCCGTCCGTGTCTCAAGGTAGTCGACGGCCCGACGCAGATCTTTTGCCTGCTGAATCGTCTCTTCACGGTAGGCAATCGTGCCTGCATCGGGCACCTTGCCCAGCCGTTCATAGCTGTCTTTGTAGATCGGAAACATCACCGCCCGGCCCGCCCTAACCAGGAAGTCGACCCCCTCAAACTGCCCATCCTCGATGGAATGAAAAATCTGTGCCGCGCCATGCGGAAAGTACACCACAGTCTGGTAGGGCGGCGAAGCGTTCTTCGGCAGAAAGAGATAAGCGGGTACGCGTTCGTTGCCGTACGCGGCGTTGAAGCTGACCCGCTGTCTCTTCCAGTCCGGCGCGCTGTCGTCCTCCGATTCTATTTTTGCTTCAAGAGGAGCCTGGTCGTACGAGTAAAGTCCCTGATAGATACGGAAGGTGGCGTCCGAAACCGGCTTCGCTTTGCGGTAATCGATGGTTCTCGAAACATTCGGAATCGGGGCGGTGAGGGCATCCGGCAGAGCTTCAGACCGAAGATACTTGGCCAAACGAATGCCATGTGTAGACAAGCGCTCGAATGGCGGACGAGCGTCTGGTTCCTCATACATGTAGGAGAGGTCGGTGGAAGCGCCGCCGAGGATGTAGCGGCGATCTCCGCTGGCGTTAAAGCACCATTCTTTGACGTTCCCGGCCATGTCATAGGTCCCAAAAGGACCGATCCCAGAATAGCTGCCAACCGGTGCAGGGCCTTTGCCTGAGAAGTTGCTGTGAAACAGGATGTCGGAGAAAAGGATGTCACGGGCGAAGCCAGCTTCGTACCAGTGGTACACGGTGGGCAGACTCTTCCCGACAAACTCGGCATACGCAGCCGCCTCATACCAACTCACTCCGCCAACCGGGTAGTCGTCTTGTCCAGACGGGAAGCTGCCAAGTTCCCAAGTCGACGGTCCGGGGCGGTCAGTCTTGTCGCGGAATCGAGCCACCGCCCGCTCGAAGGTGAGGATGCGGCCGGCGTCGACGAAGGGCTGCTTCCAGTACTTGGGGTCCCGGTAGCCGCTGGCGTCGACGAATTTCTTGAATTCGCGATTGGTGACCTCATACTTGTCGATGAAGAAATCATCAATCTTTTGGCTGGCGCTGGAACCTGCCGCGCTAGCGACCGGCCCACCCGAGGTGAGATTCACTTGCCCGCCCGAAACTCGTACCATGCGGAGCGGCAAACTGCCGGCGGGAAGGAGATCGACGCTTATCCGGCCTGAGGCCGTCGCGGACTCTACAGTCTCGTAGCCCTCCTTTCGGAACTGAAGGACGTAGTGGTCGTGTGGCAAGCGGATACCCTGAAGTGGTGTCTTACCCATGTATTGAAAGTCGCTCTTAGGCTCGTTGTAGTCCCGCAGGAATACATCCGCTCCAGGCGGATTAGTACTAAACTGACGCGGCCAGAACGTAAGCAACGCTAGACGCCTCAGTGACAGATCATCGGGGCTCATCCGCTCGGCTTGCCGAAAAAGAAGATATGCAGCCACCGGCTTTCGGTTGACGACCAGCTGTTGAATCTGGGGCACCGCCTGCTCACGAACCCACCGGATGCGCGCATAGTGACGATAGAAGAGTGCACTGACCGCCGCGAGGACGGCAAGCACGACGACGAGCACAATAGAAACCCGAAACCTGCCGTTGCGTGGGACCGCTGTCAGTGCGGCCGGATCCGGAGCGCCTGACGGTTTGGGATTTGGCTCGGTTACGGACCGCAGGATGTGGGAGGGCGAACCTGGCTGACCGTAGCCTACATGTTCGTCCGCTTCGATGATCGGGGCAATGAAACGGTATCCCTTTCCCGCGATGGTCTGGACGAATCGCGGTTGATCCCGGTCGTCTCTCAGTGCGTGGCGAATCTTCCGGATGGCCGTGTTGATGCTGTTGTCGGTATCGAGGAAAACGTTCTTGCCCCAGAGCTTCTCAATGATCTCTTCGCGGGTCACAAGCAGGCCCCGGCGCTCGACCAGAAACAGGAGCAGTTCCATCGGGATGCGCTCTAACTTCAGCTCGCGCCCGGAGCGGCGGAGCGAGTAGCGGCTCGCATCCAGTTCGACGTCCTCAAATCTGACGAGATCACTCGGCACGACAACAACTCCCGATGGGACCCCAATTCTACATCGAATCGGAGCGGTCAATAACTCCTGGAAATGTAGTGACTTACCGGTTCAGAACGCTACAGGTTTCCTACAGGTTTCCTCCATTGTGTTTCGCCTTCGCCCGCTCCAGGATGCGCTCACCAGGCAGCGTTGCCCTCGATCAGCGACTAGCGCAAACCGGCAAACCGGCAAACCAGCAAACCAGGAGGTCCCACATGCCAGTCAATAGGTTTTCCAGACGCGTGACCTTGGCCCTTGCGGCTATCTCGGTCCTATTTCTTCTCGGCTTCGTTCGTCAGTCCAGAGGCGACAAGGAAGCGAACTCCGAACAAGTGCGTATTCAACGGGGATTCGAGATCGCTCCCGTGTCGCTCAACCTGGGGGGGAAGGACCGCAATCTGGTAGGCCTGGGAAGCTACATTGTCAATACGAGCGGTTGCATCGACTGTCACACATGGCCGAACTGGGCTCCGGGCGGGAATCCGTTTCTCGGCGAACGCGAGCAGATCAACACCGCCGTCTACCTGGCGGGGGGAAGACCACTGTTGAACCAACCCGGCGTCAAGTCGCGCAACATCACGCCCGATCCAACCTTTGGTTTGCCTGCAGGTCTGACGTTGAACGAGTTCATGAATGTCATGCATTACGGGCAAGACCAACAACATCCTGGACGAATCCTGCAGGGCATGCCTTGGCCGGTATTTGGGAAGAAGACAGACTACGAACTGCGGGCGATCTATGAGTACCTGCGCGCGATTCCGTCTTTGCCGAACAACTACCAGAAGCCCTCAAACAAGTAAGTCAGACGCAACCCCGGAGCTACCGATGCGGCCACGTAAGACGAACGGCCGGTTGATGGATGGCGTTTTCGCGCTTAATGAGTTCGTTACGAATTCAGGAACGCCCGTAATGCGGCCTGTGTTTCGTCGGGTATTTCTTCCGGCAAGAAATGCCCTCCAGGCAAAGGCTTGCCGCTCACATTGGCGGCGCCTTCCCGCCAGACCCGCGCCGAGAGTAGGTAGCCCGAGGGGGAACATCGCGCCCGATGCAGATCAATTTTTGTCCAGAGCGTGACAAGCAATTTCCCAAAAAGCCAAGCGCGGGAACTGCGGTCGTCATGCTCGGGCACATGCCCCAGTTGGGCAAGGCTCTTCAGTCAGTTAAACACCAGCTCAATTTGCCCGTAAGATCTCAAAACGTCCGCCGTCGAACCGCGGGAGCGCGTCGTAAACACGATCAGGTACTCAGCCAATTCGAGTGTTTCCGGCCTAGTGATCATTTGCTTCTGCTTCTTACTCGCTTTGCGCTGCAAGCTCCGATGACCCTGCTGAATCGCGCGGTCGCTCTTTCGTACTGCACACAACCGCCCCGCAAACGCCGGACCTTGACCGTGCAAGACAAGCCTATCTAATCTAAGCTGCCTGTCGTCAATCTGCTTGAAAGCTCACGACCTTTACGTTAACTTCGGGACGCCTTAGCATTTCAAACCCTCTCGAGGATATGAATGAGATCTTACCGAATGCGGCATCTGGCAGCCCTCTTAATGTTGACGACCTGCCTTGCGTGCTGGGGACAGGAGAAGCGAAAGGTCATCATTGATCAGGACGCGGCTGGGCCTGCGGGAACGGATCAGCAGTCGATGCTTCTTCTGATCCAGTCGCCCCAGGCGGAAGTCTTGGGCATCACCGTAGTGACGGGCGATCAATGGTTGCACGAAGAAGTCGCACACACGCTGCGCATGCTGGAATTCATCGGGCGAACCGACATTCCAGTCGTGCCCGGAGCGGAGTATCCACTGGTGCGGCGCGAATCTGACACGGAGCGGTGGGAGCAGCAATACGGCAGCGTGCCGTGGCTGGGTGCCTGGACGCCGAGGTTCTATCATCCGCACGATCAGTTGGGAGAAATGCCGGAAGGCAAGCCCACGAGTAAGCCATCCGACGAAGACGCGGCCCATTTTCTGACCCGCATGGTTCATAAGTTTCCGAACCAGATAACAATCTATGAGGGTGGCCCCTTTACAAACCTGGCGCTCGCGATTTCCATCGATCCCGAATTCGCGGGGCTGGCCAAAGAGCTGGTATTCATGGGCGGGAGCCTCAATCCGCGGACTGACGATCCGGAGTTTGCCCTTACCCCGACTCACGAATTCAATCTCTGGTTCGATCCAGAAGCGGCGCACATTGTGCTCCTGGCGCCCTGGAAGAAAATTGTATGCACGCCGGTGGATATTTCCGTGAAGACGCGTCTGACTGCCGACTTGATTCATCGCATCAAAGCATCAGACACGCCGGCGGCGCGCTACATCGGAAAATACGCACGCTTGCGTGGCAACTACAATTATTTGTGGGACGAACTGGCGGCGGTCGCGTGGCTCGATCCGGGTTTGATTATCAAGAAAGAAACGCTCTATATGGACGTCGACTTGGACCGCGGCGCCGGCTACGGAAATACTTTGGCCTGGACGGAACACGATAAGCCTAAGATCGATGTGCAGCCCGTCGAAGTGCAGGACGATCTTGATCTCGACAGATTTTACAGAATATTTGTGAATCTTCTGACCGCTGAAACGCCAAAGAGGTAGCTTACCCCGCTTTTCGCCCCGTTTATTGCGGAAGTTTCGCCAACATACTCTGCGCCTGCGCTTGATCTGGATGCTGCTTAAGAAGCGCGACTAAAATGGCCCGAGCCTTCTGCGGCGCGCCTTCAAGCACATAGATCCTGGCCAGGTTCAGATAAGACTGATCGAAGCCAGGCGCAACCCGAATGCATGTTTCGAAGCTGGCGACGGCTTCATCCCGCCGCTGAGTGCGTAGGTAAAGTACTCCCAGATTGTTCAAAGCCTCCGGGTAGATGGGGCGTGCCTTCAGCGCTCTTTGCAAGTAATCGTAAGCCCGAGCGGTGTCGTCGGCCTGCGCAAGGACCATTCCCAAACCGTAGTTCGCTTCGGGATCATTTGCGTTCAGTTCAAGGGCGCGTTCAAAAGTCCTGCGCGCCTCATCCCAATTTTTCTGCAGGCGATATGCGCTGCCAAGATTGTTGAGAGCGATCCCATGATCGGGGCTTAGCAGCAGAGCCTGTTTAAAGCAGCGTATCGCCTCGTCGGTTCGGCCCTGCCGTGTGGCGAGGAGACCAAGGTTGTTCCAGGCATTCGCCACAGTATCGGGGTAGCTCGCGTGAAGTTTTGTCGTACGTTCAAAGTTCTCGCGTGCCTCAGCCGTCTTCTGTTGGCTTAAGTAGGCGCTTCCCAGGCCGTAGCAGGCTTCGGCGCTGGATGGATTGTCGCGAAGAGCAAGCTGGAACGATGCCGCGGCTTGGTCGATGTAGCCTCGCTGAAAAAAAATCGAGCCGAACGACAAATAGTTCCGGCCGAACTCAAAGTTTTCGCTAACACCGGGGAAAGGCAGCGCCAGGGCTAACCGCTCTGAACTAGTTTGAGGAATACGCCGGGAGTCTTGTTCAACATGCTGGGGATTCACCGGCCCCTGATAGATCCGGACGACATCACCGCGCTGGTCGATGAGGAAAGATGTTGGCAGGCCGAGGTCTCGATGACGGTCGAACAGATAGCGATAGAGAATGTTATAGACAGCGGATACCTCATCTGATCCGCGGAGAATGGGAAATGTCAGGCGGCGCTGCCGCGCCAGCGCCTGCAGTTTTTCCCCCTCCGCAGGTTCGTCGATGTTCACGGTGAGCAACTGAAGACCCTGCGCTCTCCAGCGGCCAAATTCCTGCTGGAACGTAATAAGATCTTTCTGGCAATCCGAGGATTGTGTGGTCCAGAAATTCAGCAGCACTGGTCTTTCGCGAAATGCGGAAAGAGTCTGCACTCCTCCAAGCAAATCCGGAAGAGAAATATCCGGTGCGGCTACAGGTGCGAGCAGCCAGGTTTCGACGACATGGGGAAGGGGTTCGATTGCCTGCGGTCCACTGGCATTAAGGGGGCGCATCGGCACCGGCGTCTTGAACGGTTCGGTCCGCGACGATTCGGAGCCCTCTTCGACCCAAATTCTATGATTCGCCGGAAGGTCGTGAAGATTTTGGACCAGCCCGCTTGGCCAGCGCACAGTCGCCCGCACCAGGCCTTTAGCATCTCCCAAACCGAAGAATACTTCTTTGCTGTGCTGGGACAGGAATCCCGATCCGGCTTGAAGCATGCGGGTCTGGCGGCCCGAGTCGGTTTCGATGGTGATCGCAGCACCGATCGCATCACGGTTGCTCTTTGTACCGCGCAGACGGAAGGCGATCGACGCCGGCAGATTCTCCATCGCATTCTTCAACAAGCGTAACTGCGGCGCGTTGCGATTCTTCAGGAACACTTCCTGCCGGCCATCCTGATCGAAATCGGCCAGGGCAAACGCCCTGCCGTCCTCGACGAAGTCCAAGCCCACTGCGCCCGAAACGTCGGAAAACGTTCCATCGCGATTGTTCGCATAGAAAATGTTTCGCTCGAAACCGCTCCAGGTGCCATCAGCTCGAATGAGTTCGTTGAGGGCACTCCATCCCTGCTCGTATTCGTGCGCGGGCTTTGCCACGTCCGGCGAATTGGCAACCACCTGCCGCCAGAAAAAACTGTTCAGGTCTTCCGGCGACATTCCAGAAACCATGCCATTCGCGATATAGAGATCGGGAAATCCGTCATGATCGAAATCGAAAGAGTCGCTCGACCACGACCAGCGGCCCAAGCCAACTCCGGCAGCGCCTGTTCGATCCTCGAAGGCTGCACCGCTGTTTCGAAACAGCGAGTTGCCCATCGCGTGCCTCCGGTACAGAGCCCGAACCTCTTCGGGCGTGTCCTTCTTGAAATTTGCTTGTGAGGAGATGCGTTCTCCGGCGGCAGTCCACATGTCAGCGACGTAAATATCCTCTGCGCCGTCACCATCGAAGTCGGTCCAGCAAACGCTCATTCCTGCGCCAACGTCTTCGACGCCCACTTTGGGAGCAACATCGGTAAACGTTCCATTGCCATTGTTGCGATAAAGGTTCTTCCGCCCGAAATCATTCACCACATACAGGTCGGGCCATCCATCGTGGCTGTAATCGCTCCAGCCGCAGCAGAAACTGTAACGCGTGTTGTTTTGATTGAGGCCCGATTGCACCGTAACGTCACGGAAAGTTCCGTCGCGGTTGTTCCGCATCATGAAGTTAGGAGGGCCATTCTCGGCATCGTGATAGGGGACGGGATACTTATATTGATCGGTGCCCTGATAGTAGACGTAAAGACAAAAATAGATATCCAGCCAGCCGTCGCGGTCATAGTCGGCCACAGCCGCCCCGGTGAACGTTCCTTGTGGAGCATTGGCAAACTGAAACGCGCCTGGCTTCTGGAGAAACCTGCCGCCGCCCTGGTTCAAAAACAAAAGCGGGCCGCTCGCGCGCACGATGACCGCATCCTGCCGACCATCGTTGTCGAAGTCGGCAAACAGCGCGCATGCCGTGTTGTCGAGGATACCCAGGCCGGACGCTTCGCTGATGTCCTCGAACGTTCCATCTCCACGGTTTCGATAAAGGCGATTGGGAAGACCCGCGGGTTGGCAAACGTAGAGATCGTCGAAGCCATCGTTGTCGATGTCGGCGACTGAGATTCCGTTATGTCCGTAGAGATCGATGCCCGACGCACCGTCGAGAATCGTGCGCCAATGGTCCACGCCTCGGAGCATCTGGGCGGAATAGGAAGAGTTGGTCTCCAACGCGGCTGCGGTAATGTCGATAAAGACTGGAGAGAAAGCGCGGCTTCGTGTCTCGTCCAGTACTTGCCAGCGTCGGAGCATGAATTCGCCCGGAGCAGATGAAGACGGCGAACTTTCCCACTCAAGATCCCAGTAACCTACGCGCTGCTCGCGGTGAAAGCCAGGACCTGCCCCAACCAACTCGTAACGCACACGAATATGCACTTGCTGCGGCGTTTCAGAACTGATCGCGGGGATAGTTTGAATGCTCGTCCCCTGGAATTCTGCGGTTATGATCTTCGAAAAAATACCCAATGAAGAACGCAAGTGGTGAAGGAACGCGTCTCGCCCGAGATTGGTCCGGGAGGCGAATGTGTTGTGCTGAACTTCGATCGGTGGGCCTGGACGAACCAGTCGCGAGGCAACAGGAAGCAGCGAAGAACCAGAAAAGTTCGCAGTTAAAACTCTTTCAATCGCCTGTATGTTTTGAGGAGACTGCCGTAGGCCCGAACTCCACTCCGCAGCAATGACTGCAATCTGATCATGATATTTTTCGTTAACGAAATCGTCGAAGCCAGCCTGCACCTTTCGCAAGGTGGCATCAAGCGGCCTTTCGGCCAGATAGTGCGGATGCAAATGGAAATCGCTGTCAGCCGAAGGGGGCTCGGGGGAATCGAACGTCGGGGAGTCCGATCCGAAAGCGAGACCGCGCAAGCTTGCCGGAAGTGCGGCCGCTGAGGCTCCCTGGCAGCAGCGGACAAGAAAATTGCGACGGCTTAGCCGACTCAGAGCAATGGCCCCCTGACGTTCGTGTTCAGGACCGGAATCTACCAGCGGCACCAGCACCCGTCAAGATGATGCGGCGACGGGTCGTGTTCTTCTTGGGGTGGATGCAATCTACCGGACAGGCGTCGACGCAGGCGGTGTCTTTGGTTCCGCTGCAGGGTTCGGCAATGACATAAGCCATGGGCCACCTCCCCCTAGTAGAACTTACAGAGAACATTCAAGGACAGCCGAAGTAAACTCCATGCATGACCTCAGCGATTGAGAAAATTTCGGCCGTTACTTTTCGGGTTGTGAACATGACGTAGTCTGTCCGATTTTACAGAGATGGTTTAGGCATGGAGCTTTTTTACGGTGGAGAGGGCGCGGGGTTCTCTTCCTTGCGCACAAAAGGCACTGAATCTGCGATCCTCAATCTGGAGCAGGGCCAAGCGGTGACTCACTGGGGACGGCTGATCTTCTACGTCACGGATGTGGACGCTCTCTGGAATCATCTAAAGGACCAGGGGTTTGATCCAGAAATTCCGCGAGACGCCGCCTGGGGAGAACGCTATTTCCATATGCCCGATCCGGATGGCCACGAGCTGTCGTTCGCCCGGCCGCTGCTCTGACTTGGGGAAAGGTACCCATGCAGCGCGAGAACCAACCAGAGCGTGGTTGATTCCAGTGGCGGACTGTCACGCTACTCCGCGGAATCTCGCGAGCGCCATGTTAGCAGCGTGATAACCGCACATGCCGTGCACGCCGCCCCCAGGCGGGGTTGATGACGAACAGATGTATAGGTCTCGTGCCGAGGTCGCGTAGCCTCGCCACGTCGGCCGAAACACAATTTGGCGAAGATCCATTACGCCGCCCCCAATGTCACCGCCTACCAGATTGGCGTCCATAGATTCAAGCTCCGCCGGAGAAAAGACCCGCCGCGCCAAAATGCACTCGCGGAACCCGGGAGCGAAGCGCTCAACCTGATCTTCCAGCCTCTTCAGCATGTCCACCTTTGACCCATTAGGAACGTGGCAATACGCCCACACCGTGTGTTTGGTCGCAGGGGCGCGCGAGGGATCAAACAGACTCGGCTGTGCGAGCAGAACAAACGGGGAATCCGCGTGCCGCCCATTTCGCGTCGCCTGTTCCGATGCGGCAATCTCCTCAAAGGTCCCGCCCACGTGCACGGTCGCCGCGCGCAAGCACTCGGAAGCTTTCCAGGGGATGGGGCCGCTCAATGCGTAGTCGACTTTGAAAACGCCGGGACCGTAACGAAACCGCTCCAGCTGACGCTTGTAGCTGTCCGATAAGCGTTGACCGGCAATTCTGAGAAGTTGCTGCGGGGTCACATCACAGAGAATCAGGTCATAGTGCGATAACGACGCGAGAGACTCAACCCGTGACGAAGTCTTTACTTTACTCCCGAACGTGGACAGATAACGACATAGCGCATTTGTAAGGGACTGCGACCCGCCGCGCGGAATCGGCCAGCCGACAGCGTGAGCCGGCACTGCCATCAACATCCCAAACGCGCCACTCACGGGCTCGTCGAGACTGAGAAAGGAATGCGCCGCAAGGCCCGCGAATAGGGCGCGCGAGCGCTCGCTCTGAAAGCGACGGACAATCGTCCTGGCCGAACGGAGTGCGTTGGTCCCAAACCGCGCCATGAGCCAGGGATGTTTCGGAATCGAGCAAACCGGGCGAAGCACGTCGGGGGCGAATTCACGCCAGCGCTCGACAAACGGCTGCATGAGCTGACCCCACGCATCGCCGTCTGCACCGAGAGAAGTCTTGGCCTCGCCCAAGTCCCGTTCCAGTACGACTGCGGTTCCATCATCGAGCGGATGGGCGAGCGGAGCCGGAGAATGAATCCACTCCAGTCCATGATCTTCGAGCGGCAGCGAAGAGAAGAAAGGCGACCCGATGCCCATCGGATGCACCGCCGATCCAAAGTCGTGCAAGAAGCCTGGCAGAGTCAATTCCATCGTGCGCGCTGCACCGCCCGCTGTCGGCTGGGCCTCGAACACATCGACTTGCAGGCCGGCCTGGGCCAGCACGATGGCCGCTGCCAGCCCATTTGGGCCCGAGCCAACGACGCATGCTTTGCGGCTCATCGCGAATCTCCAACTGACCTTATTCTGCTCGCGCTTCTGCTTAACTTCGAGGGCGCCACTAGAAGCTATTGCTTCGGTTCCACGCTCGGCCACTCGACAACTTTGACGCTTCCATCAGGTGCTCGCTCCAGCGTAGGTGCATACAGACCCAAGAACTGCCTGCGCCACCACATGCCGGTGGCGCGTTTTTCTGACATTGTCGTGAACCAGTATTGCCAGAGCACGGCGCGGATCTGATGTGGCGGCTCCCGCGAAAAAGGATTACCGGCAAACAGTGTCAGTACATCCTCGTCGTTCGCGAGCAGAAGCACTTCCGCGTTGGGCACGATGGGATACTCACGCCACGACCCCAGAGAAGCGAACCACAAGTTCCAATCAAAGCGCGGTTGATATGGCGCGTAGATTCTGGGTGGCTCATTCAGTTTCTGCGGCTTGTAGCGAAACGGATAGGCGATCCAATTCTGTCCGTCTGCCGAGCCCTGGAATTCAATTTCATATCGTCCCCGCGTCATCACCGCGAAGAGTCCGTAAGGATTGGCGATACGGAACGGTTCCAGTGCGGCAACCGGAGAGGTGGGCAAAGGTAGCTTGGCAAACATCCAGATGAATTCTTCCGTCGTCGCATAGAAGATCCATGTCAACATAACGGCGCTGGCAGAAAGCTTCAGCAGACGCCAATAGCGACCACTGCTCTCCTTCCAGGTTCTCAGTTCGGGTGTCGGCGGCGGGTTTTTTAGACGGGAGATTCCAGCCGTGAGCCTTAGTCTCCACTTCTCCGATATGACGCCCAGCACAAAGCGATCGTCGAGCAACAGCACTCCCATCGCGAGAACCAGATAGTTCAAAAAGGTGTAGTTCGCCGTCAGGATTACACCGAGCTGCCACGGCGTCACAATGAAAAAGCACACGGTTCTCCAACGCCGCGGCAGAAAAAGCATGCAAACCAGGCCCAACTCCAGAGCCAGCGTGGCATACACGGTCCCGGCATGAAACCAGTGCGGCAGGTGCTGCACGTACCAGCCAACCCAAGTGGGCAAAGGTCCGTTCTGGTAGTACTCGTCCATGGCCGTGAAGTGCCGCCATTCAGGGTCCCCGCTTAGAAGCTTCACCACGCCGGATTCGAAATAGATGCGAAACCACTCCCATTGCAGCAAGAACAAGCTGGCGCGCGAGGCGGGGTGAAGGTGGCCTAGTCCTGGGCGGAATCCAGGAGGGGCAAAAAAGAGGGCGATGAAACCCGCCTCAAGTAGCATGCCATCTGATTGGTAGCCTGCAAAGTCCTGCGCGGCGCTGACGAATGACAGAAAGCACACGAAACAAATGATCAGCATGCCGCGCGGCCACAGATTCAGGACAAGCAGCAGCGACGCCAACATCCCCGTCCAGCACAGCACGCTCAGCATTACTGGCCCACCCGAGAACCACAACAGCGTCGGCGCATACCACACTCGCTGCCAATGGCCGAGTGATTGTTCTACGGCCTGAAGATAGCGGCTGGCCGGCAGAATCCCCGCCGGGCCGATGAGACCGCGAATCTGAAAGATGAGCGAGAAAAATGCGGAAAAGTAGATGGCGCCGAGCGCGCGGAGGAATAGCCAGCGCGGAATGAGGCGCTCTGGAGCTCCCTGTTGCTCATCAACGAGCCAACCGATCGCGGACGCAGGGCCTCGGTCCATGACGGTTGCAATTATACGGAGAAACAAGGTGAATGCATTGAATAGACTCCAGACCGTTCGCGGCCGGATTGGGATCGAAGCAGAGTTCATGCTGCGCGCAACACGGTTCAGCGAGTGGCTCTATACGCTCAGCCTGAGTTTCCGTAAACAATCGTGAATCCGCCGTGCGTTGGCACCCGTAGCCAAGAATCAGGCCGCCCTCAGCCGCGCTGTTTCAAGCCGTGGCTGGCCCGCGGGAGCCTGCTATTGCCCAGCAGGACATCGCACAAGGGTAAAAACACGTTGTACCGAGTGTTGGGAATGTCGTGATGGCTCATATGGTAGGCACGCGCAAAGCCCAGGCCCGGAGGCAGCCATCCCTCCATGTGAATGCGCCAATGGATTTCCTCGGCGGCGATCAGATAAACCGTCCAACCCACGAAGATACCCGGCATAAGACCGAGCCCCAGCAGCAAGTCGAGCACGATCACGAAGACTCCATTGCTGGCGAACAACAGCGCGATGTGGAACGGCGACCGGCCGAGCGTCACGTGCTCCGCCTCCTCGGGAGCACCAATGGTGCCGTGATGCTCGAGGTGCCCTTTGGCGAAAGAACTCCTTCTCCGGTGCAGCATCCAGCGGTGGTGAGCGTACTCAAAGGCATTGCCCCAGACTTAGCCGATCACGAGACCGATCAGCCAGCGTTCCCAAGAAACCGGTAAATAAAAGCTGAGTACTACCCCGGGCAGAGCTCCGGACAGCAGGGCGACGATAGCGTTGTTTCGTTTCTTGGCACGCCCATGCTCGGAGGCGATTTCCCGCACTTCACTCGCGGTCGGCACGGTTCCTCTTCCGCCAAAACAGCCACCTGCTTGGAACGCGACAAGGCCTGGCCAGGTTGTACTGGCAAATCAGTAGTCATTGCCAGGAGAGTCCGGTAGAAGCCGCTGGGCGCTGGCTTTGGGGGCGGGCGCTTGCCTGGCCGTAGACTGTATTGGCGGCAGGTGTTTTCCCCGTTTCGCCGGTCTCGGGAGTGCGTGGCAACGCGGACAAATTGCAGCGAGTGATGCAAATCTCCAGCGAATACTCCCGCTACTTGCTGGCTCTAGTCCAGGGCGTTAGCGTGAGCCAGCGCTGAACTGAAACACGGTCACGCTGTGAAATTTCTGTCCCGGCTTTAACTCAGTCGTGGGAAAGCTAGGATGATTCGGCGAATCAGGGAAGTGCTGCGTTTCCAGGCAAAATGCGAATCGCGGTTTGTAGACGCGGCCTTGCTTGCCGGTAATCGATCCATCCAGGTGATTTCCGGTATACAGTTGAACTCCGGGCTCAGTGGTAAGTACTCGCAGAATGCGTCCTGTGGTGGGTTCATACACTTCGGCAGCCTCGGCCAACTGACCTTCGGCATGATCCAATACGAAGTTGTGGTCGTATCCCAGGCCCAGCCGCAACTGCTCATCCTTCGCATCGATCCGCTCGCCGATGGCATGAGCCGTTCGAAAATCGAATGGCGTGTCCTGCACAGACTTCGACTCTCCCGTTGGAATCAGCGTCGCGTCAACCGGCGTGAACCGTGCAGCATCGATCTTCACCACATGCCCTAGAACCTCACCCTTCCCTTGGCCTGCAAGGTTGAAATAGGAATGGTTGGTGAGGTTGAGCACGGTATCTTTGTCGGTTGTTGCCGAATACTCGATCCGAAGCGCGCCTCCATCTAGCGTATAGCGCACCAACGTAGTCAGCGTTCCCGGAAAGCCTTGATCGCCGTCCTTGCTCACATAGGCCAGTTCGATTCCATCCTTTATTTCACGGGCGGTCCACACGACTTTATTGAACCCGCGGATTCCTCCATGAAGCGCATTGTCGCCGTCATTCTTAGGGACGGAATAAGTCTTGCCATCAAGCTGGAAGCTGCCATGCGCGATGCGGTTCGCGTAACGGCCAATAATGGCGCCGAAATATGCAGGATTGCCGCGATAGCCCTCGAACGAGTCATAACCGAGCACCACGTCATCGAGCTTCCCGGTGCGATCCGGCACGCGCAGCGAAACGACAATGCCCCCGTAATTTGTTATACGGGCTTCGACTTTGCCGTCGGCCAGGGTGTACAGATCAACGGCGGTCCCGTCCGAGGTCTGTCCGAATGGCTGCTTGCTGACGTTCGTCTTCCCTTGCATCGCAGTCGTAAGAATAATGAGAGCAACAGAAATTGCAAACCAGCGATTGACCGTATTTAGAAGCATAATTCCTCTTGTTTGTCCCACGCTTTGCGTCCGCCGGGAATTGTACAGTCTCATCAACCGACAGGCGATGACTCAGATGGTGTTCCCGGTTCTTTGCTGAGCGTAGACCGGTTAAAAGGTCATTTTCGTACAGCAACGCTGAAGTACAAGAGCATCCAAACCTGGTGCGGCATGACCAACGTCTTCCACACCAGTGATGGCCCAGGGCCGAACGAACCTGTGCGCTGGACGAACCCGACATTTTCGCCGTGCATCTGATCAAAGAGGAGGAAGACCATTGTACCCCGCAGACCGCGCCCGCGCCGCGAAAGCGACGCGGACTTGGTCGGAATGACTGCGAAGCGTAGTCTCGGCCGGGCAACAAGTTGCATGATGCCTCCGCTGTAAAAAAGGGCGACGCAGGAAAGCGAACAACATCTATAAACAGATGCTGGCGGGGCCACTCCACGATAGTCTTCATAGAGACTTAAGAGACGTTCGACCGATGGGAAATCCGGATAAGGCGAAATGGATGGCGGGGCCAACCACGACCTTTGCCGTGCGTTATGGATTGGCTGTGGTCTCGGTCGCCGTGGCCGCCGGCCTGGCGCAGGCGTTTCTATACTTCCATTTGCCTCTGGCATTCAGCGCATTTGCGCTATCCGCAATCGCGATTACCTTTTGGTACGGCGGCACCCGGCCCGGCATTCTCGCAGCTGTGCTCTCCGCGCTTGTCCGAAGTTATATCTTCGAACCTGAAATCAACAGCATTTCTCGCGTTCTTTATGACCTGGTGTTCCTGGTCTTTGCGCTGCTAATGACCGGCGTCACCCGAGCGCGAGATGAGCTTGAAATGAGGGTTGCGAAGCGAACTGCGGAACTGACTCGGGCGAATGAGGATCTGAGCCATGAGATTGCCGAACGCAAGCGTGCTGACGAGAAACTGCGGCAGAGCGAGGCGTATTTGGCCGAAGCACAAAGGCTCACGCATACCGGTAGCTGGGTCTGGCAGGTGGCGGGAAGAGACGCCTTGCATCTCTCTGACGAGTGGTATCGCATATATGGCTTCGAGCCGGAACAGGGCGCGCCGGCTTGGGGACTTCGGCTCGAGCGCGTCCATCCGGAGGACCGAAGTCGGTGGCAGGAGGCAATTGATCGAGCAGTCAGTGAAAAGTCGGACTACGAAGTGGAATTCCGGATCCTTCTCCCCAGCGGCACGGTCAAACACATCCGAACCGTCGGCCATCCCGTTCTGAATGCGTCCGCAGATCTGGTGCAATTCGTGGGTAGCTCAACCGACATCACCGAGCGCAAGCACGCCGAAGAGGCGCTGCGTCAGGCGCAGGCGGACCTCGCGCGCATCAGTCGGGCCACCACCATGGGAGAATTGACGGCTTCGTTGGCGCACGAAGTGAATCAGCCAATTGCCGCCGCCCTCACCGACGCTAATACCTGCTTGCGCTGGCTTATGCGCGATCAGCCCGATGTGGAAGAGGCACGTGAGGCTGCCTCAAGGGTCGTTAGGGATGCCGTCCGCGCCTCCGACATCATCAACCGTATGCGCTCGCTCTTCAAAAAGGAAACCCTGCAGCGAGAGTTGGTGGATGTCAACCAGGTAATTCGAGAGATGGTCGTGCTCTTGAACAGCGAGGCAACCCGATACTCCATATCAATGCGGACAGAAT